>DSLFC04101__coassemble_393_pt1 | contig 33424 bp, 36 predicted proteins | sample DSLFC04101__metabat2_low_PE_049 | metagenome-assembled genome bin DSLFC04101 | reverse complement strand
CCGCTCGTCGGCCCGGTGGGAACCGGCCTCCCGGCGGAAGCAGGGGGTGTAGGCAAACAGCTTTTTCGGCAGCATGCTCTCCGGCAGGATTTCGTCCCGGTAGATAGAGCACAGGGCCGCCTCGGCAGTGGGCAGCATGTAGTGAATCCGGTCGTCGGTGGGGTTGGCGATCTTATAGACCTCGTCGGCAAACTTGGGGAACTGACCGGCGGTTTCGCCGCACTGGTACTCCAGCATATGAGGGGGCAGGATGAATTCGTAGCCGTCGGCGATGTGGCAGTCGATGAAGTAGTTCAGCAGCGCCCACTCCAGCCGGGCGCCCATGCCGGTATACATCCAGTTGCCGGTGCCCGCCAGCTTCACGCCCCGCTCGTAGTCGATCAGGCCCAGTCCCAGGCACAGATCCACATGGTGCTTGGGTTCAAAGTCAAACTTGTGGGGCTCGCCGAAGTAACGCAGAGGTTCATTGTTTTCCTTTCCGCCGGGCTTCAGGTCCGGGTCGGGCAGGTTGGGCAGGCTGAGCATGGCGGTGCGCAGCTCCGCCTGGCAGGCGTCCAGCTTCTCCGCATCTTCGGCCAGGCCCTTCTTCAGCTCGGCCATTTCGGTGAAAATTCCGGAGACGTCCTTGCCCTGCTTCTTCAGCTGGGGGATTTCCTTGGAGACCTTGTTCTGCCGGGCCTTCCGGGCCTCGGTATCGGCGATCAGGGCCCGGCGCTGCTCATCCAGCTCCAGAATCCGGTCCACCGTGGCGTCGCAGTCCACTTCCTTGGCCCGGAGGCCCGCTTTCACAGCATCAGGATTTTCCTTGATTTTCTTGATATCCAGCATGGTTTTCTTACTCCTTCACTTTTCCAATTCTATATTTAATACACAGGATTTTCCGGGATAATCAGCAGACAAATCAGGTAGGCCAGCAGGCCGCTGGCGCCTACGAAGGTAAACAGCACCCACAGCAGCCGGACCACCGTAGGGTCCAGGCTCAGGTATTCTCCCAGTCCGCCGCAGACGCCGCCCAGCATTCGATTTGTCCGGGATCGGTAAAGCTTTCTTTCCATATTCATTTTCCCAGGGTCATCAGCGCATCCAGCAGCCGCTGCAGATCTTCCTCGCCGTAGAATTCCAGTTCAAACCGGCCCTTGCGCTTGCCGTTGACGATCTTTACCCCACGGCCCAGCTGCTTGGACAAGCTCTTTTCGCATTCGGCCACATAGTCCACGGCAAACACCGGTTCCTTTTTGGGAGCAGGCTCCTTGTTCATGTTCTTGCACAAGGTTTCCGCCTGCCGGACGGACAGGGCCAGGGCGATAATCTTCTTTGCTGCTTCCTGCTGCTTTTTCTCGGTCTTCAGGGTAAGAATGGCCCGGGCATGGCCCGCAGACAGCTCCCCGTTTTTCAGTTTTTCCAGCACGGCAGGGGAGAGTCCCAGCAGCCGCAGGGCATTGGCCACGGCGGGACGGGATTTTCCCACCCGTCCGGCGGCTTCCTCCTGGGTCAGACCGTATTCCTCAATCAGCGCCTGGTATCCCAGGGCTTCTTCCACCGGGTTCAGATCCTGGCGCTGCAGATTCTCAATCAGGGCCAGCTCCATGGCCTTCTTGTCGTCGGCCTCTACAATCACAACGGGGATTTCGCTTAAGTTTGCCAGCCTGGCCGCCCGCCAGCGCCGCTCACCGGCGATGATCTGATAATAGCCGGTGGGCATCTGGCGCACGGTCAGGGGCTGGATCACCCCGTGGACACTGATGGAGTCCGCCAGGGCCTGCAGTTCTTCTTCGTCAAAATCCCGCCGGGGCTGGTCGGGATTGGGCTCTACTTTATAAATAGGAAGAATCTGATAGGCGCTGCTCTCCACTGCTTCCTCAGAGAAATCTCCCAGCAGAGCGCCCAAACCTTTTCCAAGTCCTTTGTTGGATGCCAATCAAACCACCCTTCCTTCCAATTTCTTCTGAATTTCCAGGGCCATCTCCCGGTATGCCGCCGCGCCCCGGCTGCTCCGGTCGTAAGCGGACACGGGGATGCCATGGCTGGGGGCCTCCGCCAGGCGCACATTCCGGGGAATCACAGAGGCGAAGACCTTTCCCGGGAAGTGCCGGCGGACTTCCTGGGCCACCTGGGCGGAGAAGTTGGTGCGGCCGTCAAACATGGTCAGGGCCACGCCGAAAATCTCCAGTCGGGGGTTCAGCCGTTTTTTCACCATCCGCAATGTGGACATGAGATCACTCAGTCCTTCCAGGGCATAATATTCGCACTGTACCGGCACCAGGATTCCGTCGGCGGCACACAGACCGTTCAGGGTCAGCAGCTCCAGAGACGGGGGACAGTCAATGAAAATCACATCGTACTGATCCCGGGCGGCATGCAGGGCCTTCTCCAGCTGCAGCTCCCGATGATCGGCGGAGATCAGTTCCACTGCCGCTCCCGCCAGATCGGCAGAGGAGGGGAGAACGTCGCCGTAATCGGTTTTCACCACCGCTTTTTCCACCGGAATGTTGTTGATGGTCACATCGTACACGGAGTATTGAATTTTCCGTTTGTCCAGGCCCATGCCCGAGGTGGCGTTGGCCTGGGGGTCAAAATCGCACAGCAGCACCTTCAATCCCAGATCATGGAGAGCCGCTGTCAGATTCACCGCCGTGGTGGTCTTACCCACGCCGCCTTTCTGATTGACCACTGCAAGTATTTTTCCCATTTCTCTCTCCTCACCATACCGGATTGTTTCACGTGAAACAATCAATTAGGATTTGTGTCAGGGGCCGGACCGGTCACCGTTTCATCAGCGGTTGTGGGCGGCAGAGTTGAAATCACAGAGGTGTAATTCTGACCGGGCCGCAGCCGGTACCGGGAATAGACCCGGAAGGCATATGCCGCCATACCCAGACTCAAACCCAGCAGCAGTGCTGTCAGGGCGCTGAGAATCCGAATCCGGCGTTTCAGAATCAGAATCTGTTCTTCCGGGGAGATGGACCGGCGGCGGGGGTTCTTTTTTCCGGTGACAGACTCCTTGCGAAGGGGAATCTGCACCACCGTATTGGGGTCCACCGGGTACCGGGACATTTCCTTCAGACAGTCCGGGCAGAAAACCTGGCCCTCCTCAATTTCCCGGCCGCAGCGCATACACACCGCCATAACCACACCTCCCAATTTCTGATTCACTTATTGTACAACACAATCCTGAATTCGTAAAGAGCAAAAATGCGGATTCCGGTGGAAAAAAGCCGGTTTCTTCCCCATTGGTCCCAGTTTTTCACCCAGAATTCCTCCGGTAAACCTGGTTGACAATCATATGGCCCTGTGATAATATCAAATTAAACAAATTCTTTTTTCCCCGGGAGAAGAATTTGTGACAGTCCACGAAAGGAGGGATCTGTTTGCAGTGGATCATACCGGGAACCACCCTTTCCGCCCAGCGGGAACAGGCGCAGCAGGTGGATCAGGTGTTTCATTCCCTGTTTCTGGCGGGAGGGTTGACCTTGTCCCAGGTGGCCAGTCTCACCGGGCTGGAACCCCACACCATTCAGAACTGGGTGAAGCGGGGATTCCTGCCGCCGCCCCAGGGCAAGCGATACTCCATGGAACAGCTGTGCCGGATTCTGAACATGCACATTCTCAAGGGCAACATGAATCTGGACCAGATTGTGAAGCTCATGCAGTATCTCAACGGCAATCTGGCGGATGAGAGCGACGACCAGGTGGACGACACCCAGCTGTACTTCTATTTTGTCCGGCTGGCGGCCCGGGTGGGCAGGGTCACCGGTGAGGAGGGCTGGCAGGAGGCCCTGGAAACCGTCACCCAAGACTTCCGGGAGTCCGTTCCCGGGGTCCGGGAAAAGCTCATCGCCGTACTGGAAATCATGCTCACCGTCTGGTGCGCAAACCAGCTGAAGGCCCGGGCGGAAAGCCTGCTGGCCCAATTATAAGGAGGTGCCTATGAAACAATCCGGAATCTGCCCCAAATGCGGCGGCAGGGAAATTCTGATAATACCGGGGGAGACCGGACCCTATGGCTCCGGCAACAACATTCCCGTGGGCTGGAGCATCTTTTCCGCGGTGAAGGTAAACCGGTATCTGTGCTGCAGCTGCGGCTACAGCGAAGAGTGGATTGACAAGGCGGACATTCCCGCCCTTGTTGCCAAATACAAAAAAGAACGATAAAACGCCCCCCATGCAAAGGAGAACAAAACATGAATGAAGACGGAACCTACAGCTGGCCCGGAAACCAGCCCAAAAAGCCAAAGAAATTCTCAGACTTTACCGGCAAAGTGAAAAGAACCGGAAAAAAGGTGGTTCTGATTCTGCTGGCCCTGGTGGTGCTGGGACTGGCAGGCACCTGCTTCTACACCGTCAACGACAAGCAGCAGGCGGTGGTCACCACCTTCGGCCAGGTGACGGACATTGTGGACGCCGGCGTCCACTTCAAACTGCCCCTGGGCATTCAGAACGTGGAAAAGGTGGACGTAAACGTCTACCAGAAGATTGAGCTGGGCTATGTCCAGGACAGCTCCGGCGCCCAGTTCAATCCCTCGGAAAGCGCCATGATCACCGGGGATTACAACATCGTCAACGTGGATTTCTTCGTGGAATACAAGATCTCCGACCCGGTGGCTTACCTGTATTCCTCCAATGACCCGGAGCTGATTCTGCGGAACCTGATTCAGAGCCAGATCCGAAACGTGGTAGGCTCCTCCACCGTGGATGCAGTGCTCACCGACGGCAAGGAAAACATTCAGATGCAGGTAAAGGATCTGGTATCCCAGATTCTGGAGGAATATGAAATCGGCCTGACCCTGGTGGATGTGAAGATTCAGGACGCCGAACCCCCCACCCAGGAGGTCATCGAGGCTTTCAAGGCGGTAGAAACCGCAAAGCAGCAGGCAGAGACCGTGATCAACGACGCCAAAGCCTACCAGAACGCCCAGCTTCCCGACGCCCAGGCCCAGGCGGACAAGCTGATTCAGAACGCCGAATACCTGCGCCAGAAGCGAATCAACGAGGCCCACGAGCAGGTGGCCATGTTCCAGGCCATGTATGCCGAATATGCCCAGAATCCGGCCATCACCCGGACCCGGATGTACTATGAAACCATTTCCCAGGTGCTGCCCGATGTAAAGCTGTATATCAACACCAGCTCCGGCAGCGGTTCCGATGTGCAGATGCTTCTGCCTCTGGAATCCCTGGTCAGCGGCAATGGAGGTGACCAGCAATGAAAAAAAGCGGAATTGTGATTATTCTCGTTCTGATCCTGATTTTTGCCGGATTGAACGCCACCTATACCGTCCGGGAGGACCAGTATGCCTGTACCGTCCGGTTCTCCAAGATCATCGAAACCGTGGACCAGCCGGGTCTGCACCTCAAGGTGCCCTTCCTGGACAACATCCGCTATTTCAGCAAGGCAACCCAGCTGTATGACATCCCGCCTTCGGAAGTGCTGACCTCGGACAAGCAGAACATGACCGTGGACTGCTACATTCTCTGGAGCATCGCCGACCCCAAGCTGTTCTACCAGACCCTGGGCTCCACCGCCGTAGCGGAGCAGCGGCTGGACGCCCTGACCTACAACGAGCTGAAAACCGTCATGGGCACCCTGGCCCAGTCGGACATCATCAATATGGAAGACGGGGCAAAGCGGAATGAAATCTATGACAACATCGCCGCCGACGTGGATTCCCTGGCCAAAACCTACGGCATCCGGGTGGAGGATGTGAAAATCAAACAGTTCGACCTGCCGGAGAGCAACCTGAACGCCGTGTACAGCCGGATGATCTCCGAACGGAACCAGATGGCGGAGAAATACACCGCCGACGGCAACTATGAAGCCTCCATCATCCGGAATGATGTAGACAAGCAGGTGAACATCATCGTCTCCGACGCAGAGGCCGAGGCCGCCAAGCTGGAAGCCGAAGGCGAAGCGGAATATATGCGCCTGCTGGCGGAGGCTTACGACACCCAGGACAAGAAGGAGTTCTATGAATTCACCCTGGCCCTGGACGCTCTGAAATCCAGCCTCACCGGAGATGAAAAGACCGTGATTCTGGACGCCAACTCGGAGCTGGCCCGGATTTTGATGGGGGCAGGCTGATTTCTCCGGGAAGGGAGGAATGATCTTGAAGAAACCCATCCTTTTGCTGCTGTGCCTGGTGGCAATTCTTCTGGGAACCTGGTTTCTTCTAAGCCTTCCAAGGCAAGAAGTGGTGGACACCACCCTCACCGGATACCGGTTTTCCCCGGAGGGGGAAGGCCGGCCCTGCAACCTGGAAATCCAAGGTACTTACAAAAGTCATCGGTTTTCCCCGGAAAAAGACACCTTCTCCCCGGGGTATGACGGAGGATTTTGGCTGGATGGGAAGAAACTTTCCCTGACGCACGTGGGATTTCCCGATGGCGAAAAAGGCTGGATTCAGGGCTCCGCTCAGGATGATCAGGCAGAAACGGTAGATTATGTGATTTACCGGGAATTGAAAACCCTGGTGCTTCTCACCACTCTGGAGGGGGAAACCGTACTGGCGGTATTCCCCGCCGCCTCCCGGGAGGAAGCCCTCTCCATTCTGGAAAATCTGCCGGAAACGCAAACAAAAATCCAAACATTTCCAACTGCCTGAAACAAGAAAAAATCCCCGGAAAGCGATGCTTTCCGGGGATTAAACGTGTCAAAAAAAGTACATCTTTTTATACCAGTGTTGGGAGTAAAGTAATTCAAAAACCATGTTCCGCCGGGGCGCGTACCTGGCGGAACATACTTTACAGGCTGCAAGTGTGGAATTTGTCCCCCGTGGGGGGACAAATTATGCGCGCAGCAGACTGCAAAAGCCTGTCGGAAAGCCCCGAAGGGGGTTTTCGACAGGCTAAATCCCCGGAAAGCGATGCTTTCCGGGGATTTTAATTTACTTCCAGAGTCCGTCGGGATATTCGCCCTGTTCCGTCAGGGCCTTCAATGAGGCCACCACCAGGGGCTTGTCCGCCGCATAGGTCACCCCGAACCACTGGTCGGGAGAGGAAAGCACCCGGAAGGTAGCCTTCTTTTCGGCAATCATTCCGGCCACGGGAATGGGCAGGAAAAACTCACATTTCAAGGGATTGTTTTCCAGAGACGTCCGCAGGAAATCCGCAAACCGGACTTCCAGATCCTCCAGGAATCCCGGCATATAGCCCCACAGATTCATGGACACCAGGGTGTCCGCCGGAACATCCGTCCAGCTTTTTCCGCCGTCTTCCGTGAAATGGATGCCCTTTTCGTACTTTTCAATCACTTTCCGCTCATTGATCCGGGTGAGCAGTCCCTGCTCGTCCGCCTCGCAGATGCCCCGGGACACGCTGCCGTGATCGGTAACCGTCTTGCCCAGTTCATAGCCCACCACACAGTGGGCGTTGGGATCCTGGCAGGAGGTGAGGTAGTCATACACCACCTGATAGGCCGAGGCCCCGTAAAAATCATCGGCGTTGATCACCGCAAAGGGCGCCCCGTCAATGGCCTTGGCCGCACACAGCACCGCATGGCTGGTGCCCCAGGGCTTGGTCCGATCTTCGGGAACGGAAAATCCCTCCGGCAGATCCTCCAGCTCCTGGAAGGCATACCGGATTTCCACCGGCGCCTTCTCCAGCCGTTTGCCCACGGTTTCCATAAAATCTTTTTCAATTGCCTTCTTGATGACGATAACCACCGTATCAAATCCTGCACGGTGGGCATCATAAATGGAATAATCCAAAATGGCTTCGCCCTGGCTGCCCACGGGGTCGATCTGCTTCAGGCCGCCGTACCGGCTGCCCATTCCCGCCGCCAGAACCACCAGCACTGGTTTTTTCTCCATGGTAATGTCTCCTTCTATGTATTTGTCAGGAAAACCACAGCCATATTATACCCTGATATGGGGAAAAACGCAAGAGAAAACGTATTTTCTTCAGATCATTCGAAAATAATTCATCTCCGCTCCCAGACAGATTCCATCCCGGCGAACCTTGTCCCAGGAGAATTGGCAGACCAGTTCCTGCAAAGAAACCGGCCCGGTCCGGTCTACAATTCCGGCGCAGTAAGCCAGCATTCCCAGCAATTCCTCCGGGGACATCCGCTGCCGGAGCTTTCCCAGATCCAGGTCCTGATCCCGTTTGCTCAGCCGCCGCCCGTCCGGGGCCAGCAGCAGGGGAACGTGGGCATAGGCCGGGTGAGGAAAGCCGAACAGCTCCTGCAGATACATCTGCCGGGGAGCAGAGCTCAGCAGATCCATCCCCCGGACCACTTCGGTCACGCCGCTTTCCCCATCGTCCACAGTCACCGCCAGCTGGTACACATAGACGCCGTCCGCCCGGCGCATCACCATGTCTCCGCAGTCCGTTGCCAGATTCCACCGGGATTCCCCCTGGACCCGGTCACAAACCACCCATTCCCGGTCCGGCACCATCACCCGCCAGGCAGGTTCCCGGTGAAAGCTTTCCCGCTGCTCCTTGGTCAGATGCCGGCAGGTGCCGGGGTAGACATAAGTCCCGTCAGACAAATGGGGGGCGTTGGCGCTGTGCAGCTGGCTGCGGGTGCAGTAGCAGGGATAGAGCAGCCCCAGATCATCCAATTTCTGAAAATATGTATCATACACCCGGCTGCGTGTGCTCTGGGCCGGAGTCTCCCGGTCCCAAGTCAGCCCCAGCCACAGCAGATCCTCCCGGAGAACCTGGGCAAACTCGGCGCTGGTGCGCTGGGTGTCCAGATCCTCCATCCGCAGCACCATTTCTCCGTCCCGGCTGCGGACGCTGAGCCAGGCCAGCATGGCGGAAAACACGTTTCCCAGGTGCATCCGTCCGGAGGGGGTGGGGGCGAACCGCCCCACCGGCTTCAGCCCATCAGCCATTTCACCCACCATCCCGCAATGGCCAGGATGCCCAGCAGCTCCAGAATCGCCACAAACAGCAGGCAGCCGATGCCCTTGGGCTTGGGCTCATCATCGAACACCGCCTGATCTTCGTCCAGTTCTCCCTCGTCTTCATATACCGCTTTGCCGTAATCCACCGCCGGATTCTTCCGCCGCCGTACCGGCCTGGGTTCTTCTTCCTCTTCTTCCTCCGGTTCCGGTTCCGATTCTTCCAGAATCTGGTTCAGGTCGTCCAGCCATTTCTGATCGGCTCCATACAGGGCCTCGTCAATTACCTTCTGATCCAGATATCTTTCCTCTTCCTCAGAGGTCTGTTCCGCTTCCCGCCGCTCTTCCTCTTCCTCTTCCAGCAGGGCTTCTTCCAGCCGCCGCAGTTCCTTTTTCGGATCGTCAAACATTCAGACCCCTCCTTTTTCCGCTATTTTACAGGATTAAGCCGGGAAAGTAAAGACCATTTCCCCCGCCGGGGATTTTCCTGATCCGGCTTTGTCTTTCCCGTGAAAAAATATCCAAATGGTTTTCCTGAAATCCGGGTTTTTTTCACAATAACCACGTGTGAAACCGCCAAAAACATCTTGAGTTTTATGGCTAACTGTGATAAAATTTAAGTTGATATAGTATGCACAGAAAGAAGCCTGGAATCTCTCAGAAACGGCTTCTGATCCGGACCTTTTCTTCCTCCGGAAGAAGATGTTTCGGTGTGTCAAAAAAGTCGCATAGAGTTTTCCGCTTATAGCGGCAAATCTATTTTTGGCCGGGGCGTGTACCTGGACAAAAATACTTCTCAGGCTGCAAGTGTGGAATTTGTCCCCCATCGGGGGGCAAATTGTGCGCGAAGCTTACCTGCAAAAACTTGTCGGAAAGCCCCGAAGGGGGTTTTCGACAGTCTGAGGACCTTTTCTTCCCTTGGAAGAAGAGGTTTTTCCTGGAACAGCAAAGAAAGAAGGAAAGGAGCCACGCCATGTATTCATCCGCCTACGTCTGGGCCAAGGTGCTGAGCCACATGGAGGAGCGGCTGGGAGCCGTCACCGTCTCCGCCTGGTTTGACGATGCCGAAGTGGTGGAGCTGAACGAAAACAATCTGATTCTCTATTCCCCATCGGATTTTCGCCGGGAGATCATCCGCCGCCGCTGCACCGAATACATTCACGATGCCTTAAAAGAAATTTTCAACTCCGACGCAAAACTTCTGGTTTTCGGGGACGAGGAGCTGAACGCCCGCAAGTCCAAAGGGGCAACCCCCAACGCCATGGACTTCAATCCCCAGTTTACCTTTGACAATTTTGTGGTTGGACCTTCCAATCGCTTCGCCCACTCCGCCGCCTTTGCCGTCAGCAAGACCCCGGGACAGGTGTATAACCCTCTGTTTCTCTACGGCCCTCCCGGCGTGGGCAAGACCCATCTGCTGTATGCCATCGCCAACGGCATCCGCAAGGAAAATCCCAATGCCAACATTGTCTATATCAAAGGCGACCAGTTCACCAACGAACTGATTGACGCCATCAAAAACGGCAAAAACATTGAATTCCGCTCCAAGTACCGGGAGGCGGACCTGTTCCTGGTGGATGATATCCAGTTCATCGCCGGCAAGGAATCCACCCAGGAGGAGTTTTTCCATACCTTCAACAAGCTATACGAAGAACACAAGCAGATTGTGCTGACTTCTGACCGCAAGCCCGACGACATGCTCACCCTGGAAGAGCGGCTGCGCAGCCGGTTTTTGTGGGGTCTGATTGCGGACATCAATCCTCCGGACTACGAAACCCGGATGGCCATTATCAAGAACAAGGCCAAGCAGCTGGGTCTGAATCTGGATGACGAGGTGTGCAACTACATTGCCATCAACATCACCAGCAACGTCCGGCAGATTGAAGGTACGGTGAAGAAGATTCTGGCCTACCGGGACTTAAACAATATGCCCCTGGATCTTCCCAACGTGTCCCGGGCCATTGACGATATGTTCAAGTCCGAGGGCAACGCCCTGCCCACTCCCAGCCTGATCATCTCCCAGGTCTGCAAGTTCTACAACGTGGACGAGGTGGTGCTCCGGGGCACCCAGAAGAACAAGGGCACCGCCGAAGCCCGACAGGTGGCCATGTATCTGATCCGGAAGCTCACCAATCTTTCTTTGCCGGACATCGGCAAGGAATTTGCCCGGGATCACTCCACTGTGCTCTATGCCATCCGGAAGGTGGAGGTAGCCCTGAAAAACGGGGACACCAACATGCAGAACAACGTCCGGGACATCACCGCCAACATCAACTCCTCCCTCTAAGTTCCTTTTTCTTGAAAGAAAAAGGAACCAAAAAGAACTTTAATGGCGAACGGGGACATGGAATAGTCGTTTCTTCCGGTGCCCGGTATCGTTTCTGCGGAGCAAGTCTCAGGACAATGAATCGGGCATGTCCCGTTCCGAAAACACTTCTCTTTTTTTGTCGGAAAATTATCCACAGGGCCTGTGGAATGTGGAAACAGAACCTGTGGAACAAAGTGAGCAGAAATTTCCATTCACAGGGGCTGTGGAAAAAATGAGGAATCTGCACACCCGGGCTGTGGAAAAAAAATCGTTGCAGGCGTAAGGAAAAGACGGGTTATCCACATAAATTTCCCCTACGGCTGTTATTACTACCTAAACTTCTGAAAGAGAGATATCTCCCTGATTCGAATACAAGAAAGGAATATGACGATGCGCTTTACCTGTGAAAAAAGTATGCTGGTCACCGGACTGAATATTGCCGGTCGGACCGTGGCTCAGAAGAGCAGTCTCACGGCCATCGAAGGCATCCTTTGCAAGGCCGGTCACTGTCTGTCCCTCACCGGATACAACATGGAGACCGCCATCACCTATGAAATTGAAGCCGACATCAGCGATCCCGGCGAGTGCATTCTCCCGGCCCGTCTGTTCGGGGACATCATCCGCCGTCTGCCCGAAGGGCCGGTAACGGTGGTGGTGGACGAAGGGTTCAAGGTGTCCATCCGGGCAGGCTATGCCTCCTTTACCATTGCGGCAGAGACTGCCGAAGACTATCCGGAGCTGCCGGATGTCAATTCCGGCCGGGCTGTGGAAATTCCACAGAACCAATTAAAGGAGATGATCTCCGGCACCATCTTTGCCGTGTCGGAAAATCAGGGCCGACCCATCCACACCGGCGTGAAGTTTGAGGTCACCAACGAGACCATCACCACCGTGGCTGTGGACGGATTCCGGCTGGCCCGGCGGACCTATCATCCCAAAGAGGGCACCGGCCGGGAGATGAACTTTGTGGTGCCCGCCCCCGGACTGAAGGAAGTGGAGAAGATCCTCACCGATACCGAGGATTCCGCTGCCTTCACCCTGGGCCCCAAGCACATCCTGTTCCAGATCGGCAAGGCCACCCTGGTCTGCCGGCTGCTGGAAGGAGAGTTCCTGGACTGGCGCCGGGTGGTGCCCACCGACTGCCCCATTAAATTGGTGGCCCATGTGTCGGATCTGGCCTCTTCCGTGGAGCGTGTAGGCCTGATCGTGTCGGAAAAGTACAAGAGCCCGGTGCGCTGCGTGTTCAGCAACCAGGAGCTGCTGATGCGCACCTCCACCTCCATCGGCGCCGCCGAGGACCGGTGCAGCTTCGCCGGAGACGGCAAGGAGCTGGAAATCGGCTTCAATGTCCGCTATCTGGCCGACGCTTTGCGGGTGGTGCCTTCCGAGGAGGTCACCCTGGAGCTGACCAACGGCCTGAGCCCCATTGTCCTGACCCCTGTGGATGACAAATACGACTTTGCCTATATGGTATTGCCGGTTCGGATCAAAAATGCCTGAGGGGGAGCAAAATGAAGGTAACGGTAACCAAAAAGGAAGTGCCGGAAGTTGTTTTCATCGGCACCGACTATATCAAGCTCCAGGACGCCATGAAACTGGCCAATCTGGTGCTGTCCGGCGGCGAGGCCAAGGCCCTGATTCAGGAGAGCCAGGTGGAAGTGGCCGGGGAAGTGTGCACCATGCGGGGCAAAAAACTCTATCCCGGCGATGCTTTCCGGTTCCAGGGAAAGACCTACCGGATTGAAAAGCAAGTATGATTCTGGAAACGCTCAGTCTGCAGGGCTTCCGGAATTATGCCCAGGCGGAATTTGAATTTGATCCCGGGGTGAACCTGATTGTAGGGGACAACGCCCAGGGAAAAACCAACCTGCTGGAGGCCATTTCTTACCTGGGCAGCGGAAAAAGCTTCCGGGCCCAGAAAACCGGGGAGATGGTGGGATTCTCCCGGGAGTTTGCGGAGATTTCCGGGAATGTATTCTCCCAGGAGCGGCGGCAGAATATCCGCTTTGTCCTGTTTCCCGGGGCCCGGCCCCGGCAGATCTGGCGCAACGGGGCGAAAAAGAAATCCGCCGGGGACATTGCCGGGGTGCTGCCCACGGTGCTGTTCTGCCCGGAGGATCTGCTGATTCTCAAATCCGGCGCCGCCCAGCGGCGGCGGTTCGGAGACTCCGCGTTATGTCAACTGCGCCCCAACTATGACGCCGCTCTCACGGAGTACAACCGGATTCTGGAACAGAAAAGCCGGATTCTCAAGGATCATTTTGAAAACCCCCGTCTGCTGGACATTCTGCCGGAGTATAACGCCCGGCTGTGCCAGGTGGGGGCCCTGCTGATCTCCTACCGGGCAAGGTTCTATGACGGCCTGGGCAAGGCGGCGGCAGTTTACCATAATCAGTTATCTGCCGGAGCCGAAGACTTCCGGCTGGAATATAAAACGGTTTCCACGGTAAAGGATGTGTTTGCCCCGGTGGCTCAGCTGACCCAGGACCTGCAGGCCCATCTGGAAAGCCACGCCCGGGGAGAGCTGGAAAGCGGCCAGTGTCTCACCGGCCCCCATCGGGATGATTTCACCGTGACCCTCTCCGGGGTGGATCTGAAAGCCTACGGCTCTCAGGGCCAGACCCGAACCAGCGCCATCAGCCTGAAGCTGGCTCAGCGGGAGCTGATGGCCCGGGAATGGGGGGAACAGCCGGTACTGCTGCTGGACGACGTGCTCTCGGAGCTGGACCCGGGGCGGCAGGACTTTGTACTCAATCAGATTGTCACGGGACAGGTGTTCATCACCTGCTGCGAGCCGGGGCGGTTTACCCGGCTGGGCAAGACCATGACCATTCACCAGGGCAGTGTTGTTTGAAACAGAGTGCCGCGAACCGGCGGCATTTGCCATAAATCGGGAGGATTTTATGTCTGACGAAACGAAAGTAACACAGGAATACGGCGCTGAACAAATTCAGGTTCTGGAGGGCCTGGAGGCGGTTCGGAAGCGGCCGGGTATGTATATCGGCTCCACTTCCAGCAGCGGCCTGCATCATCTGGTCTACGAGATTGTGGATAATTCCATCGACGAGGCTCTGGCAGGCTACTGCAAGCACATCACCGTCACCATCAACCCCGGGGATTCCATCACCGTCACCGATGACGGACGGGGTATTCCCGTGGACATCCAGCCCCAGACCGGCCGTCCGGCTCTGGAAGTGGTGTACACGGTGCTCCATGCCGGCGGCAAGTTCGGCGGCGGCGGCTACAAGGTCTCCGGCGGCCTTCACGGCGTGGGCGCGTCTGTTGTCAACGCCCTGAGCCAGTGGCTGAGAGTCCGGGTTCACAAAAACGGCAATATCTACGAGATGAAGTTTGCCCGGGGCCAGATCACCCAGGAGATGACCATTGTGGGCAAAACCGACCGCACCGGCACCGAGGTCACCTTCCAGCCGGACCCGGAGATGTTCGACACGGTGGTCTACGACTATGAAATTCTCCATGAGCGGATGCGGGAGGAGGCCTTCCTGAACGCCGGCCTTTCCATCACCATCACCGACAACCGCCAGGCTGAAGACATCTCCGATGTGATGTGCTACGAAGGCGGCATCCGGGAGTTCGTCACCTGGTGCAACCGGAACAAGACCCCCATCCATCAGGATGTGATCTATATGTCCGGAGCCAAGGGGGACGCTTCTGCGGAAATTGCTGTGCAGTACAACGACGGCTACAATGAGTTCATGATGTCCTTTGCCAACGATGTCCGCACTCCGGAGGGCGGCATGCACGAAACCGGCTTCAAGACTGCCCTGACCCGGGTGCTCAACGCCTACGGCGTGAAAAACGGCATCATCAAGGGCGACGACAAGGTCTCCGGCGAAGACTGCCGGGAGGGCATCACCGCCATCATCTCCGTCAAGCTGACGGATGCCCAGTTCGAGGGCCAGACCAAGGCCAAGCTGGGCAACGCCTATATCCGTACCCTGGTAGATCAGATTGTCAACGAGCAGCTGGCGGTGTACTTTGAGGAACACCCCCAGACCGCCAAGATCATTCTGGAAAAGGCCATGATGGCCAACCGGGCCCGGGAAGCCGCCCGGAAGGCCAGGGACTCCATCCGCCGGAAAACCGGCCTGGAGTCCGGCCAGATGCCCGACAAGCTCCAGGACTGCAACGAGCGTGACCCGGAACTGTGCGAAATCTACATCGTGGAGGGCGACTCCGCAGCCGGTTCCGCCATTCAGGGCCGGGACTCCCGGTTCCAGGCCATCCTGGCCATGTGGGGCAAGATGCTCAACGTGGAGAAGGCCCGGGCGGACAAGATTTACGGCAACGACAAGCTCTATCCTCTGATTGTGGCCCTGGGCGCCGGCATCGGGGAGGACTTTGACTTAAGCAAGCTGCGCTATCACAAGGTCATCATCATGTCCGATGCGGACGTGGACGGCGCCCACATCCGGACGCTGCTTCTGACTTTCTTCTTCCGGTATATGCGGCCCCTGATTGAGCATGGGTATGTCTATTCCGCCGTGCCCCCCCTGTACAAGCTCACCCGCGGCAAGACCGTGAAGGTGGCCTACTCCGACGAGCAGCGGGACCAGGTCTCCGCCCAGATGCGCGCCGACAATCCCAACGCCAAGGTGGACATCTCCCGGTTCAAGGGCCTGGGCGAAATGGACCCCCACGAGCTGTGGGAGACCACCATGGACCCGGAGAAGCGGAGCCTGCGCCGGATTACCCTGGAGGACGCCAGCCGGGCCGACGCCATCTTCACCGTCCTGATGGGCGAGCAGGTGGAGCCGAGAAAAGAATGGATTGAACGCAACGCCAAATACGCGGTGAATATCGATATCTGAGAACATGGGAGGTGTCCTTTTTGGCACATAACCGCAGCTATAATCCGGAGGATATCCGTTTCCCCGACCAGGTGATCACCCAGAGCAACCTGGTGGACGAAATGGAGAAATCCTATATTGAATATGCCATGTCTGTCATTGTGGGCCGGGCCCTGCCCGACGTCCGGGACGGACTGAAGCCGGTGCACCGGCGCATCCTGTACACCATGTACGAAAGCGGCCTGACCTCGGACAAGCCCTTCAAGAAGTCGGCCACCTGTGTCGGTGACGTGCTGGGCCGGTATCATCCCCACGGCGATGCGTCGGTTTACGACGCCATGGTCCGTCTGGCCCAGAATTTCTCCATGCGCTATATGCTGGTGGACGGCCACGGCAACTTCGGTTCCGTGGACGGCGATCCCCCGGCAGCCTACCGTTACACCGAGGCCCGTCTGTCCAAGATCTCCAACGAGATGCTCCGGGACATTGAAAAGGACACGGTGGACTGGGACCCCAACTTCGACGAAAGCCGGAAAGAGCCCCGGGTGCTGCCCAGCCGGTTCCCCAATCTGCTGGTGAACGGCTCCTCGGGCATCGCCGTGGGCATGGCCACCAACATCCCGCCCCACAACTTAAAAGAAGTCATCAACGCCTGCGTCTGCGTGCTGGATGACCCGGAGGCCACTCTGGCGGATCTGATGGATCACATCACCGGCCCGGATTTTCCCACCGGCGGCATCATCATGGGCCGCAGCGGCATCCGGGCAGCCTATGCCACCGGTCGGGGCAAGATTGTCATCCGGGCCAAGACCGAGTTTGAGGAATTCGGCAAGGACCGGGTGCGGATCATCGTGTCGGAACTGCCTTACCAGGTGAACAAGCGCCAGCTGATCAAGAATATCGCCGACCAGGTCAAGGACAAGCGTCTGGAAGGCATCTCCGACCTGCGGGACGAAACCGACCGCAACGGCATGCGGATGGTCATTGAGCTGAAAAAGGATGCCAACCCCCAGGTGGTGCTCAATAACCTCTTCAAGCAGACCGCCCTGCAGTCTAGCTTCGGCGTGATTCTGCTGGCTCTGGTGGACGATCAGAAGCAGCCCAAGATTCTCTCATTGCGGCAGATCATCGACGAATATCTGGCCCACCAGGAGCAGATTCTGACCCGGCGGACCCAGTACGACCTGAAGAAAGCCCGGGAGCGGGCCCACCTGTTGGAGGGCTTGCTGATTGCCCAGGACAACATCGACGAGGTCATCCATATCATCCGCACCGCCTACGACGACGCCAAGCAGCGCCTGATGGACCGGTTCAAGCTGGATGACGTCCAGGCCCAGGCCATTCTGGATATGCGTCTGAAGGCCCTGCAGGGTCTGGACCGGGAAAAGCTCCAGGCGGAGTATGACGAACTGCTGGAAAAAATCAACTACTATCTGGAGCTGCTGTCCGACGAGAGCAAGCTGAAAGCCCTGCTCCGGGAAGAGCTGATTGAGATCCGGGACAAGTTCGGCGACGACCGGAAGACCCTGATTCAGGATGTGGAAGATGAAATTGACATCGAAGACCTGATTGAAGAGGAGGTCTGCGCCTTTACCTTGTCCAATGCAGGCTACGTCAAGCGGATGCCGGTGGATACCTACCGGACCCAGAGCCGGGGCGGCCGGGGCGTGAATGCCCAGAACCTGAAGGAGGAGGACTACGTCAAGTCTCTGACCATTGCCTCCACCCATGACCATATGCTCTTCTTCACCGACACCGGACGAGTGCACCACCGGAAGGGCTACCAGATTCCCGAGGCCGGGCGCACCGCCCGGGGCACTGCCATTGTGAACGTGCTGCCTCTGGACCCCGGAGAGTCCGTCACTGCCGTGGTGGCTACCCGGCACTTCGACGAGGATGAATACCTGGTGATGGTCACCCGGAAGGGCACCGTGAAGCGGATTCCCTTCCTGAGCCTGAAGACCAACCGCAAGGGCGGCATCCGGGCCATTACCCTGGATGAAGACGATCATCTCATCAACGTGATGCGCACCCACGGCAGCGACAACATTCTCATTGCCACCGCCCAGGGCTATGCCATCTGCTTCAGCGAAACCGACGTCCGGCCCATGGGCCGGGAGGCCGCCGGCGTCCGGGGCATCCAGCTGTCCGCCGGGGATTTTGTGGTGGGCGCGGAGAAGGCCGAGGAGGGCAAGACCCTGCTCACCGTCACGGAAAACGGCTACGGCAAGCGCACCGAGCTTTCCGAGTACTTGCGTACCGGCCCCGACGGAGAGAAGACCCCCCAGAGCCGGGGCGGCAAGGGCCTGAAAAACTACAACATCACCCCCAAGACCGGCAACGTGGCCGGCTGCCGGGTGGTCAGCGACACCGATGACGTGATGCTGATTGAAAACAGCGGCGTCATCATCCGGATTCCCGCCTCCTCCATCAACGTCTACAAGCGGGACGTTCAGGGCGTCATCGTCATGCGCATTGAGGAAGGCAACCAGGTGGTGTCCCTGGAGCGTGTGGAAGGGGAACCGGAAGAAGCCATCCAGGAGGAGTCTCAGGCGTGAAGACCATAACCCTGTACACCGACGGCGCCTGCTCCGGCAACCCCGGCCCCGGAGGCTGGGGGGCCATCCTGGAGTGGGAGGGCCATGAAAAGGAGCTGTCCGGAGGTGAAATCAGCACCACCAACAACCGGATGGAGCTGACCGGGGTAATCCGGGGTCTGGAGGCCCTGAAAGAGCCCTGCATTGTGGAACTGTACTCCGACAGCAAGTATGTCATCGACGCTCTGGAAAAGGGCTGGGCGGTAGGCTGGCAGAAGCGGGGCTGGGTGAAGTCCGATAAAAAGCCCGCCCTGAATCCGGATCTGTGGCAGCGGCTGCTGGAACTGTGCCAGATTCATCAGGTTCGCTGCCATTGGGTCAAGGGCCACGGGGAAAACCCCAAGAATAACCGCTGCGATGAGCTGGCGGTGGCCCAGTGGAAACGGCTGAAAGGGGAGTGAGCCATGTACCTGCCCATCGGAAACGATATGTCCGTCCGGGAGCGGAGCATTGTGGGAATTTTCGACCTGGACAACACCTCCACCTCCAAGCGCACCCGGGAGTTTCTGGAAAAGAGCGAGGAACTGGGGGAAGTGGTGCCCTGCGACGATCTGCCCAAATCCTTCGTCCTGACCTCGGAATACGGGTTTGACCGGGTGTATCTCACCGCCCTGAACGCAGCCACCCTGGAAAAACGATTGAAGTAAACATAGCCGCCGGCTACTGCCGGCGGCTGTTTTTGTCCGTTTGTGCGTATACTCCCGGTGGACAGATGTGGATATCCACAGAAGTTATCCACATTCTCCACAGCTTTATCCACAAGGATTTTTGAAAAAGCTGTGGAATTTCAAGGCTTTTTTTCTTGTCTGTCAAAATCTTCCTCTGTTTTTCCACATCCCTGTGGAAAAACAGAAAAAATTATGCCGGAAGAATCCTTCCGGCACAACCCTCATTCAAACAAAATCTTGCAGGAGAAGACCCGGTGGTCTTTTTCTTCCTCCGTATCCCGATAGCCGTCCACCAGCAGGCAGCCGTCCTCCATCAGATCCCATTGCAGCCGCAGGGTCTGACCCTCCCGGGCTTCGCTGAGGTAGCACACGGTGAATTCCTTCACCAGATGCTGGGCGTGGAACAGGCTGGGCAGCAGATCGTCAATCCAGTCTAAGTAACGGGTGTTGTTCATGTGGCCGTTCCGGTCCAGGTCGGTGAAGCACACCGTCCGCTCCCGGCGGCTGCCCAGAGGCCGGGCAATCAGCCCCGTGGGGCTGGACAGCTCATCGCCCCGGATGGTGCCCACCACGGAAATGCCGCTTTTTCCCGGCAGAATCATGTTCCGGGTGTCCAGGTTCATCAGCACCCACAGGCTGATGGAGCGGAAGCACTCCCGGCCCTGGCTGTCGTAGGCCACCATACTCCGGGGGTAGGCCACCCGGGTGGTGGGCATGGGCCAGGTTTCAATGTGAATGGTCTCTCCCAGGATGGGCATCCGGGTAACCTGAACCCGGTGCCGGGTCACCGCCCAGAACAGGCGGCGCTTCTGCAGGGCTTCATACCCCAGGGTCATTTCCGTGGAGTGCTTTCCCGCTGCCTCCTGGGCAAAGTAGAGAATCATGGAGGGCCGCAGCCGGCCGTTCCGATCCACATACACACTGGTGATTTCAAAATCTTCCTGATAAATGGGTTCCATATTCTAGCCTCGATCTTCTGAAATTAAGCATTAACCCCGGTCTTCCGTCAGGGTCAGTTCCAGCTGATACTGTTTGCCTCCCCGGTAGATCACCGCCTGAACGGTCTGTCCCACCTGGCAGTTCAGAATCACGGATTTCAGATCCTCCATGGAGGTGATGCTGTTGTCATTCACATACAGCAGCAGATCCCCCTCCTCAATCCCCTTGATGCAGGCGTCGCTCTCCGGGAGAACCTGGGTAATATACAGTCCTGCGGGCATCCGGTAGTAATGCTGATAGAAGGAGGAAAGGGTCTCGCCCACAATTCCCAGGGTTGGCCGCCCGGATACATAGCCCTGGGCGATGATCTGGTCCACCACGGTTTTCACCGTGGCGCTGGGAATGGCGAATCCGATGCCCTCCACCCCGGATGTGCTGGTAAAGGTGCTGATTTTCATGGTGTTGATGCCGATGACCTGACCGTAGCAGTTGATCAGGGGGCCGCCGGAGTTTCCGGCGTTCAGGGCGGCGTTGGTCTGAATCAGGGTCATGGTCCGGCCGCCCACGTCCATATCCCGGTCAATGCCGGAGATGATGCCGTTGGTGAAGGTGCCCCGGAACTCCACCCCCAGGGGGTCCCCGATGGCCACCACGGTGTCTCCCACCCGCAAGGTGGAGGAGTCCCCGAACTGGGCCGGGGTCAGGTCCTGGGCCTCGATGTAAAGCACCGCCAGATCGGTGACATCATCCTTGCCCACAATCTGGGCAGAATACTCCTGATCGTTGGTCAGCAGTACCGTAATGGCCTGGGAGCCTTCCACCACATGGGCATTGGTCACCAGAAAACCGTCGGAGGTCAGCACCACCCCGGTGCCGGTGGAGGTGCCGTTGGGCAGGGAAGCGGTGATGGAGGCCACAGAGGGCAGATTCTGTTCATAGATGTCCTGCAGGGCCATGCCGCCCCCGTCGGGAATGTTGTCAATTCCCTCCGGAGCGCTTTGCAGATTCAGTGTCGCCGTGCGGGGCTGTCCCTGGTCCGCGGCAGGCTGGGTCTGCGAAGTGGATTGGGTTTCCGAGAACTGAACCGGCTGGGTGGGTCCCCCGTCGCTGAAGGAGATCATCATTTCCTCCTCTTCGGGGGCGTTCAGCTGCTGAAACAGCCGGATGTTCAGAATCCCCAGGACGGTAATCACGCCGCACAGGAAAATCACCAGAATCAGCAGCATGGCCAGCAGACCGCCCCGGCGCTTGGGGGGATCGATCCGTCCGGTGCCGTAAATGCCGTTGTCCCAGTTTATATCATTGTTTTGGTTGTTGCGCTTTCGTCCGTCCATAGAGAATACCTCAAGTGCTCAGAAAGGATATCAGGGGTATCAGGTAATCAGCGGCATGGTAAAGGTGAATTCCGTCTTGCCGTCCTTGGAGGTGACGGAGATATTCTCTCCGTGGCTGCATACGATGGTTTTGACAATGTACAGCCCCAGGCCCCAGCCGTCCCGGTTCTGGGAGCGGGATTTGTCCAGCTTGTGGAACCGGTCGAATACCAGGGAAAGTTCCTCCGGGGGGATGGTTTCCCCGTCGTTGCTGACGGAGACATAGGCCTTGTCGCTGCCCTCCCGGATTTTCAGGCCCAGGGTGCCCCCTTCGGGGCAGAATTTCACCGCGTTGTCAATGAGATTGTAGATTACCTGGGTAATGTAGTCCCGGTTGGCCATGGTGTAAACCGGATGCTCCGGGAAATTCACATCCACGTTCAGATGCTTGTCGTTGATTTTCTTTTCAAAGGTAATGAGAACCTGCCCGGCGCACTCTTCCAGGTCGAAGTGAACCTTCTTGTCCTCGGGAATACCCTGTTCTTTTTGCAGCTGGCTGATGTCCAGCATGCTGCGTACCAGACGGCTCAGCCGCTTGGTTTCGTCGGAGACGATGTGCAGGTAATGATCCCGCCGCTCCGGGGGAATGGTGCCGTCCAGAATCCCATCCACATATCCGGAGATGGTGGTCATGGGGGTCTTCAGCTCATGGGACACATTGGCCACGAACTCCTGCCGGCGGTATTCGCTTTTCTGCAGGGAGGAGGCCATGTTGTTGAAGGCCAGGGCCAGCTCCTCCACTTCCTCGGAGTAGTCCTCCTCCACCCGGACCCGGGCTTTCAGATTGCCGTGGGCAAAGGCGTTGGCGGCCTTGGCCATATCCCGCAGGGGCTTGGTCTCCCGCCGGGCAAAGGCCATCACCGCCAGCACGGAGATCAGCACCACAAAAATGGCAGCGGTGAGGAAGATGTTGGAAATCCGGCTCAGGGTCTGGGTGGTCACCCGGGTGGGATAGGACACAATCACCAGTCCCTGATTCACGTCCTGGCTGACGATGGGGAAGGAGACAATATAGCGCTCCTCGGCGTAAAGCCCTTCAATCACGCCCACGGAGGTGTCGGAACCGTTGTAGTATACCTTTTCCAGGTATTCCCGGTTCAGCTGCAATCCCTGATGCTGACAGCCCGCCAAAGCGTCGGAGCACAGAATGATATATCCGTCCCCATCACAGATCACCGCATCGGCGTTGGTCACCTTGGACACCACATTCAGATTCAGCAGAAAATCCTGATTGGACAGATCTCCGCCTGCAATGTAAGCCGACGCCAGATCGGAAATCACCCCGGCATCCTGAACCAGGTGGGAAATGGTGGAATCCTCCAGAAATTCCTTCACCTGAAACTGAAAGGATGCCCCCAGGATGGTCAGGGCCAGCAGCAAGATGGCAGCCGCCGTGGTAAAATTGCGGCTGAAAGAACTTTTCATCCGCCGGTGACCTCAAACTTGTAGCCCACGCCCCAGACGGTTTTCAGGCTCCAGTTTTCGCTGACGCCTTCCAGCTTTTCCCGCAGCCGCTTGACGTGGACGTCCACGGTCCGGCTGTCGCCGAAGTAATCAAAGCCCCACACCTCGTCGAGAAGCTGGTTGCGGGTGTACACCCGGTTGGGAGAGGAGGCCAGGTAGAACAGCAGCTCCATCTCCTTGGGGGGCGTGTCCACTTTCTTTCCATCCACCGTCAGCTCAAAAGCGTCCATGTCGATGATCAGCTTGTCGAACACCAGCCGCCGGGCCTTCTTCTCGGCGGTGACGCCGGTGCTCCGGCGAAGCACCGCTTCAATCCGGGCCAGCACTTCCTTCATCTCGAAGGGCTTGGTGATATAGTCGTCGGCGCCGGATTTCAGACCGGATACCTTGTCCTCGGTTTCGCCCTTGGCGGTGAGCATGATGATGGGAGTCTGAGATTCGGCCCGGATGGTTTTGCACACGGTCCAGCCGTCCATCACCGGCATCATCACATCCAGCAGCACCAGGTCGGGTTTGATGGCCCGGAACTTGCTCAGACCCTGAGCGCCGTCCCCGGCAACCGTCACGGCGTAGCCCTCCTTTTCCAGATACATCTGAAGCAGTTCGGCAATGTTGCGATCGTCTTCCACAATCAAAACAGAAACAGCCATGCCATATTCCTCCCTTTCTATTTCCATTCTTTTTCCCTTATTATACCGCAAATCGGAATTTTGGAGTGAACAATTTGTAAAGTATATATGGGGGAATTTTTGAGGGAAAGTAATGCTTGCAAAATGAACCCATTCAAGGTATGATGATTCTGCCCCGGCAGATTTTTCCGGGGGCAATTGACTTGGAAAGGACACTGTATGATTGAACTGTTAAAGGCCGTGCTCTTCGGCATTGTGGAGGGCGTCACCGAGTGGCTGCCCATTTCCTCCACCGGGCATTTGATTCTTTTGAATGAATTCCTTACTCTGAAAGTCTCCGAGGAATTTCAGAGTATGTTTGACGTGGTGATTCAGCTGGGCGCCATTCTGGCGGTGATCGTGCTGTTTTTCCACAAGCTGAACCCCTTCGCTCCCAGCAAGACATCTCTGGAGAAGAAGCAGACCTGGAACCTGTGGTTCCGGGTGGTGGCAGCCATCATTCCTTCCGGGGTGGTGGGCATTCTCTTTGACGACTGGATGGACGAACACCTGCACAACGGCGTGGTGGTGGCCCTGGCTCTGATTGTCTACGGCGTGGCCTTCCTGCTGGTGGAGCGGAAAAATGACGGAAAGCACCTGCGCCGGATTGAGGACGTTCACGACATCGATTATGGAACCGCTCTGAAAATCGGCCTGTTTCAGTGCCTGAGCCTGGTGCCCGGCACCTCCCGGTCCGGCTCTACCATTCTGGGGGCCATTTCCGTGGGAGTCAGCCGCAGCGCCGGCGCCGAGTTCAGCTTTTTCATGGCCATTCCCACCATGCTGGGAGCCTCTGCCATCAAGCTGCTGAAATTTATCGCCAGCGGCGTCAGCACCAACCCGACGGAGCTGGGGGTGCTGGCAGTGGGCTGTGTGGTATCCTTCCTGGTGAGCCTGCTGGTGATCAAGGGCCTGATGGAATATGTGCGCAAGCACTCCTTTGCCGCCTTCGGTGTGTACCGGATTGTGCTGGGCGGAATTGTGCTGATTTACTTTGCCGGTAAAACCCTTTTGAGTTAAACATAGCCATACGAAAGAAAAAGCAAGGAGGTTCCTATGGAATACACACTGGAAAACGAGTACCTGAAGGTCACCGTCACCACCTGGGGCGCTCAGGTGAAAAGCGTGGTGCGCAAGTGCGACGGCGTGGAGCACATCTGGCAGGCGGACCCGGCGGTGTGGGGCTACCACGCCCCCATTCTGTTCCCCCATGCGGGAAAAGTGGTGGACAATGTGATCGAGGCCAAGGGCAAGACCTATCCGGCCTCCCAGCACGGCTTCGCCCGGAATCTGGAGCATACCTTTGTGGACCAGACCGCCGACACCGTTGTGCTGGAGCTGTGCGCCAGCGCCGAAACCCTGGAAAAGTTCCCCTATGACTTCCGGCTGGTGTCCACCTTCACCCTGGAAAACGACACCCTCCACCACACCCTGACGGTGGAAAACCTGGACGAGGAGAAGCTGCCCTTCGGTATCGGCTATCACCCGGCCTTCACCGTCCCCTTTGACGACCGGCACCAGGCCACGGACTATGAGCTGCGGTTTTCTCAGATGGAGTCTCCCCTCTGCGTGAACAACCTGCCTCTGGGCCTGATGCACGGGGACTGCTACTACCTGGGCAGCAACATCCAGACCCTACCCATTGACGACAAGCTGTTCGCCAACGACAGCCACTGCATGGTGAATCTCCAGTCCCAGACCTTAGGGCTTTATGAAAAGGGCACCGGACGGGGCGTGGTGTGCAGCATTGAGGGCTTCCCCTACACCCTGATCTGGAGCAAGCCGGGAATGCCCCAATTTGTCTGCATTGAGCCCTGGCACAGCCTGCCCAGCCCGGAAAACGGAAGCCGGAACTGGGAGAAAAAGCCCGCCGCCGCCATTCTGGAGCCGGGAGAGGCCTGGAGCTGCACCCTGAGCACGTCTTTCGTCCGGTAAGGAGGAATCTCCATGGGAATCTGGTTGATGATCGCTGTGGAAAGTCTGCTGATTCCGGCCATCATGGTGGGCATCGGCTGGCTGTTCCGGAAACGGCCCCCCAGGAATATCAATCCCATCTACGGTTACCGCACCGCCATGTCCATGAAAAATCAGGACACCTGGGACTTTGCCCACCGGATTTGTGCTGAAATCTGGATTCGCTGGGGATTGGTCCTGCTGATCGTCTCCGCGCTGGCGCTGGCGGCCATCGTCCCGCTGGGACAGGAGCGGGCGGTGTGGGCCGGTACCTGGATCTGCCTGCTTCAGCTGATTCCGCTGCTTGGTTCCATCGTGCCCGTGGAGCGGGCGCTGAAGAAAACCTTTGACCAGGATGGAAACAGACGGGAGAAAAACCCATGAAATACCGCCCATTTTTCGCCGCCCTTGGGGCCGGTGCCGCCGTAATGCTGCTTCTGCCCTGGATGGCCGTCCATTTTGTGAAGGGGGACGCCGGTATGGCGGTATGCTTCCTGCTGTTTTTCGGCGTCAACCCCCTGTTTTCCCTGGCCATGGGCGCTTATGCCGGAAAGGGAAGAAAAAAACGGTGGAGTCTGCCCCTTGTGACGGCGGCGCTGTTTGTGATCGGTGCCTGGATTATGTTCAGTCCTTATGAACCGGCGTTTCTGCTTTACGCTGCCGGGTATCTGGTTCTGGGGTTGATTTCCATGGGCATTACTTGTCTGATCACCGGAAAAAAATAACACCACAGGCAGAGGAAAACCCTCTGCCTGTACTTGTGAAAATCTGCGGAAAAAGAGGAGAGAAATATGTATCTGCTGCTTCTGGCCCTGATTTATCTGGCCTTCATCAGCCTGGGACTGCCGGACTCCCTGCTGGGCTCCGGCTGGCCCGCCATGCAGGAAACCCTGGGGGTTCCCATTTCCTACATGGGCTTCATTTCCATGATCATCAGCGGGGGAACCATCTGTTCCAGCCTGCTGTCCGAGCGGGTGACCAAACGCTTTGGTACCAAATACGTCACCGTGTTCAGCGTGTTTCTGACGGCGGTTTCCCTGTTCGGCTTTTCCACCGCCAGCCGGTTCTGGATGCTCTGCCTGTGGGCCATTCCCTACGGCCTGGGTGCCGGGGCCATTGACGCCGCCCTGAATAACTATGTGGCATTGCACTACAACTCCCGGCACATGAGCTGGCTGCACTGCTTCTGGGGTGTAGGCACCATTGTCAGCCCCTATGTGATGAGCTGGGCCCTGACCCACAGTGTGTGGCAGACCGGCTACCGGATGGTTTCCGGTATCCAGCTGGTCATTGCCCTGATGCTGCTGCTGACCATTCCGGTGTGGAAAGTGAACCAGGCCAAACAGGAGGAAGCCTCCGGCGGTGTGGTTCTGGGCATCTCCGGGACTTTGAAAATCCGGGGGGTGCCTTACCTGCTGCTGGGTTTCCTGGGCTACTGCGCAGCGGAATCCACCGCCATGCTCTGGGCCAGCAGCTACCTGGTGGAGGCCAAGGGCATTTCAAAAGAAATCGCCGCCGCCTTCGGCTCGTTGTTCTTCATCGGCATCACCGCCGGACGGTTCCTGTCCGGTCTGGTGTCGGAAAAGCTGGGGGACCGGAACATGATCCGCCTGGGCACCGCCGGAATGATTCTGGGCATCGGGTGTATGCTGCTGCCCCTGGATGGCAGCTGGAATTCCCTGGCGGGCCTGGTGATTCTGGGTCTGGGCTGCGCCCCGGTGTATCCCAGCATCATCCACTCCACCCCTGCCAGCTTTGGAGAAAAAAATTCCCAGGCCATCATCGGCATCCAGATGGCCAGCGCCTATACCGGCTCCACCTTCATGCCGCCTTTGTTCGGAATGCTTGCCCGGTATGTGAGCATCCGGCTGCTGCCGGTGTATGTGCTGCTGTTCACGGTGCTGATGATCGCCATGGTGGAAAACTCCTTCCGGGCGGTGGCAAAAAAGAACGGAACATAAAAAATTGCGCCCCAACTTGGGGCGCAATTTTTTTTAAAAGTCAGGCGTTTACCGCCGGGCCGTTCTGCGGCGAAACCACAGGATCGCCCAGATGCTCCACATTGGAGTCCTTGATCAGCTTCTTGGGACACACCGTGGCGCACAGGCCGCAGTTGTCGCACTTGCTGTAGTCGATGACCGCCAGATTGTTGGTGACGGTGATGGCGTCCTTGGGGCAGATCTTCTTGCACAGTCCGCAGCCAATGCAGCCGACGGTGCAGCTACGGGTGGTGACGGAGCCCTTGGCCAGGGAGTTGCAGGCGATGACCACGTTGTGGTTGGGTTCTACGGGAATAATCAGATTCCGGGGGCACACCGCGGCGCAGGCCATACAGCCCACGCACAGGTCCTCGTCCACCCGGGCCACTCCGTTGACCACCTTGATGGCGCCGTACTTGCACACCTTGGTGCAGGAGCCGTAGCCCAGGCAGCCGAACTTGCAGGACAGGGGGCCGCTGCCGCCCACCTTGGAGGCAGCCAGGCAGTCCTTGAAGCCCTCGTAATTTGCCTTGGTCTTGGCGCCCTTGGTCAGGTTGCCGTCGGCGTCATAGAGCTTTTCGCCGGAGCAGCGGACCAGGGCCACCTTCCGGGTGACCTCCACGGCCTTCACACCCATGATGGCGGACATGGCCTGGGCGCATTCGTTGCCGCCGGAGGCGCACTTGCCGATGGGGGCCTCGCCGTTGAGGACGGCCTCGGCGTAAGCGCCGCAGCCGGCATAGCCGCAGCCGCCGCAGTTGGCGCCGGGAAGACATTCATTCAGCTGATCCAGCCGGGGGTCGGTTTCCACATAGAAAACCTTGGAGGCGGCAGCCAGAACCAGACCGAAAATCAGGCCCAGGCCGCCCAGAATTGCAACCGCAATGATAATTTCCATGTACACGTCCTCCTTAGAAAATCCGCAGGCCGGAGAAGCCCATGAACGCCAGGGCCAGCAGTCCCGCAGAGATCAGGGCGATGGGGAAGCCCTTGAAGCACTCGGGGCAGTCGGTCTTGTTCACCCGCTCCCGGATGGAGGCAAACAGCACAATGGCCAGGGTGAAGCCCAGGCCGCCGGCGGCGCCGTTGACGGTGCTGAGCAGGAAGTTGTAGCCCTGCTGCACGTTCACCAGCACCACGCCCAGCACGGCGCAGTTGGTGGTAATCAGGGGCAGGAACACGCCCAGCGCCTTATACAGGGCGGGGACGGACTTCTTCAGGAACATCTCCACCACCTGCACGATGGAGGCGATGGCCAGAATGAACACCACCGTCTGCATATATTCCAGATCCAGGGCAATGAGAATCAGGTTGATGCCGTAGCAGGCGGCAGAGGCCAGGGCCATGACGAAGGTAACGGCCATGCCCATGCCCAGGGCGGTGTCGATCTTCTTGGACACGCCCATGAAGGGGCAGATGCCGTAGAACTTCACCAGGATGAAGTTCTGGGTCAGCAGAGCGCTGATGAGAATACCCAAAATGGCTTCCATTATCTCGCAGCCTCCTTCTTCTTATTCTTCATTTCCAGGTGCTTCATCAGCCACTGGGAGCCGGCGATGACGAAGCCCAGGGTCAAAAAGCCGCCCACGGGCATAATCAGCTGCATGGCGGGGAACTGGGCGGGGATGATGCGGATGCCCTCGCCATTGTTCAGCAGGCCGCCGCCGAAGGTGCCGCTGCCCAGCAGCTCCCGGACCACGCACATGATCACCAGGGCGATGGTGTAGCCGATGCCCTGGCAGATGCCGTCCACTGCGGAGGCCAGCACCGTATTCTTGGAGGCAAAGCCCTCGGCCCGGCCTAGGATGATGCAGTTGACCACGATCAGGGGGATGAACACACCCAGGCTCTCACTCAGGGCGGGGATAAAGGCTTTCAGCAGCAGATCCACCACGGTAACGAAGCCGGCGATGATGGTGATGTAGGCGGCAATCCGGATCTGAGAGGGGATGAAGTGCCGCAGCGCAGAGATCAAAATGTTGGAACAGGTGAGGATAATGGTCACCGCCAGACCCATGCCGATGCCGTTGAACAGGCTGGTGGTAATGGCCAGGGTGGAGCACATGCCCAGCAGCTGGACGGTAACCGGGTTCTTGGTCAGCAGACCTTCATTAAATTGCTTCTTGAAATTCATCGGTCATACCTCCTGTTAACCCAGATTGGCGGCGCAGGCCAGGGCGGCGTTGACGCCGGTGCAGACAGCCCGGGAGGTGATGGTGGCGCCGGTGAGGGAGTCCACCTCGCCGCCGTCCTTGGTGACGGAGACGCTGCCGCTCATGCCCACGAACTGACCCCGGAAGCTTTCGCCGGCGCTGGTGGAAGCAGCGGCCACGGCGCCCAGACCGGAGGTCTCGGTGTGGGAGACGATGGAGATGCCCAGCACCTTGCCGTCGTGATCCACGCCCACCATCATGGTGATGGTGTTGTCAAAGCCGGCGGGGGTGACCTCAAAGGCGTAGCCGTTGGCGCCGGAATAGACGTTGGTCACCAGGCCGGTGTCGTCGGTATAGTCGGTGATCTGGGTGTCGAAGCCGCCGGGCAGCACGGTCTCAATGGCCTGCTGGGTCTTTTCCGCGTTGAGCTGTTCGATTTTCGGCGCGGTGATGGAGTTCACACCGGCCAGTGCCACGGCCACCACTGCGGTAATGACCAGCAGGGTCAGGGCCAGGCGGAGAATGTAAGCGACGTTGGATTGGGTTTTCATCACTTTGCCGCCTCCTTCTTGGGAGCGCCGAACTTCACCGGACGGCCGATGCGGTCCAGGAGCACAACGCAGCAGTTCATAACCAGAATGGCGTAGGACACGCCCTCGTTGTAGCCGCCGAAGTAGCGGATCAGGATGGTCAGCACGCCGCAGCCGATGCCGTAGACGATCTGGCCCAGCTTGGTCACCGGGGAGGTGACGTAGTCCGTGGCCATGAAGATGGCGCCCAGCATCAGGCCGCCGCCGAAGAGCTGAGCGGCGGTCCAGGCAATGCGGTCATTGCCCAGGGGGAACAGGAAGGCCAGCACGGCCACGGTGCCCATGTAGGCCAGGGGAATCCGGGCGGTGATCACATTCCGGTAGAGCAGATACACAAAGCCGATGAGCAGCAGCAGGGCGGAGGTTTCGCCCAGGCAGCCGCCTACATTGCCGAGGAACAGATCGGCGATGGAGGCATCGGGCATCAGACCCTGGTGCATGTTGGCCAGGGGGGTAGCGGCGGTGACGGCGTCGGCGGAGGAGATCAGCCCGGCGGCGTTCTCAAAGCCCACCTTCACCCAGGTGCTCATCAGCACCGGCCAGCTGAACAGGAAGGCACGGCCGGCCAGAGCGGGGTTGACAATGTTGTGGCCCAGACCGCCGAAGAGCATCTTCACCAGCACGATGGCGAACAGGTCGCCCAGAATGATGGTCCAGTAGGGGATGGTCACGGGGCAGACATAGGCCAGCAGCACACCGGTGACGCAGGCGGACAGGTCATAGATCTTGCAGTGCTTGCGGGTCAGCTTGCAGTAGGCCCACTCGAAGAACACGCAGGCGCACACGCTGACCAGGGTCACCGTCAGGGCCCGGAAGCCGAAGAAGTAAATGCTTCCCAGCAGCGCCGGAGCCAGGGCGATGAGCACGTCCCGCATGATGGTCTGGGTGGTGACGGGGGAATGGGCGTGGGGAGAGCTGGAAATCGTCAGCTCATAAAAATATTTCATCTGTGCCATAAGATTTCCGCCTCCTTACTTTTTGGCTGCCGCAGCAGCGTTGCGGATCAGCTGCTTGGCCACCTTGAAGCCCAGTACCAGAGGAACGCTGGCGGGGCAGGTGTAGGCGCAGCAGCCGCACTCGATGCAGTCCATCACGTTGTTGGCCTTCATTTCCTCCACGTCGCCGGACTGCCAGGCCTTGTACATCAGCACCGGCATCAGCTTCATGGGGCAGGCGTCGATGCACTTGCCGCAGCGCAGGCAGCAGGGATCATCCACGGCAAAGTCGTTCTTCTTGCCCAGCACGGTGACGGCGTTGACACCCTTGATCACCGGAACGGCCAGGTCATACTGGGCAGCGCCCATCATGGGGCCGCCGGAGAGAACCTTGTAGGGATTCTCGGAGTGGCCGCAGGCGTTGACCAGATCGTTGAAGTTGGTGCCGATGGGAACCATCAGGTTTTTGGGCTCCATGACCACGTCGCCGGACACAGTAACTACCCGGGAAATCAGGGGCATACCGTCGTAAACCGCGTCGTGGATGGCTTTGCAGGTGGCTGCGTTGAACACGGCGCAGCCAACGGCGGCGGGCAGTCCGCCGGAGGGAACCTGACGGCCGGTGATGGCGTAGATCAGCTGCTTTTCTGCACCCTGGGGGTACTTGGCGGGCAGCACATCCACAGAAATGCCGTCGGAGGCGGCCAGATGGGCCTTCAGCGCCTTTGCCGCCTCGGGCTTGTTGTCCTCAATGCCGATGTGGCCTTCCTTCAGACCGAAAATCCGCATCAGAACTTTCAGACCGGAAATCACTTTCTCCGGCATCTCCCGGCACAGCCGATCGTCGGAGGTTATGTAGGGCTCACACTCACCGGCGTTGACGATAATGGTATCCACCTTGCCCAGGCCGCTGGAGATTTTGGCGTGGGTGGGGAAGGTAGCGCCGCCCATGCCAACCACGCCGCACTCCCGGATGATATCGATGAGCTGTTCGTTGGTAAGCGCGTCTACCGCTTCCTGAGTCCGGCCCTGAATGTCCGGGCACAGGGTGTTCTGGTGGTCGTTTTCGATGACCACGCTCATGACGGTGGTGCCGCTGGTGTGGGGACGGGCCTCTACCGCCTTCACCTTACCGGAAACGGAAGCGTGAACGGGAACACACAGGCCCTGATTGTCACCGATCTTCTGACCCATGGTGACCAGATCCCCTTTTTTGACCAGGGGCTTGCAGGGGGCGCCGATATGCTGGGACATGGGAATGACAACCACATCCGGGGCGGGGAAGGGCTGAATCTCCTTGTCGCAAGCGTACCACTTATTTTCTTTGGGATGGACCCCTCCGAAAAAAGAAAACGCCATATTACTTCACCTCTTTCAAATTTCGCGGAAAAGACCGCAGGATTACAAATCTAATGATAACGCACAATTCACAATTTGTCCACCAATTTTTATTAAAGATTGCCAAATACCATATATTAGATATATTTGTTTCGATACAAAAAGACGGAAAAGAGAAATTCAGCGCCGGGAAAGTCCGGCGCTGAAACGAATCTGAAAAAATCAGGAGGGATTGGGGTGGGAGGAGGGCATCAGCCGGTCCAGTTCCCCATCCATCCAGCGGTACAGCTCCAGTGCGGCAATGCCCAAGGGAACCCACATGGCGGTGAAGGCGGGACAGATGTGGCCCAGCACGTTTCCAGGCTGATCCCGGTAGTCCCACACCTGATACTCCCGATTGAACAGCAGGCCGGTGGTCAGTTCCACGGCGGTGATGATTCCGGCGCCGCAGCCTGCCTGAAGAGCGGGGGGAAGACGGCGGCGGCCCAGCTGGCCCAGCAGCACATAGCACAGCCCACCGGCGCCGAACATACTGATGTGGCTGCGCCGCCGGTAGAGCAGTTCCAGGGCCACATAGGCGGAGCCGCCCACACAGAATTGGGTCATGGTTTTCACAAATTGCATCCAAAGTCACCTCGAAAACAGCATGCCCAAAATTTTTCCAAAAAAACCGGAAACTTTCTCTTGACAAACGGAGGGGATTTGCGTATAATAACAAAGCTGAATTTCGGAACTTCCGGAGTTCGTGACCACCCATGGCGGCATAACTCAGTTGGTAGAGTAGCCGGTTCATACCCGGTATGTCATC
>DSLFC04101__coassemble_382_pt1 | contig 34209 bp, 30 predicted proteins | sample DSLFC04101__metabat2_low_PE_049 | metagenome-assembled genome bin DSLFC04101 | reverse complement strand
CAGTGAACACTAGAACCTGAATCTAGCGAGTCTACCAATTCCACCACTCGCCCATATCCGCTTACCGGCTCACGCTCGGTGCTTGAGTATGATAGCACAGCAGTGGTTTTTTGTCAACAGTTTTTTTCCGTTTTTTCAAAATCAATCCTTATAGTACAGCAGGCAATGACAGTACCCCTTGAAATTGGGGTCTGCAATCTGCTCCCGGAATTCCTTACACATGCACTTATTGTCCTCGGTTCGCTCCAGCCGGCAGGGACAATAGCCACCGGTTCGTTTCAGGCCATCCCGAATGGTCTTGACCATTTCCTTGTCCTCATTCAGACGCACTGCCATGATTCACATACCACCTTTATCCAAAATGAAAAACAGGACACGGCGGTGTCCTGTCATGGCGGAGAGAGTGGGATTCGAACCCACGGTGGGTTTCCCCATCACCAGTTTTCAAGACTGGCTCCTTAAACCGCTCGGACATCTCTCCACATATCCTGAACTATAGCATCCCCGGGGAAAAATGTCAAGGGTTTGTACTCGAGATGCACCCCGTCCCCTTTTCACTGGATTTTTTGGAATACTTATGATATAATGCCCAAGCGAAGTCATACATAAGCGAGGTAACAACCATGATCGATAAAGAAATCGGCGAAATCCGCCGTCACCTCCGCCGGGACCGCAGCAGCATCACACACCTGTATGGCTGCTACGTTAACGACGCCAAGGAAATTGTATCGGAATTTCAGCAGTCTGTCGCCATGATGCCGGAAAACGAGTCGGACAAGTATTTCGGTCTGCTCCGCCGCACCCTGTCCGGTGCGCTGGGTAAAAATCTGATTGACCTTACCTTCCGTACCGCTCAGGTCGCCGACAGTCCGGAGCACAAGCTTCTGATGGACCTGCGGGAAAGCCAGTTGAAAGACGAGGAGAAGCGGCGGGAACTGTGCCAGAAAATCATCGACTCTCTTATATTGGAAGGCAGCTATCTGATCCTTCTGGCCTATGACAGCTACGATGTCCCATTTAAGTCCAAGGATGATTCCCTGCAGCAGGATAACTCCCAGGAGGTTTACCGCTACCTTCTCTGCTCTGTTTGCCCGGTAAAGCAGACCAAGCCCAATCTGCACTATGTGCCCGAGGAAAAGGTCTTCCACGACGGCGCCATGCACCAAATGGTATCCGCGCCTGCGCTGGGATTCCTGTTTCCGGCATTCGACGGACGTTCCACCAACCTTTACAACGCCCTGTATTACACCCGGGACATTACTCAGAACCAGGATGATCTGATCCAATCTCTGTTCAATACTCCTGTCCCCCAGCCCGCCGCTGAACAGAAAAAAACCTTTGAGGCATTGCTGACCACGGCTCTGGGTGATGATTGCAGCCTGGATGTGGTGCAGACCGTTCACGACCAGTTGTGTCAGCGCATGGAATTGCACAAAGAAAGCAAAGTTCCGGAACCGCTGCTGATCTCCAAAGAAGATGTAACAGAAGTTCTCAGTTCCTGCGGCGTCTCTGAGGAGCATCTGGCCAAGTTCCGGGTGGACTATGATGCTGCTTTCGGATTTGATGCGGACCTGCACCCCAAAAACATCATTGATGCAAAGCACTTCGAGCTGAAGACTCCGGATGTGGTAATCAAAGTTGACCCCACCCGCAGCGATCTGGTAGAAACCCGGATTATTGGCGGCGTGAAATACATCCTCATCTGTGCGGATGAAAATGTAGAGGTCAACGGTGTGAACATTCACATCTCTGAGCCTCAGCAGTCCGCCGAGCCAGCCGCTCCCATGGCGTAAAAAACTCCCTGCACCGATATGGTGCAGGGAGTTTTGCTCTTACAGAAGTTTTTCCTCAGGTGTCATCTCTTTTTTGGATTTTTCCACCACAGAACAGACAATATCAACGCACTGCTGAATTCCCAGGACACCGGTATCCAGGCAAATATCATAGTTCTGAGCCTGGCCCCAGTTACGGCCGGTATAGTGCTGATAATTCACACGACGGCGCTTATCCTTTTCCTGAAGTCTCGCCTCCGGGCTCTTGTCCGACTCACCGTAACGGCGGACAATTCGGTCTGCCCGGAAAGGTACATCAGCAAACACGAAAACATGAAGGGCATCTTCCCTGTCCTTGAGTATGTAGTCCGCATTCCGTCCCACAATCACACAAGGGCCTTTTTCCGCCAGCTGCAAAATCACGCTGCACTGAATATTCCACAAAAAGTCAGCAGTGGAAAGGCCATTCATCACACCAGGGATACCCTGATGGGCAAAGGCATAAGAGAACAGGCTGCTGCCGGGAGAATGCTCACCGTTCTCCTCTACAAATTTCGGAGCAAAACCGGACTCCAGGGCAATCTGATCCACCAGTTCCTTGTCATAGAAAGGAATTCCCAGTCTTTCCGCAACCATGCGGCCAACCGTACGGCCACCGGAACCGAACTCACGGCTGATGGTAATAATTTTCTTTTCCATAAAATTGCCTCCTTTCGAGAACGCGTGTGCTTCTCTCATCTATATTATAGTCAAATCGCTGCCTCTTGTCAATAAAAGAGTATCGACACTGGGCTTTCTGACCAAGATGTGCCGCCGGAGTCCGGCGGCACTGGGTAATCACTGAATGTGTTCCCGGGCGCAGTCATCCAGTACAGAAACGCCCATTTTCTCCTCCGGAATTCCGGACAGTTTAATTCCGGTGCTGTCAAATTCCGGACAGACCGCTTCTTCCGGATCCAGACGAATGCATTCTTTTCTTCGATGTTTCACACATTCACCTCCCCGCTTCAGCTTTCCCTGAATTCGCAAGCTTTACAACCAGCTGCAGCTGTGATATTATTTTTTCAGCTGATTCCGACATTTGGGAGGAAATTTATGGAGAGTTTTGTAATGGCAGCCCGGGTAGTGATTCCCATGGCCCTGCTGATGGCCATAGGCATTGCAGTCCGCCTAACCGGTATTGCCGAGCCTGCCACCATGAAAAAAGTGGATACCCTGACGTTCAAAGTTTTTACACCCTGTCTGGTATTCTATAATGTCTACAACACCGATCTTTCCAATCTGACCAATCCTGCTTTTCTGCTCTATGGGACGGTGGGGCTGGTCACAAGCTTTTGTGCCGCTCTGCTGATTTTCCGCCTGATTCCCCAGCGGCCCACTGCCACATCCTTTGCCCAGTCCATGGTCCGGCCCAATTACATCATCTTCGGTGCCGCTGTGGCGCAAAGTATTTACGGTGAGGGTAACATCGGCCTGGTCATGCTGATGGGCGCAGTGGCGATCCCGGTATACAGCATCATGTCGGCTGTCATCCTGGAGTACGGACGAGGCGGCAATCCAACCCCTTGGCAGCTGTTTATTGCGGTACTGCGAAATCCGATTTTTGTTGGGACCGGCCTGGGACTTCTGGTCAATCTCAGCGGATTGCGGGTCCCGGATTTGTTTGACGAAGTGATTCAGGATCTGGGAGGAATTGCCACGCCGTTGAGTTTTCTTTCCATTGGCGTTGGGCTCAGTTTCTCCGCCTATCCCAAGAAAAAGCTGGTTTTCCTGGCCGTTCTGGTGCGTTTGGTTCTGATTCCGCTGGTTTTCGTGACCGGCGGTGTGCTGCTCGGGTTCCAGGGTGCCCAGCTGTGCGCCCTGATGATCCTCTTTGCCGCTCCTGCCGCTGTGGCCAGCTACCCCGCTGCCGTTGCCATGGGCGCAGACGGAGAATTTGCCGGACAGCTTGTGGCCTACTCCACCATTTTCTGTCTGCCTACCATTTTCCTGTGGACGCTGGTATTGAATCAGCTGCAGTTGCTGTAATCGCATTGATACAGACAGCCCCCGGATGTTTTCGCATCCGGGGGCTTTTCAAAAAACAAAACGTGGCCGGGAACACTGTTCCCGACCACATGGTGCGAGAGATGGGACTCGAACCCACACGGCATAACCACACGCACCTCAAACGTGCTTGTCTACCATTCCAACACTCTCGCAAGGATTCTCGAGTATTATACTCTCTCCGGGTGGCTTTGTCAACACTTTTTTCCACCACTTGCCTTTGGAAACACAATCTGCTAAACTATAGAAAATTGACCCGAAGGAGTAACTGCCATGACTCGTTTTTTTGTTGATCCGGATGTTTTTGACCGCGACACGATGGTTCTTTCCGGAGAAAATGCCCAGCACGCCAAGGTCCTGCGGCTGAAAGAAGGAGAAATCATTTTGGTCTGCGATGGTCAGGGTCAGGAATGTGTGTGCCGGGTTTTCCAAACAGCGCCGGAGATTGTACTTTCCGTGGAGGATCGGCGCTCATCCGTCAGCGAACCCGTCGTTGATGTGTCGGTCTATGTAGCCTTCCCAAAAGCGGACAAGCTGGAACATGTGATCCAAAAAGCCACTGAGCTGGGGGCCAGAGAAATCATTGCTTTTCCCTCCTCCCGGTGTGTCTCCCGCCCTGATGAAAAATCTCTGAAGAAGAAACTGGAACGTTGGCAGAAGATTGCCCTCTCTGCCGCTCAGCAGTCCGGCAGGGGGCGGATTCCCCAGGTATTGGTTCTGAACAGCTTTTCTGCCGCTCTGAGCCGCGCAGCGCAGTCAGACCGGGCTCTGCTCTTTTATGAGAACGAGGATGCCTACACTTTAAAGATGGCACTGGAGGGCAGCTACCGCACCGTCAGCCTGATGGTAGGACCGGAAGGCGGCCTGGAGGAAACTGAAGTATCTCAGGCTCAGGAAGCCGGCCTGAAAATCTGTACTTTAGGAAAGCGGATTCTTCGATGTGAAACCGCCCCGCTGTGCGCCCTGTCGGCTGTGATGTACGACGCGGGAGAGTTCTGAATACGGAAAAAAATACGGCGGGCACCGCTTTGACGGTGTCCGCCGTATTGACATTATTCGACCGATTTCAGCGCTTCCGCCATATTGATCTTTTCCAGACGGAAATAGAAAATGAAGTCCACGATAATTGCCGACAAAATGGTCAGAATGAAAGACAGCACATAGGAGATGGGATTGGCCAGAGCCTTGAACCATACAAAGTCAATCTTAACCTGACTCATGATGAACAGCAGAAGCAGTCTTCCCAACACAAGCCCGATCAGGGACCCGGCAACCGTCAGCGTCATATTTTCCTTAAATACATACGCTGCCGTCTCACCGGAGTAGAACCCCAGCACCTTGATGGTCGCAATCTCCCGAATCCGTTCGTTGATGTTGATGTTGGTCAGGTTGTAGAGTACCACCACTGCCAGCAGTCCTGCACAAACCACAATCATGATGACCACCAGGTCCAGTGCATCCATCATACCCTTGACCATATCCGCCAGGTCCTGACTGATCGACACATTCATGACGTTATCCAGGCCGGATATTTCCGCACTCAAGGAATGCACGTCCTCTTCGCTGGGGACTTTCACAAATGCCATTTGAAGTTCCGGCAATTCACCCCAATGTTTCTCAATGGTTTGGGGAAGCACAATTGCGTAGTTCTCCACGTGGTTGTCGTAAATGCCGGAAACCGTCAGTTCCATGCTTTGCAAATCCGCATCCCGCAGGACAATCGTATCCCCTACCCGGATGCCCAGATTTTCCGCAACGCCAATGGAGAGCAGAACCTCATCCTCTCCGGGCATGGAAAGGGCTTCCTCCCCCTTGTGGAAATCTATAAAGTTCTGCAGTGAGTCGTCGCTGCTGATCAGATAAATCTCCTTGGTGCGGTCATCATGCTCCACTTCCACACTGCTCTGATGATACAGCAGATACTCTTCTCCGCCGTCCATCAGGTCGTAGAAATCTTCCAGTTCCTTTTCCGTGTTCTCCTCCCGGAAATACACAGAAAGATCGTAAAGGGTAACCTCTTCAAACTGGATATCTGCCACATTCACAATGGAATCCCGCAGGCCAAATCCTGCCAGAAGCAGCGCTGTACAGCCGCCAATGCCAATCAGCATCATGGCCATACGCTGGCGGTACCGGAAGATGTTGCGAATGGTAACCTTGTTCAGGAAACTGATTTTCTTCCAGAAAGGCGCCCTCTCCAGCAGAATCTTCTTTCCGGGATCCGGAGCCTTGGGACGAATCAACTCAGCAGGTTCCTCCTCCAACGCCCGGTGGCAGGAATACCAGGTAACAAAGAGCATCACTGCGGTGTAGACCAGCACAACCGCAATGCTCAGCGGCCAATCTATGGTCAGCACCATGTTCGGCTGGATGTAAAGCAGAATGCAGTAGGCTTTCCATATGATCTGCGGGAACAGAGTACAGCCCGCCACAATACCCAGGGAACATCCCAGCAGGGCGCCGGTTCCGGAATAAAGCAGGTATTTGCTGATAATTGCCGCATTGCTGTATCCCAGCGCTTTCAAGGTTCCGATCTGGGTCCGTTCCTCATCAATCATCCGGGTCATGGTGGTGATGCACACTAAGGACGCAACCAGAAGGAAAAATACCGGCAGAATTCTGGAGACACCTGCTACAATATCCGAGCTGCTGTCCAGGTTGGTATAACCCAGGTTGCTGTTGCGGTCCAGAAGATACAGGTCCCAGGTTTCCATGGCATCCAGGTCCTCCCGGGCCTCCGCCAATTCCGCTTCCGCATCATCCAGTTCTGCTTTGGCATCCGCCAGCTCTTTCTCCGCCTTTTCCTTTTCTTCTTCGTAGTCAATCCAACCCTGGGCCACTTCGTCCCGGCCTTCGCCCCACAAGCCCCAGTTCACCATCAAGGCACTGTAGGAGGTATGAAGTTCCTGTTTCTTTTTCAGAAGCTCCGCTTCAGTGGCATCAATCTCAGCCAGAGCGTCGTTCAGCTGCTGCTCCTGAGCATCCAGCTCCGCATAACCACTTTGGATAGCTGCCATGGCATCAATCGGAATTTGCAATTCGCTTAGTTTTGTCTGCGCCTGAGACAACTGCGCCTCCAGTCCGGCTTTGACTTCTTCATATCCCTCGTCTTTCGGATCAAGCGCCGCAATCTGCCCGTTCAGTTCCTGAATCAAGCTCTCAACGCCCGGTTTCGCCGCCACCGCACTTTCATAGTTTGGCTCCAGCACAGCATACTTGGCATCCAGTTCCTGTCGGGCCGCCTCCAGCTGTGGTTTCGCCGCTTCAATTTGCTGGTTTACCTCGGCTCTTGCGGAGCTGAGCTGCCCCAGTGCATCTTCAATCTGCTTCTGCCCGGCTTCAATCTGTTTTCCGGCATAAATCAGCTGATCATAGGTATCCTGGATTTCCTGCTCAGCGTCCTTCAGCTCCTGTTCAGCGTCCGCCAGTTCCCGCTCCGCTTCAGCCTTCCCATCTTCATATTCTTTTTTGCCGTCCAGATATTCCTGATAGCCATCCTGATATTCCTCTTCAGCGTCCTGCTTCAGGTTCTCAAATCGCTCCTGAGCGAATTTTTCCGCCTCCGGTTTGATGGAATCGATGGTATCATCCAAAGCGTCATTGTACCGATCGGAATAAATGGCATAAGACCCGGGGATAGTCAGGGCAATTTCCGTATAATAATCGACATCAAACGCATCTTCCAGGACATAGTAATAGTTCTCCAGGGTTCCGCTGCCAACAGTGGTTGTTCCCCGGTTGCGGTCCATGTACAGCGGTGTTGCCACGCAGCCCACGATGGTAAACGTCTTTTCCACAAGAGAATCCAGGGAATCCTCGTCATTTTCGGTGGAAATGGTCACCGTCTGCCCCAAAAGGCTGTCCTCCCAGTTGAATCCGTCAGCCAGACACTCTCCGGCGTTCTCCGGCATCCGTCCGCTTCGCAGCGCCACCTTGCTGATGGTCTGCGGCAGAGAGTAAAAGCGGTAAACCGCCTCCTCCTGGGATGCTGTCTGAGCAATCAGGTCCATCCAGATAACCCCTTCGGCATCCTCCACCTCATCCATGGCGGCAAATTTCTCCACATACTCCGGGCTCCAGCCGTAATTGCTTACCGCCCGGATATCGTACATATTCTGCTGGTCCATGAACTGCTGGCCGGTCGCCACCATGTCAGTCTTCGTCATCAGAAGACCGGTAAACAGGCCGGCTCCCAGTGCAATAATCGTCGCAATGGCGATGTACCGCCCAAAAGATTTCAAAATGGACTGGCGCAGATTGGTGCGCATTGCATTTCGTTTCATTACCATTCAATCTCCGCAATATTCTGTGGATGTTCATTCATCGTCACAGAAGAAACCGTTCCGTTTTTCACCCGAATCACCCGGTCCGCCATGGAAGTCAATGCGCTGTTATGGGTGATGATGATAATGGTCATTCCGGTTTTTCGTCCGGTATCCTGAAGCAGCTGTAAAATTGCCTTGCCGGTCTGATAATCCAGCGCACCGGTAGGCTCGTCACACAGCAGAAGTTTGGGATTTTTCGCCAGTGCTCTGGCAATGGCCACCCGCTGCTGCTCACCGCCGGATAGCTGGCTGGGAAAATTTTTCATCCGTTCTTCCAGTCCCACTTCTTTCAGCACCTGGGCAGCGTCCAACGGGTCTTTGCAAATCTGGTTGGCAAGTTCCACATTTTCTAAAGCCGTTAGATTCCCGATCAAATTGTAAAACTGGAACACGAAGCCAACGTCGAACCGGCGGTACTGAGTCAGCTGCTTCCGGTTCATCGCCGAGACCTCCTGGCCATCCAGGAACACTGAGCCTGTGGTCAAGGTGTCCATTCCTCCAAGAATATTCAGCAGCGTGGTTTTTCCTGCACCGGACGGCCCCACGATCACCACCAGTTCTCCTTTTTCCACTTGAAAGGAAGTATCATGCAGAGCTTTGATCTCCACCTCCCCCATCTTGTAGGTCTTTCCTACATTTTGAAATTCAACAAATGCCATGGTTCGTCCCCCCAGTGCTTCTTTGTGGATATTATAGCATATTGGATGTTGATTGTCGAAACAATTTGTAAATTTCTTAAGAAAGCCTTCATAAATTATACTCATTGTCAATGTCAGTGAAATTCCAATGTATCGCCTCCGTTTTTTCTTGAAAACAGTCCTCCATTTCCAATTCAAAATCGTCATATTTGCTTGGTTAATGCGCTTACTGTCCGTATTACATGGACACCAGAAAATGGCTCTTTGACAAAATAATTTCTGAATTGTAAAAAAAGATTGACGCACTTCTTTTCTGATTGTAAAATATATGTCGAATGCAATCGAATTCCGCGGAACCGTCCAAGAAAGGAGGCATCCGCATATGAAGCAGTTAAATTCTGATACCTTTCAGGAGCTGCACCATGCACCAAAAGAATACTGCCGGGAATCCGGCCCGCTGAACAGCAAGGAAGGCAGCTTTCCTGCATTGCTCAACGGTTTGGAGTTAGTTGCGGCAGCGCTGGCTGCTTTGGCGCTTCTCAACACCTTGCTGTCGCTTTCCATCGTATCCTCTCCCCTGTCCATTCTCAGTAATCGTGCCTACATAGAAGTGGATGTTCGGAACTGGCCGGATGAGGGGGATCTGACCTACATTCTGACCCCGGCCGATGATCCGGAGAGAATTTTGACCAGCGGTGAAATCTTCAGCGATCCCCAGGATCTGGAGTTGGAGGGCCTAACCAGTGAAACTGAGTATATCCTCACCTTCTTCCACAACGATGAGGTGGTAGGAGATTACAGCTTTTCGACTGGATCTGATCAGCCCATTCCAACGAATCCAACGACGGAACCTACAACTTCCCCCACTACCATTCCCACAACAGAGTCTACAACCATTCCCACAACAGAGCCGACAACTGCCCCGACAACCGAGCCTGTCACAGTTCCCACGGCGCCGCCTGCCACAAAGCCAACTGATCCACCAGAAACGGAGCCCAATCCAGAGCCTTCCCCGATAACGGGTACCGCTCAGGTGCTTGATGTCCGGGATCTGAGCGTGGATAGCATACTATACGGCTTTATTTTTGTTGAACAGCATACGTTCACCAATGTGCCTGAGCCTTCAGAAATCAAAATAACCCAGGGCGGAGAATATTTAATTGAAAAGTATGAGGAGTATTACGATCCAGCCACCAAGACTTTGACGGTTACTTTCGGTGACAGTGGTGGCAGTATTATTCCTCCTGGTGAAGCTGTTACTTCCTTGGTATCCGTTACATTTTCCGACGGCAGTGTGGGAGAAAGCACCGAAGTTTTGCGCGCTCCCAAGTTCAATTCGCTGGATTTGTCGATTTCCCATAACACAACTGATCTGCTCTATGTGGATTTTCAGTTCAGCGGTGCCTGTGTTCTTCCCAGCGTTGGTTCCATCGCAAATCTTAAAGTGGAAATTTGGCCATATGACGGAGAAGACGTTTATTTGGAATATTCTCATTCTGATTTGGGGTTCAACTTGGAAGAAACGTTCCAGTTCACGATTTCTCGGATGCTTGAGTTTCCCGGAAGTCCCACAACAGCCCATGCAGTGCTTTCCGGCGAATGGATTGTTGGCGAGAGAAGTTTCGAGCTGAGAATTCCTGTCTCTGTAACGTATCCAACTGAGGAAGTCTCGGAAGATACCGAAGACCCTGATTCTTCCACAGAGGGCAATACTGAAAACGGGGAATCTGAAACCACTGCAACAGAGGATGGGGACTCTTCCGCGCAGACCGGTTCTTCGACAAACCCAACCGATCCCACCGAAACAACTGGGGAGGCAATTCAGCCGTCCCCCACGGAAGACGTTATTCAAATATCCTAACATACGGAGGATGTTATCATGAAAAAAAAGAAAAGACTTGGTTTGATTCTGGTACTGGCAGTTGTGTTGGCGCTGCTGGTATTCCCCGGCTGGAATCCCCTGCTGGATGAAGGCGGCAAACAGGCCGTTACCGTTCAGGTTCAGCAGGCCTTCGGCGGACTGTTTGGCGGAATGGGTGTGCTGACTCCCGCCCGTCTCATCAGTGCAGCTGCTGTTGTGGTCTTTGTCTGTCTGGTTTCCATTGTCATTTGCTGGATTCTGGAACTGGTGGCAAAGAAAGGCAAGCACCGCCAGTCCATGGCAGGGCTGTTCGCCAGCCTGACCCGGTTCATCTGCTCTATCGTTGGGGTCGTCTGGGCGCTGGGCATTCTGGGTGTCGATCTGGCAAGCATTTTTGCATCTTTGGGTGTAGCCTCCCTGATCATCGGTTTCGGCGCACAAAGCTTGATTGAGGATGCAGTCACCGGAATCTTCATTATTTTCGAAGGACAGTACCAGGTAGGAGACATTATCGTTCTGGATGATTTCCGGGGTACCGTGAAGAGCATCGGCATCCGCACCACCAGCATTGAAGACGCCGGCGGCAATCTGAAAATCGTCAACAATTCGGACATCCGGAATCTGCAGCAGCGTTCCCGGGCAACTTCTGTTGCCGTGTGCGATGTCTCCATTTCCTATGATGCGGATTTACAGCAGGTGGAAGACATTCTGGTTCAGGCACTCCCCGATATTTACGAAAAGCATCAGGACCTGTTCCTTTCCCTTCCCTGTTACGCCGGAGTGGAAGCTTTGGCAGATTCTGCCGTTGTGCTGCGCTTCATCGTAGAAGTGTCTGAGGAGAACTTCTTCTCCGGCCGCCGGGCCCTGACCCGGGAGTTGAAGCTGTTGATGGATCAGAACAACATTGAGATTCCCTTCCCGCAAATGGTGGTACATACAGGAAAATAAGGCACCATGGATTTCGAAGACTGCCCCCGATGGGGGGCAGTCTTCTTTATTAATTGTTATAAGTGATAATATATAAGGATTATATAGTAATATATATTGTACTTATGATACAAACCGGTGTATAATGAAAATACCTAAAAAACACAAAGGAGCGAGCGAACATGATTAAACTCTTCAAAAGCGGCGTGTATCTGGTCAACGGCAAGACGGTTGTAGAAGATTCGGCTGCGCTGCCCGGTCTGTGCGGTAAGGCCGTCTCCCAGGAAGAGGGGCGCAAGGGCACCATGGCTTACAGCATCCTGAAAGCTCACAACACCACCGATGACATGCAGAACCTTCGCATGAAGTTCGACAGTCTGACCAGCCATGACATTACCTATGTGGGCATCATCCAGACCGCCCGGGCTTCCGGCATGAAGGAATTCCCCATGCCCTATGTCCTGACCAACTGCCACAACTCCCTATGCGCTGTCGGCGGCACCATCAATGAAGATGACCATATGTTCGCGCTCTCTGCTGCTCACAAATACGGCGGCATCTACGTTCCCACCAACATGGCAGTAATCCACAGCTACAACCGGGAAATGATGGCTGGATGCGGCCGGATGATTCTGGGTTCTGACTCCCATACCCGTTACGGTGCCCTCGGCACCATGGCTGTAGGCGAAGGCGGTGGTGAGCTGGCTAAGCAGCTGGTTGGCCGTACTTATGATGTGGCAATGCCCGGTGTCGTCGCCATCTACCTCACTGGCAGCCCCAAGCCCGGTGTTGGCCCCCAGGACGTAGCGTTGTCTATCATCGGCGCCGTGTACGCCAACGGCTATGTCAAGAACAAGGTCATGGAATTTGTCGGCCCCGGCGTTCAGAACCTGCCCATCGAGTACCGCAACGGCATCGATGTCATGACCACCGAGACCACCTGCTGGTCCTCCATCTGGGTTACCGATCAGGCAACCAAAGACTACTACACCATTCACGGCCGTCCTGAGGCCTTCAAAGAAATCGCTCCTGCTGAAGTTGCCTACTACGATGGCTGCGTGTATGTGGATCTGGATACCGTGGAATGCACCATTGCCCTGCCCATGCATCCCAGCAACACCGTTACCATTGCGGAACTGAAAGCCAACGCTAAGGACATTCTCCATGATTGCGAAGTCAAGGCCAATGCCCAGATCACCGGCGCCAAGCTGGATCTGGTGAGCAAGGTCCATGACGGCGGCATCTGGGTGGATCGGGGTCTGGTGGCTGGCTGTTCCGGCGGTACCTTTGACAACGTGTGCGCTGTGGCAGATATTCTCCGCGGCAAGTCCTGCGGAAACGGCACCTTCAAGATGAGCGTGTACCCCGGTTCCATGCCTGCTTACCTGGAACTGATGAAGAATGGTTCTCTTGCTGACATTGCTTCCGCCGGTGCCATCATCCGGGAGTGCTTCTGCGGCCCCTGCTTCGGCGCAGGCGATACCCCCGCCAACGGCGAATTCTCCATCCGTCACACCACCCGGAACTTCCCCAATCGGGAAGGCTCCAAGCCCGGCGAGGGACAGATGGCCGGTGTCGCCCTGATGGACGCCCGTTCCATTGCCGCTACCGCCATTAACGGCGGTAAGCTCACCGCTGCCACGGAACTGGATGTGGACTACACCAAGCATACCTACTTCTTTGACAAGAGCGTATACGACAAGCGGGTATACAACGGATTTGGCAAGGCGGAACCCGATCACGAACTGAAAATGGGCCCCAACATCAAGGATTGGCCCGAAATGCCCGCCCTGTCCGATGATCTGCTGGTGAAGGTTGTCTCCTACATCACCGATCCTGTAACCACCACCGATGAGTTGATCCCCTCCGGCGAAACCTCTTCTTACCGCTCCAATCCCCTGCGGCTGGCCGAGTTCGCCCTGAGCCGGAAGGATCCCGCCTATGTAGGCAGAGCCAAGGAAGTTCATGCGGCAGAAGTTGCAAGAGAACAGGGCAAGGGCCTGAACGAAGAAGTGAAGGCTGTTTACAGTGCTTTGTCTGCCGCCGGTATTTCCAACGATCCGGCCAACACCGTCATCGGCTCCACCATTTACGCCAACAAGCCCGGCGACGGCTCCGCCCGTGAGCAGGCTGCTTCCTGCCAGCGTGTGCTGGGTGCAGCTGCCAACCTGGCCAAGGAATATGCCACCAAGCGCTACCGTTCCAACTGCATTAACTGGGGCATGGCTCCCTTCCTGGTGAAGGATGCCGACGCTTTCGAACTGGGCGACTATGTGTTTGTTCCCGGTCTGCGGAAGGCCATTCTGGATGGCACTCCCGAGTTCAGCGCCTATGCGGTTAAGGCAGACGGTACCGTGAAGGCATTCCCGGTCACTTTGGGTCAACTGACGGAAGATGAGCGCCAGATCATTGTGGACGGCTGCTTGATTAACTACTACCGCAATCACTAAGCATATTTCCCCGGGAAAATTACCCCCCCTTACAGAAGCAGGATCCGCCCAGTGGCAGAACGCGCGTTGGATCAGAGGCTTGGGATAGGCCCCGTCCTCCAACAGAAGGCCGTTTGAGTCGGCCTCGCCAGGCATCCTTTTTCTGACATAAAAGAAAAGCGCAGACTTTTTCCAGTCTGCGCTTTTCTGTTGTCTTTCCAGGAAATGTGACGTATAATAAGAGTCATAGAGGAGGAGGGATTGCATGGACTTTCGGGAGCTGACCTACATCACAGCCATTGCCGACACCGGGAGCCTGACTGCCGCTGCGAAAAAACTCTACATCTCGCAGCCGGCTTTGAGTCAGATTTTATCCAAAATCGAACAGGATGCAGGCGTACGTCTGTTTGATCGCAGTCGTTACCCAATTATGCCAACCTATGCAGGAGAAATCTATCTTCAGACCGCCCGAAAGATCCTGGCGCTGAAAGATGACCTTCGCCACCAGTTATTTGACATCTCCAATGGCGAAAGCGGCGAGATAACACTGGGTATTCCCACGGAGCGTGCCGGTTATATGCTCCCCAGGGTACTGAAGCGCTTTCAAGAAAAATATCCCAAAGTCAGGGTTCGAATGATCGAGGACAAAGGGGTGAAGCTTCTGACTGCGCTGGAAAAGGGAGAAGCGGATCTGCTGATCCTGCCCTGGCAGGCACAGGATTTGCGGGGAGCGTTTTCCGGGGAAATCCTATACTACGAAAGGCTGTTTCTGGTCATTTCTCCCGGGATGATGGAATCTTCCATGTACCTTCCCGGAAGGACGGATGCGGCAAATCTGGACGTCATGGGCCGATTGCCTGTCATTCGTCAGAAAAAGGGACAGGCTTCCCGCAAGCACATGGATCAGGTTCTGAAGCATCACGGTCTGGAGCCAAAAACCGCATTTGAAACCTCCAGTTCCATTTCCGCAGTACAGATGGCAGCCGCAGGATACGGGTACACCATTGTTCCCCAGCGGGCAATCGATGTGGTAAAGGGCACTTTTGATTTTCTGGCGCTGGATTACGAAGCTTCCCCGGAGTTCTGGGACGTTACTGCTGTCTACCGCAAAGAAGGCTATCTGGGGCATCTGGAAAAAGAAGTTATCGCCATTATTAAAGAAGAGTTTTCCAAAACCCGCACATAGAAAGAATCCGCCCAAAATTGGGCGGATTCTCTTGCATATTATTCCCAGAACAGGTCATAGCTGCCCGAGGCATGGTCAAACTGGATTTTCAGCGTATATGGCCTTCCCTTCTCCAGCCAGACATCCCCCTCCGGAAGATGGTTTCTTAGATGCAGGAGGATTTCCTTTTCCGTATCAGACAACGTCAGGGAAACCTCTCCCTTTGTGAGCGAGGACCGAAGCTGAAAGTGATAGTTCCGACTCTCTGCCACCCATAAAATTCGTTGGATTCGGCCCGTGCAGGAGGTAAAATTAGCCTTCTTCCCTCCTGAAGAACCATAAAAAAGAATGGCACGTTTGCTGGATATGGGGATAACCCCTCTGCGATACAGAAGGAGAAGAAACAGCCCCACCATGAGCCCGATCCATACACCCCAGATCATTGCCTTTTCTCCTCCACCGGTTATTTCCGAAATACCAGAAGTTTGCTGGCAAAGTAGTTCAGAATCACAACCAGGACAGAGGTAATCAGTTTCCAGATATTGCCGTTCCACTGCATCAGGTCCACCGTTAGAAAAATGATCGCAGTCTCCATCGCTCCGGAGGCAACCCGGCAGCTGACAAACTTGCTCAGTTCCGGAAGGACCGTTTTCCTGGACCAGTCATGGCTCTGAAACACAAAGGGTTTGTTGGTTAAAAACGCAAAGGCCACCGCCACCACCCAGGCTGCAACATTGCTGACAGCAGCTGAAATTCCCATCCAATTGTACAGCGGCAGATAGACCAGATAGTTCACCACGGTGGTCAGAACCCCGAACACCAGATAGACCACCACATCCCAGTGTGCCTTTATCAGGCACCAAATTTTATGCATTCGTGCAAACCTCCAGAAGAAATTTGTCCTATTATAGCACATTTCCTTTGCGGTTCTCAAGCCCTATTTCCCGCTGCGTTCGTGGAATATCCCGTTTGCTTCTCCATACCCTAATACCGGGTGATTGTGTATGAAGAAAGGAACCTGGAAAACTTATGCGCTTTGGATCGGGCTGTGTTTGGCAGTGGGCGCACTGTCCGGATGGCTATCCCGGGCGGGAATGGAAGCGTACAAAACCAATATTGTAAAGCCAATGCTCTCCCCGCCCCCCATTGTATTTCCCATCGTGTGGAGCATTCTGTATATTCTCATGGGAATCAGCGCAGCGAAAGTCTCGCTGTCCCCCTCTTCCCGTCAGCGAAGTGTAGGACTCAATCTTTTCATAACTCAGCTGGCTGTGAATTTTTTGTGGAGTCCCATTTTCTTCCGTTTTCAGGCATTCGGTTTTGCATTTTTCTGGATTTTGCTGCTGTGGATTCTGGTGTGCGCCATGATTTTGGTCTTCAGGAGCGTGAATGCCGCCGCCGGGAAATTGCAGGTTCCCTACCTGCTCTGGTTAAGTTTTGCCGCTTATCTGAATTTTGGTGTTTGGTTCTACAACCATTGAGGCCCAGAAGCGCCCGGGGGCAGCCCCGGGCGCTGTTTTATATTGTGTTATCCCATATATTCCCGCTGGATGGCACTGTCCAGAATGGATTTCAGTACGTTGGCGCAGCACCGGCGGACATCCGCCGTGGTAATCAGACCGGTCTTCACCCCGCGGAGAATTTCTTTCTTGAAATAGCTGCCACCCGGCATAATCAGGTCGTTTCCCGCTTTGATTGCCAGAGGGTTGCTGCCCAGGCCCTGGTTGGTGGAGAACCAGTCGGTCATGACGACGCCCTCAAAGCCCCATTCGTTGCGCAGAACCTTTGTGCAGAGGTCGTGGCTGTTGGGGGAATAGACCCCATTCACCCGGTTGTAGGAAGTCATCACACTCTTGGCGTGCGCCTGACGCACACAGATCTCGAAGCCCCGCAGGTAAATCTCTCTCAGCGCCCGTTCCCGGACATTGCTGGAAACATAGTTGCGGCTGTCCTCCTGATTGTTGCAGGCGAAGTGCTTGATGGTCACATAGTATCCCGGTTCCTGCTGAACACCCAGAATCATGGATGCGGCCATATTGCCGGTGAGTCTGGGATCCTCAGAGAAATACTCAAAGTTTCGGCCGCACAGGGGATTGCGATGAATGTTGATTGCCGGGGCCAGCCAATAGGTGCAGCCATACTCCTGCATCTCCCGGAAGATAGCCCGGCCGATCTCCTCCATCAACTCTGTGTTCCAGGTCTGTGCCAAAGCATTGGCCACCGGGAAAGCGGTGGTGTACTGGTAGACAATGGTGTCTTTCTTCGGGTCCGCCATCATGTGCTTACGAACGATGTCCGGGAAGGCATCGAAGACAGACATGGCCATCTCCACCGGCTTCACCTTTCCCTGTTTGGTCACACCGGAGCGTTTCTGAATCCGCAAACCGGCAGGGCCGTCGCACAGGGTAACATTTACCAGTCCTTTGTCCCAGAACTTGGAGGTGGTATTGCCTACGGAACCAGGCAGGTTAAACCGCCGTTCTCCCCCGAACATTCCGATGCCCACAATAATCTCCACCATATCCTTTACGGACAGAGAAGAGAGCATTTTCTGAACCCGCTCATCGGTGCACTCCTGCGGCGTTTCATAGGTATAACGTGTTTCCGAGATTGCCTCCGGGTCCAGGACCAGTCTGGGCAGGCCCTCCGGGACTGTCTCCCATTGGAAAGCCTTGGCAGAAAGTTCCTCCCATTCCCCGATTACCGGGCAGATGTTGCAATGGCGGGAGACGATAATTTCCTGTTCAACCAGGACCACGCCCACCAACACAGTATTCCTGGAAGAGTTGCCGAGACGCAGCAGGTATTCACCTGCCTCCAGCACATAGGCTCCGTCTTCCTCCCGATAGCTGGCAAGAGACTTCATGTCAAAAGACATTTCCAGAGTCTGCCGCTCTCCGGGTCCCAGGCGTTTGGTCTTTCCGAAGGCCGCCAGGGATTGATATTCCTTCGACAGCTTGCCATTGGGAGATGAGACATAAATCTGGGCCACTTCTTTCCCAGAATATGTCTCGCCGGTGTTGATCACCGATGCCTTCACCGTCACCTGGCTGCCATTCAGCGAAATTCCCGCAGAGTGAATGGCGAAAGTCGTATAACTCAGGCCGAAGCCGAAGGGGAACGCCGGTTCCACACCGAAGGAATCAAAATACCGGTAGCCGACATAGATTCCCTCTTTGTAGTATTCATCCTGAAGATTTCCATTGAGATAGCTGTACGCATCGGAAAACGGAATATCTCCATACCGCTTGGCCCAGGTATCAGAAAGCTTACCGGAAGGTGTTACCTCGCCGCTGAGCAAATCCGCGAAGGCGTGTCCGCCCTCGGTCCCCAGCTGGCACAGGTAGACAACGGCGTTGATTCCCGGAATCTCCTCCAGGAAGGAAACATCCACAGCAGAGCCGCAGTTGATGGCCAGCACAAAATGAGGGTACTTTTCTGCGCAGGTTCGGATGGCCTGTTCCTCCGCCTCCGTCAGGAACCAGTCTCCTTTTTCCATCTTACGGTCGCCACCCTCACCTGCCTGGCGACTCAGGACATAAATACAGCTATCCGTATCACTGTCAGTCACATCTGCGTCGGTAATGGGCCGGCCACTAGGAATCCGGAAATCGTTTTGGAGCATCTGCATGATGAAATTTGGTTTGAGAAAATTGACCCGCTTTTTCATCTCCTCCAGATTGGCCTTCAATGCGGCAGCATAGTCTTCCTCAAAATCCGCAATCCACTTGTGGGTGGTTACGGTGAAGCCGCGATCTTCCAGGCCTTCCAGGATGGTGACAGAATGACGCTCATTGACTTCACCGGAGCCGGTGCCGCCTTTGATGGTCCGGGATGCGCCGGAACCATACAGCGCCACTTTTCGGGTTTGCAGGGGCAGAGTACCGTCGTTTTTCAGAAGCACCATTGCCTCACAGGCTGCCCGGTAAGCAACCGCCAGATTTTCTTTTTCCCGGCGGGATACCTCACCGTTGAGGCTGGCTTTGGTTAGCAATCTCATATGGATCCCCTCCATTTTTATTTTGAATTATTATAACGGATTTGTCTCTCATTTTCCACATCTATTTTGTGAAAAAAAGAAAAACAGGCTCCAAAATTGGAACCTGTTTTTGCAATCAGTTCTTTTCAGCCTTCTTGGCAGCCTTGGCCTTTGCCTTTGCTTCCTTGGCCTTCTTCTCTTCTTCCTTCGCAGCCTCAGTTGCAGTCTCGTTGGAGGAAATCGCCCACTTTTCCAGTTCAATCCGGACCTGGTCGGCACCGGTCTCAATGACGATCTTGCTCTCCTTCACGTTGACAACCGTACCCACAATGCCGCCGATGGTGGTGATCTTATCGCCGTTCTTTACGGCGCTGCGCATCTGCTCAGCTTCCTTCTTCCGCTTGTTCTCGGGACGGATCAGCATGAAATAGAAAATAGCGACCATCACCAGAATCATAATCAGAGAACTGGCCATACCGGCGCCCTGTGCATTGTTTGTCAGAAAATTCACCATGGAAAAACTCCTCTTCGTGTTTAATATCTTGTTTATTATACCATTGCTTCCGGAAATTGCAAGGGTTAACTTAGATTCTTCTGGCCAATTTTGCGGAATATTCCCGGCGGAATTCCTCAAACCGTCCTTCATCCAGGGCCTGGCGAATCCGCTCCATCAACTTATTGTAGAAATAGAGATTGTGCATCACCGCCAGGCGCATGGCAAGCATCTCCTCCGCAATAAACAGATGGCGGACATAAGCCCGACTGTAACGGCGGCACACCGGACAGTCACAGTTGGGGTCAATGGGGCTTTCGTCCAGCTGGTATTTGGCGTTACGCAGATTGATTGCTCCCTCCCAGGTAAAGAGCCGGGCGTGACGGGCATTCCGGGCCGGCATAACACAATCAAAGAAGTCCACACCCCGGGCAACCGCCTCAATGATGTTGGTTGGAGTGCCCACGCCCATCAGGTACCGGGTTTTCTCCCGGGGCATAAACTCCTCCACGGCTTCAATGATGTCGTACATCTCCTCCGCCGTCTCTCCCACCGCAAGGCCTCCAATGGCATAGCCCGGCAAATCCAGATCTGCAATCCGTTTCATATGATCCCGGCGAATGTCGGCATAGGTGCCGCCCTGATTAATGCCCCAGAGCATCTGCTCCCGGTTGATGGTATCCGGCAAGGCGTTCAGCCGGGCATTTTCCGCTTTGCAGCGCACCAGCCAGCGGTACGTCCGGTCCACGCTTTTCTGAACATAATCCCTGGGAGACGGATTCTCGATGCATTCATCAAATGCCATGCAGATGTCGCTTCCCAGGTTGGACTGAATCTGCATGCTCTCTTCCGGTCCCATAAAGATTTTCCGGCCGTCAATGTGGGAGGCAAAGTAAACGCCCTCCTCCTTGATTTTCCGAAGAGAAGACAGGCTGAATACCTGGAAGCCGCCGGAATCCGTGAGAATCGGGCCGTCCCAGGTCATAAACTTGTGCAGCCCGCCCATCTGACGCACAACCGTATCTGTAGGCCGCAGGTGCAGGTGATAGGTATTGGACAATTCCACCTGACACCCGATGTTTTTCAGATCCTCTGCGCTCAGCGCTCCCTTGATAGCCCCCTGGGTACCCACATTCATAAAGACAGGGGTCTGGACCGTACCGTGTGCGCAGGTAAATACACCTCGCCGGGCTTTCCCTTCGGTTTTCGTCAAAGAAAACATGATTTTCCCCCTTTTTACAGAATACACATGGCATCGCCGAAGCTGAAGAAGCGGTAACGCTGCTCCACAGCCTGCTTGTACGCAGCCAGAATATGCTCCCGTCCGGCAAACGCAGACACCAGCATCACCAGCGTGCTCTCCGGCAGGTGGAAGTTGGTAATCAGGCCGTCCATGGCCTTGAACGTATACCCGGGATAGATGAAGATTTCCGTCCACTTGGAGCCGGCGCAGAATCTTCCGTCAGGATTTACCAAAGATTCCAGGGTGCGGCAGGAGGTGGTCCCCACACAGATAATCCGGCCGCCACGGGCACGGGTTGCGTTCAGCAAATCGGCGGTCTCCTGGTTCATCATGCAAAGTTCTGAATGCATATGATGATCGGTAATCTCCTCCGCCTTCACCGGGCGGAAGGTTCCCAAACCAACATGAAGGGTAACGAAAGCGGTGCTGACTCCCTTGGCCCGAATTTTATCCAGCAGCTCCTGGGTAAAGTGCAGACCTGCCGTGGGCGCCGCAGCGGAACCCACCTCCCGGGAGTAGACCGTCTGATACCGCTCCTGATCTTTCAGTTCCGCCTTGATATAGGGCGGCAGTGGCATTTTGCCCAGCCGCTCCAGAATTTCCAGGAAAATCCCCTCATAGTGGAATTCCACCACCCGGTTCCCGTCTTCCCGGACCTCCCGGACAGTGGCTGTCAATTCGCCGTCGCCAAAAATGACCTGGTTTCCCGGCTGCATTTTCCGTCCGGGCTTGCACAGGCACTCCCAGCACTTATCCCCCAGGTCCCGCAGCAAAAGCACCTCCACCACACCGCCAGTGGGGCGATGACCCATCAACCGGGCAGGAAGCACCCGGGAATCATTCATCACCAGGCAGTCCCCAGGCTGCAAGTATTCCACAATATCATAAAAATGCCGGTGGGTCACTTCTCCGGTCTGTCGATCCAAAACCATCAGCCGGGAAGCGTCCCGCCGCTCCAAAGGCGTCTGGGCAATCAGCTCTTCCGGCAGGTCATAGTAAAAGTCGCTGGTTTTCAAATTGGTTCCTCATTTCTCTTTGGCTTGTTCTCAATCCAGCCGGTTTACCGGCAAATACTTTACACAGTATAGCCTAATTTGATCTTTTTTGCAACAGACAAAATTCCTTTCACCGGCATAGACTGGGCCAGGAGGTATCCGTCTATGAAAAAACCAATCTTTACAGGAGCCTGTACGGCTCTGGTCACCCCATTTCTCAACGGAAGCGTCAACTATCCCATGCTGGAACGGCTGATCCGGCGGCAGACTGACGCGGAAATCCCCGCCGTGGTTCTTTGCGGCACCACCGGGGAATCCCCCACTCTGTCAGACTGCGAAAAGCTGGAAATCTTTCGCAAAGGAAAACAGTATGCCGCCGGGAAATGTCTGATTCTGGCAGGAACCGGCTCCAACTCCACGGAACATGCTGTCGCCCTGAGCAAGGCTGCAGAAGACATCGGTGCCGATGCTCTGCTGGTGGTCACACCCTATTATAACAAGGCGACTCCGGAGGGCCTGATTGCACACTACAGCGCCATTGCCTCAGCAGTACATATCCCAATCATTTTGTACAATGTTCCATCCCGGACTGGTGTGGATATTCCAATCAGCGTCTATCAGTGTCTTTCCAAGCTGCCCAATATTGCCGGAGTAAAAGAAGCCTCGGGAGACATCACCAAAATTGCCCGCATTCGGGCAGAGTGTCCGCCGGATTTCTGCGTCTGGAGCGGAAATGACGATCAGGCTGTTGCGGTGATGGCTCTGGGCGGTTCAGGCGTCATTTCCGTTATGTCCAATGTCCTGCCTGTGGAAACCAGCGCGATGGCTCAGGCCGCCCTGGACGGAGATTTTGACACAGCAGCAGACCTGCAGCTACATCTCATGCCCCTGATTGATCTGCTGTTCCGGGAAGTGAATCCCATCCCGGTGAAAGCTGCCATGAAGCTCATCGGCTTTGACTGCGGCACCTGCCGGATGCCCTTAACCCGCCCCACTGCACAGACCCAGAAAGCCCTGGCAGACTGGCTTTCCATCAGCTGAAAAATACGGCCGGAAAGCGATGCTTTCCGGCCAAACCTTTTATTTACTTGCGCAATGTTCGCACTGCCGCTTCCGCTGTGTCAAAAGCAAGCGCAAACAGCATGACTCCCAGAAAAAACATCTGGAAATTTGAAAATAAAGTTACAACGATTTGCTCTTCTTGCCCGAATAATTGATTCAGGCAGGACAGAAACTCCCCGCTTATCAGATTCGACTTTGTCAGCCAGAGTATCGCCAGGATTCCAGAAAGCAGATTTGTTCCCACAGTAACACCCAGAACACGGCGGTTGTACCGGCCTTCTATTAGCTTTACCATTTCCCCGGAAATGCCGCAGGCAGCAAACAAGACAATCCAGAGCCATCCTTGGCGCAGCGTGTCAGCATCAAAAATCGGGATTCGTTCCCCGGTTTCCGGAAGGACAGCGCAGAATATCTGGGGAACGCCCAAAAATACCACCAGAAAAACCACACAAAACCCAATGCCCGCAGCACACTCCCATCGAGAGATTCGTTCCCGTTTTCGGGGAACCGGAGGCAGATTATCAAAATCAAGGGCATTGCCCAAAGGAATTTTGCGCCAGGAGAAAAATGCAAATAACAGTGTCACGAAGGCAAATGCGCCCAGCAGGGTATCCCACAGCATGGCCAGCCAGGACAGAACCGCCTGTGCAGCATTCTGAGTCTCCAGGGCCAGCAGAATTCCGTTGGCAATGGTGATTCCCACCCCGGCACAGATCAGCACAATGCTCAGCACAAGTTTATAGGTGCTATAGTAGGGCTGGCCAATCAGGCATTTCCCCGCCTCACCGGAGTATTTCTCATACAATTCCTGTGGCGTGCCCAATTCCGTCAGTACAACCCGCAAGTCCTTTTCCGTCGGTGCAATCTTGCCGCAGCGATCCTGCAGCATGTCCTCCACCAAGCCCCGGAGTTCCTGTGCCACATCCTCCCGCTGTCTTTTCGGCAGTCCCCGGGTCACGGCGTACAAATAACGCTCCAGCAAATCCTGATTCATACGTTTCCCTCCAACAATTTGTCCACTTGATTGGAAAATGTCTTCCAATAGGCCTTTGTTTTTTCCAGCACTTCCTGTCCCATCGGGGTTATCTGGTAGTATTTTCGTGGTTTCCCCTGGGCGGTATCCCATTGACTTTCCAACAGCCCCTGTCCCTCCAGCCGGCGCAGCAAGGGGTAAAGTGTGTTAGCATCCATGGGAATCTGGCAGTCGTTCAGCTGTTTTACCAGTGAGTAGCCGTAAGTCGGCTTTCCCATCTGGCCAAGTACCAGCAAGATCAAAGTACCCCGGCGAAGTTCCAGAATCAGCCCAGACACCACTTCGTCCACATTCATACCGTTCACCTCACATTACTGTTTTTATTATTATATTGTGCATTACACAGTATGTCAAGGTTTTTTTCCGCAGGACATAACGCCCCGCGGAAAATAAACTCTATTTCAGAGAAACCGGACGGCTCATGGAAATATTCCGGATCTGAAAGCCGCAGGCCCGGTAAAATGCCAGCGCCCCTTCATTCTGAGGATACACCTTAAGCTCCAAGTCCCGGCAGCGGAAAGCTCTGGCCAGGGCCAGAATATCCTCCATCATGGCACGGCCAATCCCCTGCCCACGGCAGGATTCTTCCACGCACAGCTCCTCCACCTTCATAATCCGCCGTTTGGTCAGAGCGGGAGCATCAATCTCTGCAATGAGCAGCAGCGCATAGCCTGCCACTTCACCGCCCAGCTTGGCCACATACAATTCCCGTTTCCGAACAGCCTCCTGGAAACGTTCCTCCGGGTACAGGCAATCCGCCTCTGCAAACAAATCCGGCCGCCAGGCCAGGTGCATTCCTTGCACCTGCTGCGCCAGCGCCTCCACTGCTTCCCGGTCCTTTGGCTGCGCCAGTTCCAGCATCAGGCCAGCACCGCCTTATGGAAGACCTTCTTGCCCTTGCGGATCTTCACGCCTTCTTTCAGCTGGGCTTCGGTGACGGAGAAGGATGCCGCAGGCACCTTTTCATCGTTGACAAACACGCCGCCCTGCTCCACCAAGCGCCGGGCTTCCTTGTTGGAAGAAGCCAGCTTGCAGGCTACCATCAGGTTCAGAATGCCAATCTGTCCGTCAGTAAGCTTGTCCGCCGGAATCTCCGTGGTGGGCATATTGGCATCGTCTCCGCCGCCTACAAACAGAGCCTTGGCAGCAGCCTGGGCCTTGTTGGCCTCTTCCTCACCGTGAACCAGCTTGGTCAGCTCATAGGCCAGGATTTCCTTGGCCACATTCAGCTGGGCATCCTTCCAGTCCGCCATGGCGTCAATCTGCTCCAGGGGCAGGAAGGTCAGCATCCGGATGCACTTCATCACGTCCGCATCCTCCACGTTCCGCCAGTACTGGTAGAAGTCGAAGGGAGAAGTCTTGTTGGGGTCAAGCCAGACAGCACCCTTGGCGGTCTTGCCCATCTTCTTGCCCTCAGAGTTCAGCAGCAAGGTGATGGTCATGGCGTGGGCGTCCTTGCCCAGCTTCCGGCGAATCAGCTCCGTGCCGCCCAGCATATTGCTCCACTGGTCGTTGCCGCCAAACTGCATATTGCAGCCGTAGTGCTGGTACAGGTAATAGAAGTCGTAGGACTGCATGGGCATGTAGTTGAACTCCAGGAAGGACAGGCCCTTCTCCATCCGCTGCTTAAAGCATTCCGCCCGGAGCATATTGTTCACGGAGAAGCAGGCGCCGATGTCCCGGATGAAGTCAATATAATTCAGGTTCAGCAGCCAGTCGGCATTGTTGACCATCATGGCCTTGCCTTCGCCGAATTCAATGAACCGCTCCATCTGCTTTTTGAAGCACTCGCAGTTGTGCTGAATGGTCTCCTGGGTCATCATAGAGCGCATATCCGTCCGGCCGGAGGGGTCACCAATCATGGCTGTACCGCCGCCGATCAGAGCGATCGGACGGTTTCCGGCCATCTGAAGCCGCTTCATCAGGCACAGAGCCATAAAGTGGCCCACATGGAGGGAGTCGGCAGTGGGGTCAAAGCCGATGTAGAAGGTGGCCTTGCCATTGTCGATCATCTCCCGGATTTCCGCTTCATCGGTAACCTGGGCAATCAGTCCCCGGGCAACCAGTTCGTCATATACTTTCATACATTTTCTTCCTTTCCTATTTTGCCGCTTCGCAGCAGATACCGCTGGTAATTGCCGCTCGCAGAATATTCACATTGGTATTTTCCAGGACAGTATCCCGTCGGGTATGAATCCGGCTGAGATAAAGCCCAAATCTTCCCTTTCGCAGAGCACAGATTCCCACACCATAGGGAAAGCACATCTGATCCGAAGGATAGACGGAAAAGCCTCGTTTCCGGATGCCTAGCGTCTTCTTTCCGAATTTTCCCACCATGGTTTCCAAAACCGCCATCCGGTTTTTGTCTTTTTTCAGCCTGCCTGTTGGGAACATCATCAGGCAGTCCCCATCTCCTACGCAGTCGAAATTCAGCACCAGCTGCCGGGAAATTTCCTGAGTGTGCTTTTTCCGGTAACAGGAAGACCCAATCAGCCCTGCTTCTTCCAGGTCAAACAAGACAAAGCAAACCTTTTTTCGCTGATTTTCCGGCAGTGTCCGAGCAATTTCCAGCACCGTCACAACGCCGGAGGTGTTGTCGTTGGCGTTGTTTCGGTTGGCAGGCCCCACATAAATCATCACCAGGATCATCCAGAAGCACAGATACCCGATCCAGAATCCAAGGGAATGGTCTTGGGTCAGCATCCCCACCGCAGTTCCTGCCAAAACTGCCAGCAGAATGATTGCCGCACTCAGCGCAACCTGCCACAAACAGAAAAGGAGCAGGTTGCAGGGCGTGATCAGATTTGGAAATGGGAGTGCCGCACAGGTGTCATAATGAGCGGTTATCAGATAGGATGCCGACTCCGGATTGCCCAAAATCAGATTTCGGCTGCCAAAACGCCCCTTTTCTTCCCGATAGGAATAGCCCATACTCTGAGCATAGGATTGCAGGGCCACCCGAAAAGCCGCCTTCTGTTTTCCCGTTTTCCGGACGGGAAACTGATGGAGTACATCCATTGGTGTTTCCAGCATTCTCTCACCTCTTTCTTTTCACACGCAAAAAACGCCCTCTGTCCATGTACGGACAGAGGGCGTAAAAAACGCGGTACCACCTCTGATTCAGCATTGCCTCACGGTCAATGCCCTCCAGGCGTCCAACAACGCCCTGCGCGATATCGGGCGCACCCGTCCTGCCCTACTCATTTTCAGGCAGACCACTCCGGGAGGTATTTCAGCGGACTTTTCCCACTGCCTCGCACCAACCGGCAGCTCTCTGGCGGAAAAGGAAGCGCTTACTTCATCCCATCACTGTGTTACAGGGGTTATCCTAACAAAAAATCGGATTTTTGTCAAGGAAAAAATAAGATCTCACCGTCGCAGCATTTCCTCGGCACTTTTCAGCGTGGTCTGCGTAATGTTCGCACCGCCAATAATCCGGGCCAGCTCCCGTTTTCTGCCTTCCAGGTCCAGAGGCGTCACGGAGGTATAGGTCCGTCCGTCCCGCTCGGATTTTGCAATCAGCAGATGGGTATCTGCCAGCGCCGCCAGCTGAGGCAGATGGGTAACGCACAGAACCTGTTTATGGGATGCCACGCTGCGCAGTTTTTCCGCCACCTTTTGGGCTGCCCGGCCGGAAACACCGGTGTCCACCTCGTCAAAAATCAGGGTATTCACCTGGTCCTTCTCCGCCAGCACATTTTTCATCGCCAGCATGATCCGGGCCAGCTCGCCGCCGGAGGCCACCTTGCTCATGGGCTTCAGCGCTTCGCCGGCGTTGGCCGACATATAAAATGCCACACCATCGGCCCCGTTGGGAGTCAGTTCCAGTTCCTGAAACCGGCAGGAAAACTGCACCCGGGGCATATCCAGCTGGGAAAGCTCCGTCAGAATCCGCTGGGAGAGCAATTCCGCCTTCTCCTGCCGATTTTTCCGAAGCGCAAGCGCCTGATCCCAAGCAGTTTTTTCCGCCTTTTTCAGTTTGCCTTTCAGCCGTTCCAGATGATCATCGGCAAACTCAATTTCGTCCAGTTCCCGTTTTGCCTTGTCCAGGTAGGCCAGAATTTCCTCACAGGTAACGCCATATTTCCGGCGCAGCTTATGAATCACGTCCAGCCGGGACTCAATCTGCTCCAGTTCATCCGCAGAATAGTTCAGGCTGTCCCTGGTATCCCGTACCTCTTCCGCCGCATCCTGAACCTGATACATGAGGTCCGCCACCCGATCGTGGATGGACTGGAAGCTGTCACTGAACCGTCCCAATCGGGCCAGCGCATGCTCAGCCTGGGCCAGCAATCCGGCCGCTCCATCCGTATCCTCTCCGCCGTACAGGCACTGCGTCGCTTCTTCCAGTCCGCTGCTGAGTTTTTCCGCATTTTGCAGGAGTTTTCGCCGCTGCTCCAGCGCCTCATCCTCCCCTGGTTCCAGCTGTGCCTTCTCGATCTCCCCAATCTGATATTTCAGGGTCTCCATACGGCGGAGTTTCTCACTTTCGTCCATGGTCAGGCTGTCGATTTCCCGTCGGAGCTCCGTCACCTTCTGATACGCCTGGGAATAGGACTCCCGCAAGGATCGGTTGTCCGCAAAGGCATCCAGAAATGCCAGATGGTTTTCTTCATCAAACAAGGAAGCGGAGTCGTGCTGGCCATGAATGTTGATCAGCTGAATGCCCAGCTTGCGCAGAATGGACACGGAAACCAGGCTGCCATTCACCCGGCAGATATTCTTCCCATCCAGGTAAATCTCCCGTTGAATCACCGTTTCCGGGTCATAATCCACCCCATTTTCCGAAAACCAGGGATACTCCGGTACGTCCGTGAAAACAGCCCGGACAGAGGCCTTCGCCGCCCCGGTACGGATCATATCCCGGTATGCCCGTTCTCCTAAAACAGCGGAAATAGCGTCGATCACAATGGATTTACCTGCTCCGGTTTCACCGGTCAGGACGTTAAAGCCCCGGTCAAAGGAAATATCTGCGCTTTCAATCACTGCAATGTTCTCAATATGCAGAAGACTCAGCACGTCGTTCTCCCCCTTTGCGTCAGTTGGTCAAGCTCTTGATCTCTCCGCAGAATGTGGCTGCAGCGTTGCTGTCGCGCATGATCACCACCACTGTGTCATCTCCTGCCAGCGTTCCCAATACCACGCTCATATTCATGGCGTCCACCGCCGAAGCAGCGGCATTAGCCAAACCCGGCAAGGTATGAATCACCACAATATTCTGTGCATAGTCATAGCTGGTAACACATTCCCGAAAAATCGTGTTCAGCCGGTCGGAAAAGGTGCTGGGAACCTCCCGGGAAGACGTGGTGTAGCGGTAGATGCCGAAGGTAGTCAGTTCCTTCACAATCCGCAGTTCTTTGATGTCCCGGGAAATAGTAGCCTGGGTACTGGTAAACCCTGCCTCCTGCAGCGCCTGGAGCAGCTGCTCCTGGGTTTCCACATTCGTGGTGGAAATGATCTCCAGGATTTTTGCCTGTCTTTTTGCTTTCAACACCTTCACCTCTTCTTATGGTTTTCTAAATTTTACATTCACAACATCATAGAAACTGCGCTGGTTCAGCCGCACCAATTTGGTAACAATCTGGGACTTTTTCACCGTTACCACATCGCCCATATTCAGGCGGATCGCTTTGCCGCCATCCACGGACAGGTAGGCATTGCGCCGGGCATTGCGGGCCATCTCCACGGTAATGGTCCGTTTGTCAGAGGCCATGATACAGCGGCTTCCCATATCATGGGGACAAATCGGGGTTATGACAATATTCTGCGCCTCCGGTTCCACAATTGGGCCGCCGGCAGAGAGGCTGTACGCGGTGGAGCCGGTTGGTGTGGCCAGAATCACGCCATCTCCTCCCATTTCCATGGCAGTGGTGCCATCGCACTTTACTGCCAGATGAACGATCCGGGCAACCGTACCTTTGGTTACCACCACATCGTTCAGGCAGATATCATGGAAGAGAATGTCCTGCTCCCGCTGTACCGTGACATCCAGCATCATCCGGCTTTCCAGGGTGTATTCTCCCCGGACCAGATTGGCAAGTTTATCCAGTTCCGAGCTCTCCAGTTCCGCAATAAAGCCCATGGTCCCGATATTGACTCCCAGCACGGGTACACCCCGTTTTGCGGCGGATTTTGCCATGTGCAAAATCGTACCGTCTCCGCCGAAGCAGATCACCAGTTCCGCATTGGGCAGCTCCCGTTCCAGCCGTGAAAAACGCAGGTCCTTAGGCAGCTCGTACCCCCGGTCCACTTCAAAGGGCAGACAAAGCCGGGTCTGGGCACCGGCATTTTTCAGGATCTGCAGCGCAGAGCGCACCGTCTGAAAATTCTTGTCCCGGTAGGGATTGGGTGTCAGCACGATATTTTTCATTCCTGCCCTCCCCGATCCAACGCTTCATGGGCCTGAGCAACCACCAAAGCCGTATCCGGGCAGATCCCCTCCGGGGCATCCAGCTTCAGATGGGCCAGAAATTCAATATTTCCCTCCGGCCCCTTGACCGGTGAGTAGGTCAGGCCCTGAATCCGGAAGTCCAGGGCATTCGCCAGTTCCACGAACTGATCCAGCACCTCTTTATGAATCGCCGGGTCCCGGATCACCCCTTTTTTTCCGACCTTGTCCTTCCCCGCCTCAAACTGGGGCTTGATCAGGCACAACACCTGACCGGTAGGTTTCAGAAGGTTCTTTACCGCAGGCAGTACAATTTTCAAAGAAATAAAACTGACGTCTATTACAGACAGATCCAGCGGTTCCCCCAGCTGTTCCGGCGTCACATAGCGGATGTTGGTTCGTTCCATCACCACCACCCGCTCATCCGAACGGATTTTCCAGTCCAGCTGACCATATCCCACATCAATAGCGAAGACCTTCTTCGCCCCTTGCTGGAGCAAGCAATCGGTAAATCCACCGGTGGACGCACCGGAATCGCTGCAAACATATCCCTGAGGGTTTACCCCAAAGTCCCGCAGGGCCTTTTCCAGTTTCAGTCCGCCCCGGCTGACATAGGGGCAGACTGCTCCCCTCACCTCAATGGACACGGTTTCCGGGTAAGAAACGCCAGGCTTGTCTGCCTTCTGTCCGTCCACATACACCAGGCCGCTCATAATAATCGCCTGGGCTTTGGAGCGGCTGTCCACATAGCCCTGCTCCGTCAGAAGCACATCCAATCTTTTCTTTACCTTCACGCAGACAGCACCTCCTTTACAAACTCCGTCAGGGACTGGCTATCCAGTCCGCACATCTGATGCAGCTGGCTCACAGCACCGTGAGGGATAAACCGATGTCCCAGATCCCGTCCTGCCACTTTGCAGCCGGGGCAAAGGTTTTCCAGTTCCCAGGCCAGTGCCTCCCGGATGCCGGAACCGGTGCAAGTTTCCTCAATTACCACCACCGGTTTCCCAGAAGCCATTTTACGAGCCAGTTCCCCGGTGGGCAGTTCGGAAACTGTCAGCAGCCGGAGGATAGTTGCCTCCACTCCTTGCTGAGCCAGAAGTTCTCCTGCCTGCAGCACATTGTCCAGCAAATTGCCGTAGGTAACCAGGGTTACATCCTTCCCCTGGCGATGACATTTGACCAGGTCGCCCTCCAGTCCCTTCCAGTCCGAGGCCGAATAACTGCCTTCCGTCCCCCGCGGATAACGAACCGCTACCGGACCCGTGGCCTCTTCAGCAGCCCAGCGCAGCATATCCTGCTGCTCCGCCAGACTCACCGGGGTCAGAATCCGCATGCCGGGAATCTGCCGTAAAAAACCCACATCAAACACACCATGGTGCGTGGGGCCGTCGTCTCCAACCAGTCCGGCCCGGTCAACAGCCAGCACAACGTGCAGCCCCAAAAGACCCACATCTTCCATCAGCTGGTCATAGCTTCTTTGCAGGAAGGTGGAATACAGCACCACAACCGGCACCGCTCCCTGCTTGGCCAGGCCGCCGGCCATGGACACGGCATGTTCCTCCGCAATTCCCACATCAAAGGTCCGGGAGGGAAAGCGTTTCTGGAAGTTCAGAATGCCGGTTCCCCCGGGCATTGCCGCCGTAATGGCACAGATCCGGGGATCTTCCTGGGCAAGCTGTTCCAGGCATTCTCCCAGGGAATCGGAGAAGGTTTTTACCTTCGTGGCGAGCTTTTTCCCTGTTTCCGGGTCAAATTTCCCAATGCCATGGAACTTGGCCGGGTCTTCTTCCGCAAAAGAGTAGCCTTTTCCCTTCTTGGTCAAGACATGGAGCAATACCGGCTCGTTCAGATCCTTCGCCGCAGACAGCAGGGAAATCAGGCCCGGCAGATCGTGGCCATCCACCGGCCCCAGGTAAGTCAGGCCCATATTTTCAAACATGGTTTCCTTCAGGAACAGCTGCTTGACCCGGTTTTTCACCCGGCTGCTGGCAAGGTACAGTGCCTGCCCGCCAGGCAGCTTCTTCATCATCCGCCGGTATGCCTGCTTGGCTCCCAGGTAATGCTCGCTGGAACGAAGCCGGGACAGATGCTTTGCAAGACCGCCCACATTGCGGCCAATAGACATTTCGTTGTCATTCAGAATGATGACCATGGGCTCACCGCTGACAGCGGCGTCATTCAGGCCCTCATAGGCCATTCCGCCGGTGCAGGCTCCATCGCCGATCAGAGCCACCACGTTGTAATCCTGGCCCAGCATAGTTCTGGCCCGGGCCATTCCCAGGGCAATGGAAACGGAGTTGGATGCGTGCCCCGCCACAAAGGCATCGCAATCGCTTTCCTCCGGTTTGGGGAAACCGGAAATTCCCCCGTATTGCCGCAGAAGCGCAAAACCCGCCTGGCGGCCTGTCAGCAGCTTATGCACATAAGACTGGTGACCCACGTCAAAAACCAGGCGGTCTTTCGCTGTATTAAAAACAGTCTCAATGGCTACGCTCAGCTCTACAACCCCCAGGTTTCCGGCAAGATGTCCGCCGGTTTTCGCTACGGAAGAAATCAGGAATTCCCGGATCTCCCCGCACAACTGGGCACGCTCCGCATCGCTGAGCGCCTTCAAATCCTCGTGACCGTTGATTCTCTGTAAGATATTCACGATCCACACAACCTAACTTTTATATTTCTTTTTCTTTTGGAACAGATGCCGGACAGAGTAAATCAGCCAGCCCACCATATGCACAATCTCCGTGCAGGATTTTACGGCAAAGGTCTTTCCAATGGCTTTTCCTCCCACCGTCAGACCCGCCGCCAAGGCGGACATCATCAGGGAGACTCCTCTGGGCCAGCCGACTTCTGCGTTGGCCAGGATCAGCGTGGCAATGGTTGCCGAAGCGGAGCCGGAAACAACGCCGCAGATATCTCCCACCACATCATTGCAGATGGAACTGACCCGCTCTGCATTGCGCAGCAAGCGGATGGCCTCATGGGCGCCGGGCACTTTTCTGGATGCCATAGAGTGAAATGGCTTTTCATCCGCCGATGCTACCGCCATGCCAATCACGTCAAAAATAATTCCAACGAAAATAATGATAAACAATATCAGGAACGCAACTACAAGTCCACTGCTGTCCATCACCTCATCAGAGATCAGAGAGATGGTGCCGGACACCAGCATGGTTACAAAAAAAATGGACACCACCCATCGGGTCGCGCGGCTTCGCTCCCGCTTGGCAGCATCCGGGTCAGATTTTGCCACAGGAATTCTCCTTTTCAGCAACAGAATCAAATCAGAAAGTGACGGTAACAGGCAGGATAAATCTTACGGCTTAGGTCGGGTTGTTTTTCACCGGACAGAACCTGCCGTTGCCGCGCAGGCCGTTTCCATTTAATCCGTCCGCCCAAATGTTGCCAGAATAATGGGTACCCGATTGCCACTTAGACCGTACTGTAATCCCCTGCCTGTCCCGCTAAGACAGCCTAGGTGTTTTCCACAACGGAGTAATCCATAGTCTTAGCCTCTTTTGCAAGGATGGTTTCCAGAAGCGATAACGGCAGCGGCTATGGCCATAACCGCCAGCTGTCTGGTCTTCTTTCCCCACATACTCACTTCAAGGCAGGCTACGCTGCACGCAGCACACGATTCTGTGCACCACATTGCAGGTTCATACCAAGCTCGTACGCGGTCGGGTCCCGCCGAAGAGGGATCTAACCGCCGTCGCACAATACCAGGTCTCCACGGAAACCGGGTCGTATGTCCCATGCCATTGGGACGCGCCCGGGATCCTTAACCCCCAGCACCCGCCCTAAACTGGGCGTAAAAAGCAGACACCAGGGACTTCATCGATGTGCCCTTCAA
>DSLFC04101__coassemble_368_pt1 | contig 35943 bp, 31 predicted proteins | sample DSLFC04101__metabat2_low_PE_049 | metagenome-assembled genome bin DSLFC04101 | reverse complement strand
AAGTGCTCCCCAAAAGTTGGACAAAAGTTATGCGGCAAAGCATTGACTATTTGATGATGCTGGCACATTCCCTGGTAGCCCAGGGGTTCCGCAAGATTTTCTTTGTTTCCGGTCATGGTCCTGCCCGCAACTACATTGATCCGGCCTGCCGGGACTTCTTTCAGGAGACCAAGATCCACCCCTGCCATATCAATCTGATGGGACTGAGAGGCCCTCGCCCGGCAAACTTTGTCCGCAAGGAGTATGAGGAAATGTCTGCAGGGGCCTACAAAATCCTGGGGAAACTGGATGAGGTTCCCATTGACCCCAATGCGGAGTATGTTCCATATGATGACTCCATGAATCCGCCGATGTACCGTTTGCAAAAGGCATTGCGTACGGTGGGGGCACAGACCAGCATGATGTATAAGTCCTGGGAGTATCATGTTCCCTGCCGGGCTTATCACAGCAAGGAAGAACTGCTGGAGGCTGCGGAAAACAGCGAACGGCAGATGCGGGCAGCGGTGGATGCCATCGACTTTGAAGAGATCAAAGCCGCTCTGGATGGGTATTATGACTATCTAAAGGATTTGGCCGAGAAAAATCCTCGTCTGAAAGGGCAGTATTAAGCAGATTATCACACTCCTCAATGAACATAAACAGCCGAACCAGCCTGGCGGGTACCCCGCAGGCTGGTTCGGCTGTAAAACATAGCGTGCTTGCCCAGCTGTGAGTGCGGAAAAGAGATGGCCAGCGGCAACAGCCTCCCGACTGACATAGAACGAAAAGAGAACAATGATTATCCTTATGCTTAAGAATCGGCCTCCCGAATCCGCTGGATAAGCCCGTCGTCCGTAATATCTTCCCGGAAAAAGAATGGCAGAGAAATGGCATCGTCTGAATCCTGGGTTCCATCCTTGGCCAGGGGTTGCCGGAGGCGCAGCGAAACGGCCCGGAAGGGAAAATTGGCCTGATCCATGGCGTCCCGAACTGCCAGCAGCAGGGCAGCCGCTTCTTCTTCGGAGGGGGCATCCGAATTGGCCCAGACGATGATGACCCCCGCCTGTTCTCCCAGTGCGTTCAGATCCGGGGTGGAGTCCAGTTCCAACCCCCGGGGGTCGATTCCAAAAGATGGGGAACTGGTGGGACAATTGTCCTGCTCCTGATAAAACCCGCTGAGCATTTCAAAGTCAAATTCATGGCAAAGGGAGAATAGGGCGGATTTCACCTGCTTATCATACGCCTGATTCAGCCGATTCAAGGTGTTTTGCCCACTGACTACATCATCTTCATAGGTGTCCCAGCGGACAAGCCCCTCTGGGGTCAGGCTCAGACTGAAGTGGGTGTCCACACTGTCGGAAGATGCGGCCCAGACGGTATAGTGGCCGGTGTTGAAGTCGTAGGCCAGGTCTGCAACATATAGATTTTGCTGGGGATACTGCTTCGCCAGGTATTCCTCCGCTCCCTGCCGGACTCCGGGGCGGTCCAGAGGATTTCCCAGGAGAAAAATCCCAATTCCGATAATCAGTGCCAGGGGAATCAGACAAAGCAGGCATATCTTTATAGAACGGCGCATAGAATATTCTCCTTTTCTTGCCTATTCTGCGGTGGTGAAAGAAAACTGATGGGATTGCCGGGGTGGAATAAAAACCTTTTACGACGAATTTCTTATATCATATGGAAATGAAAGAGAAAAGTCAATCTATCTGCGGCGGGATCAAATCTTTTACAGAATTGCTATATTTTATTCCCCGGATGTTCCCTTTTTGGACATATTCAGCCGATAAAATACAATCATCAAGCAGGCGGAACCGAAATCCGCAAGCTTTTTATCAATAATACCTCTCTTCTCTTCTTTCCAACAGCAAGCCCTCTGTCAATTGGTTTTGGCAGAGGGCTTGCTGCGTCCGGACCGTTATTTTTCCAGTTCCCGGCGGAGTTTCTGCAACGCCCGTTTTTCAATCCGGGAGATGTAACTGCGGCTGATACCGGTGATCTCCGCCACTTCCCGCTGCCGTTTGGCGCCCTGTCCGTTGAGCCCGTACCGCAGATGAATGACCTGCCGCTCCTGCTCCGTCAGGCAGCTGTCCATGGCTTTGCGCAGACTCACAACCATTTCTTTGGCGGATACCTGCTCCAGCAGGTCGCAGTCCTCACTGACCACATCCATTAACTGCAAAGGGGCTCCGTCAGTGCCGGTTTCGATGTAGTCCGACAGGGAAACATCCTGAGCGCTTTTCCGCTGGGCACGAAAGTGCATCAGAATTTCGTTTTCAACACACCGGGCGGCATAGGTGGCCAGACGGGCTCCTTTGGAGGGGTCAAAGGTACTGATGCCTTTCATCAACCCGATGGTTCCGATGGAAATCAGATCCTCCTGGTCCGAGGTCTGGGCGTAGTATTTTTTCATTATGTGGGCAACCAGACGCAGATTCCGTTCAATCAGCACATTCCGGGCATCCAGGTCTCCCGCCTGGGCCAGAGTCAGATAATACCGCTCCTCCTCGGCGGACAGGGGTTTGGGGAAGGAACCGGTGTTCAGCTGCAGCGAATACAGCAGGGTACTCAGCATCAGCCAGGCTGCTGTGAGCATATGCTTCACCTCCACTGCAACTGTATTCTACCTTGCTCGTCCGGTTTCCAGATATTTTATGGACAAACCCATGCTCTTGACCTGCTCCGGGAAGCTCTCCCGGATTCGGCAGCTGAAATCCCCGAACTGCCCCAATCCACAGCAGCCGGAACTGCTGGATCATGAATGCCGAAGACTTCCTTCCCAACAGACAGCCGCCTCCCGAATCCAAATCGGGAGGCGGCATTTTTGCGTATTCCGGTCTTTCCCTCTCAAACGGTTTAGAGATTCCTTAGAGATGGGGCCGGTATACTGAATTCCATATTCCACAGAAGGGAAATTTCAGCTCTATGTCCAGTGCGCCGTTTGCCAAGCCCGGATTCCGGCGGAAGATCATCGCCATATCTTTTCTTCTGCCGCATATGCTGGGCGTTCTCTATTTTTTCCTGCTGCCCATGGTTCAGGTGCTGCTGCGCTCCTTCCAGAGCGCTGTCGGCGGGAGATGGGTGGGGCTTCAGAATTACCGGACGGTGTTTCAAAATACCGCCTTCGCCCTGGCGGCATCCAATACCGCCCGGTTTATTGCCGTCTGTGTGCCGATTCTGGTGGGACTGTCCCTGATTCTGACGGTAGCGGTGCAGTCTCTGCCTCTGGTTGGCAAAACCATCCGGTCGGCTTTTCTTCTGCCCATGGCAATCCCGGCGGCTTCCGTGGTGCTGGTGTGGAAGGCGCTGTTTCACGACAATGGGCTGGTCAACCATGCACTTCTGGACACGGGAATGGGTACCATTCCCTGGATGGACTCCGGGGCGGCGTTCTGGATGCTGGTACTCAGCTATCTGTGGAAAAACCTGGGTTATACCATGGTGCTGTGGGCGGCGGGGTTGTCAGCGATACCGGAAAGCTGCTACGAGGCAGCCCAGGTAGATGGGGCTTCGTCCTGGCAGATCTTCTTCCGGATTACCCTGCCGAACCTGAGAGGAACCGGATACATCATTGTGGTGCTGTCGGTGCTGAATTCCTTCAAGGTCTTCCGGGAGGCCTGGTTGGTGGCAGGGGATTATCCGGACGAAAGCATGTATCTGATGCAGCACCTTTACAACAACTGGTTCCGGGAACTGGATTTTGATAAAATCGCAGCGGCGTCCGTGATCTGCTCCGCCGTCATTTTTCTGCTGATCGGCCTGCTGCGCCGGGCCTGGGACAAGGAGGATGGGGAATGAGAAAGTTAAAAAAAGCCGTTGTTCTGTCTGTTCTTCTGCTGCTGGCATTGGTGATCTGCTATCCCATCTGGTTTGCATTTACCGGAGCCTTTTCTTCCCAGTGGGAATTGGAAGAAAATTTGTCGCCGCTGTTTTCCAATGGAATGGAAATGGTGAAGTGGTCCCTTCTGCCTCAGGCCCCCACGTTACAGTCCCTGGTGGAAGTGCTGCTGGACAGTCCCGGATTTTTCCCCATGTTCTGGAATTCCGTGGCAATCGCCGCCGGAATTCTGCTGGGACAGCTGCTGCTGGCTCTTCCCGCTTCATGGGCGCTGGCACGGTTCCCCATTGCCGGGAAAAAGACCATTATGACCCTTTATATTGTCCTGATGCTGATGCCTTTTCAGGTGCTGATGTTTCCCCAATATCTGGTGCTGGATGATCTTCAATTGCTGGACACCCTGTGGGCGGTGATTCTGCCCGCAGTATTTTCCACCTTTCCGGTTTTTCTGCTTCAACGGTTCTTTCAGGCTATTCCTCAGGAGATTTTGGAGGCGGCAAGGCTGGATGGGGCCGGGGAGGGTCAGATATTTCTGCGGATTGGCCTGCCCCTGGGGGCACCGGGAATTCTGTCGGTGTCCATTTTGACTTTTCTGGATGCCTGGAACATGATCGAGCAGCCCATGACCTACCTCAAGACCAAATCCCTGTGGCCCCTGTCCCTGTTTTTGCCGGAAATCACGCTGCCGGACATGGGAATGGGATTTGCGGCGGCGCTGCTGATGCTGATTCCGGCGCTGCTGCTGTTTTTGAATGGGCAGGAGTATCTGGAGCAGGGAATTGCATTATCGGGAGGGAAAGACTGAATGTACTTAAAGAATGGGACGGGGCGGCTTTGGAAATGGACGGGTATTTTCTTCGCCGCCATGATTGGCTTTACCCTGCTGTCCCGTGCCCTTTATCAGAACAGCATCGCAGTGGTCACAGCGACTGTTCCCGGCAATGGCACCATTGCCCACCGGGTCCAGGTCAGTGGGAAAGCAGTTCAGAACCAGGAACTGGCAGTGACTACCGTGGCGGGCCTTCGGATTGGCAGCGTCCAAGTCAACGAAGGACAGCAGGTGGAGCAGGGAGATGTCTTGTTTACGCTGGACATGGACTACCTGGAGGAAACCATCACCAAGCAGGAGCAGGAGATGCAGAAGCAGAAGCTGTCCATCCAGGATGCCTGGAGCCAGAGCAATGCCAGCGCCCAGCAGCGAAGCAACGCCCAGGCCCAGGCGGAGGAAAATTATCAATCCGCTGTTTCGCAGGCTCAGACCGTGCTGGACCGGGCCAAACGGGACCTGGATCGGGCTCAGGCGGCCTTGGATGCCTTTTATGATGGAACTTCTGCCAGCCAGGCGGAAGAAAACGCCCTGATGGAGTCCTGCCAGACGGCGAAAACAGCTTACGATGCCGCCGTTTCCGCGTGGGAGCAGCTGAAACAGAAGATAGAAGCGGAAATACAGCGGGCAATTGCGGAGGCGGAACAGGCACAGCCGGCGCCTGAGGAAGAACCCAAGGACCACACGCTGCAGCAGACCGATACCACAGAAGCGGCGGAAGAAACCCAGCAAGCTGAACTGCCGGAAGCCCGGACTTTGGACGCACGGACGCTGACCCAGGCTGAAAAAGAAGCAATTGCCCAATCCGTCCGGGATGGTTATGCCGGACAACTGGCCCAGGCGGAGCAGTCCGTTCAGCAGACCCAACAGGCTCTGGACGATGCCAATGAAGCCCTGGAAACCTTCCGGCAGGAGCAGGCCGATTCTCCCACGCTCTCGGAGCAGGATTTGCTGGACAACCTGGAAAAAGCCCAGGAAAACTACGAGGATGCCCAGGCTGCATTGGAACAAGCGAAAACGGTCTATGGCCGTGCTGTGGAATCTGCCGGGCTGCCTGATGCCACCAACAGTTCCGCCCAGATCGGGCAGATCACCTATGACCAGATGGCTCTGGACTTGGACAAGCTGAATGCCCTGCGGGAAGCGGAGGGGAAAGTTCTTGCCCCGGTGGATGGCATCGTCACTGCCAGCTACCTCAAGACGGGAGATAAGACCACGGATACCACAGCGGTCCTTCTGGCGGACTTGAGCCAGGGATGCAAATTTTCCGGGATGGTGGCGGAAGAGCAGGCCCAATATATCGGGGTGGGGGACCGGGTCCTCATTCAGGCGGAAAGCAATGGAAAGGTATACGAAGACTTGCCGGTCACCACGCTGTCCGGTACGGAAGAAGAGGGAGGATACCGGATTACCGTCCAGCTCCCGGCGGGAACCCTTTCCCTGGGGGCTGCCGCTCAGCTTCAGTTCACCCGGAAATCTCAGCCCTATGCCTGCTGTGTGCCGGTTTCTGCCTTGCACCTGGATGGACAGAACCAGCCCTATGTGCTCGCCGTCCGGGAGGTAAACACGGTTTTGGGGCCTCAGCTGCAGGCGCAGAAGGTTTCTGTTACCGTCCTGGACCGGAACGAGACCATGGCTGCTCTGGAAGAAGGAACTGTAAGCCCCCAGGAGAAAATCATCGTTTCTTCGGACCGAACAATTGAGCCGGGCAGCCGGGTGCGGGTGGAATGAGATGAGCCGCAGACAAATAATCCGGCTGTTTCAGCTGCTGTTAGGGACGGGGCTCTTTTGCATGGCGCTATCCTTTGCGAATCTGGCGGAGGAATCCCTGAGGCTGACCCAGATTGTGCTGGACAGCGAAATATCCGCCGAACAAGTGCAGCAAATCCAGCAGCAGGAATGGAAGGCGGAAACGCCGGTGGGTTTCTGCTTCTGGGGAGAGACCCCTCAGCAAACTCTTTCCTGTCAGGAAACCGGGAAAAACGTTCAGGTGACTCAGATTTTCCTGGCGGGGAATCCGGAGCTGATGGATGCGGCCTCCCTTGCCTGGCAAAGGGGCTGCCTGGTGGATGCCCAGACAGCCTACGCCCTGTTCGGAACGACCCAGGTGGGCGGGCAAGTCCTCTGGGCAGACGGGAAATCCTATCCGGTTCTGGGAATTGTGGAGTCCACTCGCCCCACCATGCTCCGAGTGGCGGAGGGGAAAGAGAATCTGGACCGGCTGGTCCTGGCAGCATCCGGGGAAAAGGGTGCGGCAGAGGCTGCTCAGTGTCTGCTTCGATGGGACTTGCAGGGGGAGATCCTGAATCCGGTCTTTCTTTGGAGCCTGGTACAGAATTTCCTGCTGCTGTTTCCGGGGATTCTCTGCGCCATGGCTTGTTCCCGGTTGGCGCTGGGCTGGCGGGAAATGGGCGATCTGTTCCGGCAGAAGCAATGGCTCCGCCTGGGCAGAATAGTGCTTGCCGGTATCCTGTTAGGGGGAAGCGTTTGGTTTCTGGGCAGCCAGGTGGTCATTCCTGCCAGTATGATCCCTACCAAGTGGTCGGACTTTTCCTTCTGGCAGAACTGGTGGGCAGAGGAACGGGAACACATGCAGGCACTGCTGCTGACACCCATGGACGATGGGCGGTTGCAAATGCTTTGGAATATGGTAAAATCAATAGCAGCAAACGCCGGAGCGTGTTTGGCCGTGCTGTGGCCCATAAGGGAGAGATTTGATGCGAATTCTGCTGATTGAAGACGACAAGAGCCTGTGCGAATCCATCTCCTTCCAACTGTCCAAGGAGGGATTCGGTGTGGATGTCAGTCGGGATGGAGAGGAAGGGCTGTACCTTGCCTGCCAGGGGGGACATGATCTGATCCTGCTGGACCGGATGCTGCCCGGGATGGACGGCATGGAGATTCTGACCCGGCTGCGCCGGGAGGGAATATCCGTCCCGGTGATTTTCCTGACGGCCCTGGGCCAGGTCCGGGACCGGACAGAGGGGTTAAACCAGGGAGCCGACGATTATATCGTCAAACCTTTTGTATTTGAAGAACTGCTTGCCCGGATTCGGTGTGTCCTGCGCCGCCCCGGACTCCTGCAGCAAACGGAAAGCCTTCGGATGGGGGATGTGGTCTATGAACCCCGGGCGTTGACGGCTTGCTGCGGGGACCGGTCCATCACCCTGTCGAAAAAGCTGGGGGAACTGCTGGAACTGTTTCTGCGAAATCCCGGGCAGATTCTGACCCGGGAGACCATTCTGCTCCGGGTCTGGGGCCCGGATTATGATGTGGAGGACGGAAATCTGGACAACTACATTTATTTTCTTCGCCGGAGTCTGGGAAAAATTGGAAGTCGCCTGAGACTGGTCACAGTCCGGGGCATCGGCTATCGGATGGAGGACAAGGCATGATCGGCTCTGTACGGGGAAAACTGACCGCCTTCAACACTGCCGTTACCGCAGTGATTCTGCTGGCCATGACCTTGCTGTGCCTGTTTGTCTCCGAGCAGGACACCAGGCAGCAGACGCTGCAGAACTTTCATAACAGCATGAACACCCTGACAGCCTACCTGTCCAGCCAGGATACCATGTCCTCCCAGTGGCTCAGGCTGGTGGAAGGGGCAGGAAATGTGGCCCTTTCCATTTCGGACAACGGCAAACCCCTGTTTTCCATGCGTCACGGACAGGAGGATTTGTCCTCACAGTTCCAGCAGGTGCGAAGCCGGGCAAAGTCGGATTACGATCTGTATGCGGACAAGTCCTGTGCCGGGAAGAGCTGTTCCTTCGTGATGGAAGGCGAAAGCGGGGCGGACTATATCGGGGGCCTTGCGGTGGTGGCCAAGGAAAACTCTGTGATGGAACTGATGATGGTGTTTTCCCTGGAAGGGATGAACCGGAGCATCGTCCGGCAGCGGATGGTGGTGTTTCTGGGGGTTGCCTTGGCAGTGGCGGCGCTGTGGATGTTTTCCTGGTATTTTACCGGGCGGATGCTCCGGCCCATCCGGGAGAGCCGCCAGCGGCAGATTGAGTTTACCGCAGCGGCATCCCACGAACTGCGGACTCCCTTGGCGGCCATTCTCTCCGCCGCTTCCGCCATGGACCAGGCGGAGGGTGCCCAGTGCAGCTATTTTCTCCAACAAATTCAGGGAGAAGGGCAGCGGATGTCCCGGCTGATCGGGGACCTGCTCACCTTAAGCAGCGGGGACAGCCAGAACTGGGAAATCCACAAGGCGGCGGCAGACCCGGATATGGTGCTGCTGGAAACCTATGAGCGGTATCTGCCTCTATTCAAGCAGGCGGGGCTGGCCCTGGAGATCCGGGCTCCCCAGGAGGATATCCCGGGGATTTCCATGGATCGGGAACGGATTTGCCAGGCTTTGAACATTCTCATGGACAACGCTCTGGCCTATACGCCGGCACCTGGCCGGGTGCTGCTGGGGCTGGAAGCGGGGAAGCGGAACATTCGGTTCTTTGTATCCGATACGGGACCAGGGGTGCCGGAGGGGGAACGGAAGGATATTTTTCAGCGGTTTCACCGGGGCCAGAAAGAACGCTCGGACCGGAGTCATTTTGGTTTGGGCTTGAGTATTGCGGCGCAGATTGTGAACCTTCACGGAGGGAAAATCTGGGTTCAGGATGGCCGCCTTGGCGGGGCGGAATTCGTCCTGGAATTGCCATGGTGATTTAGAGACTGGTTAGAGATTTCCGTGTTATCCTTTGGATATCTTACCGAAGGAGGAAAGAATATGAAAACAGTCAAACAAATGTTGTGCTGGATGCTGGCAGTTCTGTGCTTGGCGGGCTGCTTCTCCGGCTGTCAAAAAGAGGAAGCCATTGTCACGGAGGCTGTTCCCACCCAGAGCAGCGGTGCCATGGGCCGCTATGTGGAGCAGTCCATCCCCTTGCCGGAGTGCCAGTATGCCGAGGATCTGGTCATGCTGGACGATGGCAGACTCCGGGTAGCATTGAGAAGGGATGATGGCTCGGTGATGGTATGCACTTCCGGTGCGGACCGTACCACCTGGGCAGATACCTGGGAGGTACCGGGAGCCATCACGTCCACGGGGGATGTGGCCCAAATCGCCCTCTCTCCGGATGGGAAAATGTTCTGCTATACCATGCAGGCTGGAGAAACAGAGGGCGAGTATGCCTTTCATCTCTGGGCTGTGGAAGAAAACGGCGTCTATCAGGAAATCCCCATTACCGCCCCAGATATCGATTACACTGCGGGATTCCTGATTCCGAACTGCGACTTTACCAACAGCGGAAAGCTGATTGCCCAGTTCCAGACGTCCGGCGTTTACCAGGTGGATCTGGAAACCGGTGCTGTGGGTGAAAACCTCAATGAAGTGGAACCCATGGTTTTCAAAATGGGCTGCGGCGGTGAGAATACATACATCATGGGCTGGGATACCGTCAGCGCCAACATCGACGGCGAAACCGCCGCTCTGGACAACGCCATGGGCCAGAAGATTGTGGATGCCCTCCGGGACAACGAGGGCAACACCCCCAAGATCGCATTCTGGGAAAATTCGGAGGGCTATCTGTTCTTCATCACCCAGATGGGCCTGTACAGCTTTGTACCCGGGGGCAGCGTAGTGGAGGAATTGATCAACGGCTCCCGGACCACCCTGGGCGACACCAGATTTCTGCCAGTTGCCCTGACCGGGGCGGAGGATGACACCTTTTATGTGCTGGGCAACCGGGGTGACACGGGAGCCATGCTGCTGCACTACACCTATGATACGGAAATCCCCACCGTGTCGGATACCCAGCTGACCATCTACAGCCTGTATGAAAGCGAAGACCTGCCCCAGATGATCTCCCAGTACCAGGTAGCCCATCCGGAGGTGATGGTGGAGCTGGAAATCGGCATGACCGGGGAGGACGGCATCACCGTCAGCGACGCCATCCGCACCCTGAACACGGAAATCCTGGCAGGCAAAGGCCCGGACCTGATCTGCCTGGACGGATTTAACCTGAATACTTACCAGGAAAAGGGCTTGCTGGCAGATGTCAGCGAAATTCTCAGCCAGTCGGAACCCACGCTCACCCAGGTGACCCGGTGCTTTGAACAGGACGGCAAGATCTACGCCATTCCCACTGGCTTCACTCTGCCTGCCATGTACGGACCCAACCACATTGTCTCCCAGATTCACGACTGGGATTCCCTGGTGGCTGCCGGTGAGCAGGCCAAGGCGGAGCGGCCGGATGCTTTCGCTGTCTTGGGGGCCCTGCAGCCGGAAGACATTGCGGACCAATTGTACGACAGCTTCTCCACAGCATGGATCAATCCGGACGGAACGGTGAACCAGGAAAAACTGGCGGAATTTTACGCTGGAATGCAGCGAGTTTACGACCTGGATACGAAGATTCAGCAGGCTTGGCCGGAATATATTTATGAGGAGCCGCCTTTTGCTCCCGGCGAATATACTGGACTTCTTGGTTCCATCCTGATGGGGGGCGAAGGTTACTGCATGGGGGTGGGTACCTTGAACGGAATGAGGACATGGGCAAATGCCCTTGCGGCAGATCAATATCTGGATGACTACCAGACGGCTCGGCTGGAACTGGGCGGCAGCGGCGTCTTTGTGCCCAAGGGAATCATGGGCATCCTGACCACCAGCGAACATCCCCAGGCGGCGGAAGCATTTCTCCAATTCATGCTCAGCCAGGAGGTCCAGTCCAAAGACCTGACCTACTGCTTCCCGGTGAACCAGGCGGTTTTCGACCAGGAAACCACCGAGGAGCGGGTTTTTGACAGTTACTTAAGCTTCACCGATGCCGATGGCAACAAAATTGGCGTCCAGGCCCAGTACCCGGATGCCCAGGACCGGGAGAATCTGAGAACCTGGGTGGACAACCTGACCACCCCGGCCTCCACGGACTTCATCATCCGCAGCACCGTGCTGGATCAGATGACCGCCTGCCTGCTCAAGGAAATTACCCCGGAAGATGCGGCCCAGAATGCCATGAAGACCATCAATCTCTACCTTGCGGAGTAACCGCTCATGGAAGAAAATACCCAATTCCCGATGTCGCCGGTGGAAGAAGAGCCTACCCTGGCCCAGCGGCATGTCCGAAGAGCAAAGAGCAGGAAGAAACATTTCGGGATTATAAGATGGGTCCTGATCGTTCTGGCTGTCTGGTTTTTCCTGGTCAATCCACTGAGCATTTCCTGGGCGGACGTGCTGCCGTTTCTGGGAAAGACGGCGGATGTCAGTGGGGACTGGAAGCTGATTCTGGTGAACGACGAGTATCGGCTGCCGGGAGATTATCCGGTGGAACTGACCGAACTATCCAACGGCGAGCGGGTTGACAGCCGGATATACCCTGCTCTTCAGGAGATGTTTGACGCCATGCGGGCAGATGGAGTATATCCCATTGTGGCGTCCGGCTACCGGACAGCGGAAGAGCAGCAGAAACTGCTGGACGAAAGAATCCAGGAATACCGGGACGACGGCTACTCCCGGAAATCGGCGAAGGAAGCTGCTTTGCTCCGGGTTGCAAAGCCAGGAACCAGTGAGCACCAGCTGGGACTGGCGGTGGATATCAACCAGGAGGGCACCCGCTCTACCGCTTCCCAGGTCTATACCTGGCTGGAGGAAAACGCCTGGGAATACGGCTTTATTCAGCGGTATCCGGAGGGCAAATCCGAAATCACCGGTATCACCAACGAACCATGGCATTACCGCTATGTGGGAAATCCTGCCGCCGGGGAAATCACCCGGCAGGGAATCACTTTGGAAGAATATCTGCAAGCTTCATAAAGCAAAAACGGGCCTGTTTCAGATGTGAAATGACCCCAAAAAGTTAGAGAATAATAGGTAGTAGAAATTGTTCAGGTAACCGAAAGGACTTGCCGTCTGGCACCTGCGACGGTGGGATGTTTTGGCGGAATAAGATAAAGACCACCACAAAACGCTGTGAGATACTCTTACAGCGTTTTGCTGTGCGTATTGATTTCCGGGAAAGATGCCACTATAATGGTTTTATCCTATTTGCAGATGAGGAAACCATATGAAACACATTCTCCTTTTGGAAGATGATGAAGCATTGGGCCGGGGAATTGCCATGGCGCTGGAATCGGCGGAACGAACGGTTACCCGCTGTGCGTCCCTTGCACAGGGAAATGCGGTTTTGAAAAATCAACGGTTTGATCTGCTGATTCTGGACGTCAATCTCCCCGATGGAAGCGGGCTGGATCTCCTGCGCAGCCTTCGCAGCCGGGATGACCATACGCCGGTGATTCTGCTCACTGCAAATGATCTGGAACTGGACGAGGTGACGGGGCTGGAATCCGGCGCAGATGACTATATCACAAAGCCCTTTTCCCTGGCTGTCCTCCGGGCCAGGGTTGCGGTCCAGCTGCGACGGGAGCCGGAGCAGCGCACCGGGGTCATGACCCTGGGACCATTTTCCTTTGATTTTGACCGGATGGATTTTCGCCGGGACGGCGCCGCCGTGGAGTTGTCCAAAACCGAGCAGAAGCTGCTGCGTCTGCTGGTGGAAAACCGGGGACAGACGCTGAGCCGCAGCCAATTGCTGGATAGAGTCTGGACAGATGGGGCGGAGTACGTGGAAGAAAACGCCCTGTCCGTCACGGTGAAACGGCTGCGCAGTAAGTTGGAGGCGGACCCTGCCCATCCGGAGTACCTGAAAACGGTCTATGGCATCGGCTACACCTGGGTGGTGAAAGCATGAGAGAATACATTGTGGCGGGGATTGCCCTGCTGTTTGCGCTCATGGTGATTCTCGGCAATCGGCGGCGAACGATGCGCACCATGAAGCGGCTGGACGCCATGTTCGCAGCGGCAACCGACGGAACTTTTCTGGAAACAAATTTTGATGAAAGCCGGCTGTCCGCTTTGGAAAGCCGGGTGCGGCGGTACCTCACCGCCAGCGCTCTGTCTGCCCAGAGCATTCAGGAGCAGAAAGACCAGCTCAGCACCCTGATTTCCGATATTTCCCATCAGACCAGGACTCCGGTGGCCAATCTGCTGCTGTATGCCCAGCTGCTGGAAGAGCAGCCTTTGACGCAGCAGGAGCAAAGCTGTGCCCAGGCCATTGCCGCCCAGGCAGAGAAACTGCAAGTGCTGATTGAAGCGCTGGTGAAAACCTCCCGGCTGGAAACCGGCATTCTTGTGCTGCATCCGGAACAGGGAATGCTTTCACCGATGGTGAAGCGGGCGGCGGCTCAGTATACCCCGAAGGCGGAGGCGAAAGGAATCACCCTGACGCTGGGTCAGACGGAGGGGGATGCCTGCTTTGATCCCAAGTGGACGGAGGAGGCGCTGTGCAACCTGCTGGATAACGCGGTAAAATACACCCCAGCCGGAGGGGCGGTGACGGTGGATGTGAAAAATTATGAGCTGTTTTCCGCAATCCGGGTTGCCGATACCGGCCCCGGCATTCCGGAGGAAGATCAGGCGAAAATTTTCAGCCGGTTCTATCGCGCATCTGATGCTTACCAGGAAGAAGGGGTGGGGATCGGGTTGTACCTGACCCGCCAGATTGCTCAGAAACAGGGCGGCTATGTAAAGGTGGAGAGCCAACCGGGGAAGGGAAGTATTTTTTCGCTTTATCTTTCCCGGGAGCGAATCGGCGAGACGAAAAAAGACGGGAGGACATTGTGATGACCAACGAATATGAGAACGATCAATTTTTTCAGGCCTATTCCCAAATGCCCCGCAGCCTGGAAGGACTGGATGCAGCGGGGGAATGGCATCAGCTGCGTGAACTTTTCCCACCATTGAAAGGAAAAGCAGTGCTGGATTTGGGATGCGGGTATGGCTGGCACTGCCGGTTTGCTCACGAGCAGGGGGCAAAAGAAGTGCTGGGGATCGACCTGAGTCCCAAAATGATTGCACAGGCACAGGAGAGAGGCGTTCCGGACGGCCTTTTCTACCGTGTATGCGGAATTGAAGAATATGCGTTTCCTTCGGAAAGATGGGATCTTGTGGTTTCCAACCTGGCCCTTCACTATATCGAGAATCTGGATGCAGTTTTTCAAAAGGTTTGGCGGACGCTGAAACCGGAAGGCACTTTCTTATTTAACATGGAGCATCCGACTTTTACCGCCGGGGTTCATCAGGACTGGGAATATGCCCCCGACGGCACGCCAAAGCACTGGCCTGTAGATCAATACTTTTATCCTGGGGAACGGATCACGAATTTCCTGGGATGTCAGGTTCGGAAGCAGCATCACACGCTGACCCAAATTTTGATGGGGGTATTAAACGCCGGTTTTGTGCTGGAAGCGGTGGAGGAAGCAATGCCGCCTGCACAGATGATGGATATTCCCGGAATGCGGGATGAAATGCGCCGCCCCATGATGCTCCTGGTCCGGGCCAGGAAAGAAACAAAAAAATAGAATTCCATGGGGGTTCTTTCAGAACCGTCACATTCTGGAAAGGACCAGGAAAGATTCCGGTGGTAAAGTCTGTAGTGTCGAGAGACAGTACAGACTTTTCTATCTGAGGAGGACAATATGGCAATTTTACAGACCAAGGACCTGAAAAAATATTACGGCTCCGGGGATACCCAGGTGAAAGCCCTGGATGGGGTGAATCTGAGCGTGGAGCAGGGGGAGTTTGTGGCCATTGTGGGCACCTCAGGCTCCGGGAAATCCACGCTGCTGCATATGCTGGGTGGCCTGGACCGGCCCACTTCCGGCAGCGTCATGGTAGACGGCAAGGATATTTTTTCTCTGAAGGATGAAGCACTGACGATTTTCCGCCGGAGAAAAATCGGATTTGTGTTCCAGTCCTATAACCTGGTTCCGGTGCTCAGCGTGTGGGAGAATATCATTCTGCCCATCCAGCTGGACGGGAATAAGGTGGATACGGCCTATGTCCAAAAGGTAATCGCCACCCTGGGCCTGGAGAAAAAGCTGCAGAACCTTCCCAATCAGCTTTCCGGCGGCCAGCAGCAGCGGGTGGCCATTGCCAGAGCCTTGGCTACCAAGCCCGCCATTCTCCTGGCCGACGAACCCACCGGCAACCTGGACAGCCGGACCAGCCAGGATGTGCTGAGCCTGATGAAAGTCACCGGGCAGAAATTCTCCCAGACCATGGTGATGATCACCCACAATGAAGAAATTGCCCAGATGGCCGACCGGATTGTCCGCATTGAGGATGGCCGGATTGTGACACGATAAGGAGGGAACCCGATGAACGTCTCCAATCGTGGGTGTATCCGCCGCCTGAGCCTGCGGTCACTGCTCGCCAGCCGCACCCGGAATCTGGTGGCCGTTCTGGCCATTGCCCTGACCGCCACCTTGTTTACCTCTCTGTTTACCATTGCCATGTCGATTAACGAGGGCATCCAGCAAAACAACTTTCGCCAGGCCGGGGGCTGGAGCCATGGTACCTTTAAGTACCTGACGGAAGAGCAGTTTGAAACATTGAAAGACGATCCCCTGATTGCCCAATGGGGTCTGCGGCGTTTCCTGGGAATGCCCACAGAAATTCCCTTCAACAAAGATCATGTGGAAATCGGCTACTCTGACGCCAACGAGGCCCACTGGATGTACTGCGACCCGGTGGAGGGCCGCCTGCCCCAGGAAGGAACCAACGAAGCTGCCACCGACACCCATGTGCTGGATTTGCTGGGCATTGAGCCGGAACTGGGGGCGGAATTTACCGTTACCTTTTATGTAGACGGTCACGAAACCACCCAGACCTTTACCCTTTGCGGCTGGTGGGAATACGATGAGGCGGTGGTTGCCAACCACATTCTCATCCCGGAAAGCCGGGTTAATGCCGTACTGGAGGAGGTCGGGGTAACGCCCCCCGGCAGCGATGAGATGACCGGCTCCTGGAATCTGGATGTGATGCTGAAAAACGGCGCCCGTTCTATTTCTGCGGACATTGAGAAAATCCTGACCAATCATGGTTATCAAGGCGAAACCCGGGGAGAGAATTACATTGCCACCGGGGTCAACTGGGGTTACACCGGGGCGCAGCTGTCGGAGAATCTGGACCCGGCCACGGTGGTGATTCTTGTGGGAGTGCTGCTGCTCATTCTGCTGACCGGGTATCTGATTATCTATAATGTGTTTCAGATTTCCGTGGCGGGAGACGTCCATTTTTATGGCCTGCTGAAGACCATCGGCACCACGCCCCGGCAAATCCGACGAATCATCCGCATTCAGGCGCTGGTGCTTTCTGCGGCGGGAATCCCGCTGGGTTTGATTGTCGGATGGCTTCTGGGCGGCGTACTGACTCCGGTGATCACAGTACACCTTAATGGCATCACCACGGTGGTGTCGGTGAGCCCGATTCTCTTTGCCGGAGCGGCGGTGTTCGCACTGTTCACCGTGCTGATTTCCTGCCGCCGGCCCGGCCGGATGGCGGGAAAAGTCTCCCCAGTGGAGGCGGTGCGCTACACGGAGGGGAAGGTATCCAAAAGGAAAACAAAGCGGAGCGTCAAGGGCGTTTCTTTGCTGTCCATGGCATGGGCCAATCTGGGCCGCAGCCGGAGCAAAACGGTGATTACCATTTTGTCATTGTCTCTGGCGGTGGTTCTGCTGACCCTGACGGTCACCTTCACCGGCGGCTTTGACATGGACAAATACATCTCCAACTTTACTGCCAGCGACTTTATTCTGGCAGATGCGGGAAAGTTTCAGGTCGGCAACGTCGGCTTCAGCCGCGAAATGGCCTTGCCGGAAGAAGCCATTGAAACGGTCAATGCACAGGGGGGCATTACGGACAGCGGCAGAGTCTATGGCAAAACCTTTGGCGCACAGGAGTTTGTCACCGAAACGTATTACCGAACCCTTTACGGCAGATGGACCACACAGGAGCAGATCGACAGTATGCTTCACTTTGCGGAGAAAACAGAAGACGGACGAATTGCAGACCGGGTACAGCTGTATGGAATGGAGCCCTTTGCCCTGGAGCATTTGAATGTTTTGGAAGGAGACCTGTCCAAACTGTACGAATCTGGTGGGAATTACGTAGCAGCGGTATACAGCGATGACGATTACGGTGAGCCGGTGATGGACAGCCACTGGGCCAAATTGGGAGATACCGTGACTATCCGGTATGTGGAAGAATACGAGTACTACGACCCGTTTACCGGTGAAGTCTGTACTTCCTGGGAGAACGGGGCAGTAATTGCCAGTCGAGCAGTGAAATATCGGGATGTGGAGTACACCGTTGCAGCCTTGGTGACAGTGCCCACCGCCTTGAGCTACCGCCACTATGGTGCGGACGAGTTCGTCATGAACGACCAAACCTTCATCCGAGACAGCGGCACTGACAATATCATGTACTACGCCTTTGACACCACGGATGAGGCAAACGCTTCCATGGAGGCATTCTTACAGGACTACACAGAAAATCAGAATCCCCAGTTCGACTATGAAAGCAAGTCTACTTACGCGGGGGAGTTTGAAAGTTTCCGGAATATGTTCCTGCTGCTGGGCGGAGCGCTGAGCTTCATCGTGGGGCTGGTGGGCGTGCTGAACTTCTTCAACGCCATCCTCACCGGGATTACCACCCGCCGCAGGGAACTGGCGGTGCTGCAGTCCATCGGCATGACGACCCGTCAGCTGCGGACCATGCTGGCGCTGGAGGGACTTTTGTATACTGTGGGGGCCGCTGTATTGGCGCTGGTGCTGGTTGTGGCTACCGCCCCGCTTCTGGGACCAGGGCTGAACAAGATCATCTGGTTTTTCACGTATCGTTTCACCATCTGGCCCATCGCCGTGGTGCTCCCACTGTTTGCACTGCTGGGAATCGCAATTCCCGTGCTGAGCAGCCGGGCAGCCCAGCGGCACTCTGTGGTAGAGCGTCTTCGTCAGGAATAAGTAAGCCGTCTCCCGGTACAAAACCGGGAGACGGCTTTTTTCCTTGTCAGGAGGAAAAAGTTCCGCCATAATAAAATACAGGAAAATCTTGTGTGACATCGCCCTTCTCTTTTTCGTATATACAAGTGAAAGACAAAAGCAAAGGAGGGATTCCCTTGGAGGACAATCAAATTTTGAACCTGTATTTTCGGCGGTCCGAACAGGCCATCAAGGAGACGGACACCAAGTACGGCAACTACTGTTTCCGAATTGCATACCAAATCCTGGCCAGCCGGGAGGATGCGGAAGAAAGTGTCAGCGATACCTACCTGGCCGCATGGAACGCCATACCGCCGAAGCGGCCGCCGCTTCTTTCAGCATTTCTTGGGAGAATCACCCGGAATATATCCATTGACCGGTGGCGAACCCGCAGTACATACAAACGAGGCGGCGGAGAATTTTCCCTGTGCCTGGAAGAATTGGGGAACTGTGCATCCGGGCAGCCCAGTGTGGAGGAGCGGCAGCTTCAAAAGGAAGTGGTTCAGACCCTCAAAGGGTTTTTGAAACAGCTTCCGGAAACAGAGCGGAAGGTCTTCGTCTGCCGGTACTGGTACATGGATTCTATTGGGGACATTGCCGAAGCCTTCGGCATCAGCCAGACCCGGGTGACCACCATGCTCCACCGCACCAGGGAGAAATTACGAAAACTGCTGAAAAAGGAGGGACTGTTATGACTTCTTTGGAATTGGCAATCTGCCTGGGGGAGATTCCGGATGAATACATCGTGGAAGCAAGACAGACGGCGCAGAGAGAGAACCAGAGCATTCGGAAAATTTGGCTGATTGCGGCGGTGATTGCCCTGGCGGCCCTGCTGGTCGGGTGTGCGGTGGTGTATGCGCTGCGGCTGGAGAACATTCGGATTGGCCAGGCGGAAATCCCGCAGCCTCAGGTGGTGACTGATGGGACGAACCCGATGGAAACGGAGACTCCGGTGGAGATTCTGTCTTTGCAGGGGATCCGGGGGTCGGTAAACTATCAGGCCAATCAGGAGTGGCTGAACTTTATCCAGAGCTATACGCCAAAGCCGGTGTCAGGCTGGGACAGCAGCCCGGAATACTGGGCCTACAGCTTGCAGGATCAGACCATGGTGGACAAGCTGAATGAAATCTGCGAAAAATACGGTTTGAAGATCATCGGGAAATCCTGGCATGAACACCAGGATTGCAGCCATTTCCTGAAGCTGGCGGGAATTGACAGCCTGGTAAAGCCGGAATATCTGTCTGTTTTTCAGCAGCCCCAGGGACGGTTTTTCCCCGGTGGGTCCTTCACGGTGTACGGACAGCTGAATCTGGAAGGGGAGGAAATGCCTCTGTTTGTTACTTACCAGTACGTGAAAAAAGAAGTTTTTTATGATGTGTTCGGCTATGTAAGAGCCGACGGAGTTACCCAGAAAACCATCACCACAGAGGAAGGAATCACCCTGCTGCTGTTGGAATCCGGACAAAGCGGCATAATTTTCGCAGATAAAGAGGACTGCTTTATTTCCGTTGGTGCAGACACATCCGAGGCACACTCTCTGGAGGAAATTGCTTCGTATTTCGATTTTTCCATCCAGTCTGTGCCATTGGATACCGCTGCCGCAGATGCCAGAGAACAGGAATCTCTGGCACTGTCCCAGCAGGAAATGCAGCAGACACCAACCAGCTACACAGAGTATCAATAGACATTCAATGCTGCCGGGTTTGATAACCGTTTACCAACCGAAACCAACGGTCTTGCAGATTGGTGCCCGTTCTTGAAAATTTCTATTTTCTCCCTTCGTCAAACCGAATGGGGCCTTCGTAGACCAGAAGCTGGGTGGCGCCGTCGTCGGACAGGTAGATGTCCCGGTAGGCGTAGGTGGACTGATATTCTACATAGCTTTCAACCGTCACCTTCCACATTCCGGCTTCTTCATCCCGCATAACATCCACGGACAGGTATTCTCCCAGATCCGGGTATTCCTTCAGGGCCAGCCGGGCTGCCTCCACGGGGCCGGTCACGGCGCTGCCACCGTTGTTGACGAACCCATCCTCCCGGATGTCGAATGCTTCGGCGGTGTATTTGGCCTTGGCTTCCGCCCAGGAGAAGTCCCGAACCACCAGATTTTCGGTATATGGCTTGATATTGGCGTCAATTTCTTCGGCGGTATCCTCATAAATCCGAATGGAGGCCACATATTCTTCCTCACCAGATCCGGTTTTGTATTCCATGTAGCACAGATTGCCCGCATCATCAAACTGATAGGTCATCTGGGCGGATGCTTCGTCATCTTCCAGGCCGGCAACGCTCCAGGTTTTCAGGAAACGGACCATTTTGTCGCTGACTACCCCGATTCCCTCGGGGAAGGTGATGGTTTTGTTGCTGCGCTCGAAGAAAAGCATATTGAGATCTTCCGCAATGCAATCTAAATTCCATCCTGCCCGGTTGGGGGACAGGGTGCTCAGCTGCATACCCAGGATTTCACTTTCCCGGACATCCGGATATTGCAGGGCGGTGTTATATCCCACCCCTTGATAGCGTACAGAGGCATATTGAGGACTGTTGGATGTGGACCATTCCTCCTGCGGAGTGTCCAGATCGGCGTACTGTCTGACGGTCAGATAGTTCTCACCGTCAACCCAGTATTCCTCCCGCATGTATGGACCATTCACCGACAGCCAATGGATCGATTCCCGGCTCTTCAATTCCTCCAATGCGGCGTAGCACCGCTCCACTGCCGCATTCTGGTCGGCGGTGTTGGATTCGCTGGCGAAGATTTCAAACTCCGCATAGCCCACGCAGGTTCCGCTGCCGCCGGAAACTTTTTCAAAGGTTTTTCCAATGCGGTAGGTGCCGCTGGACAGGGGACCGTACAGCTCGCTCCAATCGGTAAAGACCATGGTATACATCCCATGTCCCAGGGTATAGCTGGCGTTAGTCCATTGAGGCTCGGTAATCGTTTCCAGTTTCTCCCAGCCGGAGTCCGTTCTCTTTTCCAGCCAGTAGGAATTATCCGTGTGAACAACCATGTCATACCCATCGGACTGGCAGAACCAGACCTCGCCGCCATACTGAGTGAGCAGATCATCATCCATTACCAAAAGGATGCCCCATTCTTTCATTCGCTGTTCATCTTGGGTCGGTTCCTCCAGCTTGGAGGGGTGGATGGAATCAGCGGACACGATTTGCTCCTTGGCTCGTTCAAACGCATTGTCCAGATCGTTGTACGTGTTGTCTATCTCCCAGTTGTCGACTTCAAAGATATCCGCACCTTTTCGGCTGGTGTTGCTCACCTTTATTCTGATCAGGGTTCCGTCTGTTTCAAAGAAGGCTTCCATGGGCTGGGTGATGGTTTCCCCGGCTTCCGTGGTAGAATGGGCGCAGAAAGAAATCTTTTCGTAGGGTACGCCGAAATCGTTGGTTTTTTCTTCCCAGGCAATGTCGGTCAGAACTTTCCTGTCCAGGCTGAATTCCTCCAGCAGGGAGTCCAGCAAAGGCTCGTCCTCCCCATAGGCCACCCAGCCGCCTTCGGCTCCGGGGATGAAGGTGTAGTGGACGCCGTCCAGCATCATGCTCCCTTCCTCGTTGGTGTGGTCGCTGGAAGTCCAGAGGGTATTTTCGCCATCCTTATAAATGTTTGCCTGCCAGCCCACGCTGCCATCGTTGGTCAGTTCTGCAAAGGACAAGTGATACTGCTGCTGAGACAAGATGGAATTCCAGGTGTCTTCCAGCCGGGTCAGGACTTTTTCTGTTTCTTCTGGGGTTGCTTCTGTGTATGTTCCGCCGGGAAGCTCCACGATCCCAGGCTCCGCTTCTTTTTCGGGATTGGTCAGCAGGCAGATGGCCACGAAGAAGAATGCCAGCACCCCCAGCAGACTGATCCAGAAACCGGGCTTTTTGTAATTCAGCACTTTCAGAATCCGCTGCTTTACGCTGACCTCTCCGAATGCCACCGGATTGGCGGAAAAGCGCATCTGCTTGCTGGAACACGACAGCAGGGCGGAAGAATAGGATTTCCGCTCATCCAGCTCCATGAACTGCACCACCCGCTCATCGCAGGCCATTTCGATGTCCTTGCACAGCAGGATGTAGGCCACCCATACCAAGGGATTGAACCAGTGCAGCGCCAGGGCTAGAAAGGCAATCATTTTGATCCAGTGGTCGCCTTTGTCCAGGTGGGTCCGTTCGTGTTCCAGAATGTGCTTTTGGGCCTGGCGGTTCATGCCGAAGGGAATATAGATCCGGGGCCGGATAAATCCCAAGATGAAGGCGGTGTCGATTCCGTCGCACTCCCAACCGCCCCGGATTTTTACCGCGTCTGCCACTCTGCGCTTCATTTTCAGGTAGGAAACCAGGCTGTAAATGCCGAAACCGGCGGCGATGACGCCCCAGATCCAGGGCAGGACAGGAGCCCATATCCAGGAAGACACGCCCAGATCCGGCAGTGTAAACGCCGGCTGCAGGCTGAGGTTACTTTGAATCTCAATGGGCATCAGCAGGCGGACGCCTGCCAGCAGCCATAACATGCAAATGTACTTTTTCGGTGTCTTCCGCAGCACAAACCGCAGAAGGATCACGGCCAGAATCACAATGCTTCCGTGAATGCTGGCTGTCACCAGATTTCTAAGAAACTGTTCCATGGTTAATCCTCCTCGTAACGATCAATCAGTTCTTTCAGCTGGGAAACCTCCTGACGGGTCAGCTTCCGGTCCCTGGAAAAGGCCGCCAGAAAGGCGGGCATGGAGTCTTCAAAGGTTTCCTTCATCATTTCCTCCAACCGGGAATGCTGGGCCTCTTCCTTGGAAACCAGGGAAGAAACAATGGTCTTTTCGTTTTTCAGGACACCCCGCTGGCAAAGACGCCGGATGACGGTGTAGGTTGTGGCTTTGGTCCATCCCAGCCGTTCCCGGGCAAGTTCAACCAGCTTGCCGGAATTTACCGGTTCCTTTTCCCACACAATCAGGCAGAACCGGTACTCGCTTTCAAAAATTTTTGGTACCTCCATAATGATCCCTCCTGCTGGATTTAACGCGTTAAACTTTCTAAACTGAGTTTAACACAGTAAACCCTCTCTGTCAATACAAAATTCTCCTTTTACAGCAAAAAAACACATCCACCGCCGGTGGATGTGCTTTTTTGGCACGGTTCACTCAAAAGCGAAAGGAAGGGCTGAGGTAAACCTTCAACTTGCCGGTTTGTGCGTCCAAACAAATTTTCCGCCCCGGGCTGTCCCCGGGGCGGGAAAAAATGGGAAAAATCAGTTGCTGCGCCACTTTTCAATCAGGCTGCGGATCTGGGCGGTGAGCTTGGCGTTGTCCTTGTTGGTTCTGCCCCGGCGGGTTTTGACCAGAGCCAGAAGATCCTCCGCCGCGGATACCAATTCGCTGTAGACCTGACGGGCCCGCTGGCTGCCTTTGAACGCCGCCTCTCGGTCGATCTTGACGCCATCGGTATAGGCGGTGAGTTTCCCGGCCAGCAGATCGAATTCCGTGCCGCTGTAGGGGGCCAGCGCCGAATATCCCAGGGAGGCCAGCAGGGCCCGGAAATTTTCACAGCTTGCGTCGTCGCCGTGGTTGACAAAGACCTGACGGGGCTTTTCCCGGAAGCCGCCCAGCCAATTCAGCAGCCCCTGCTGATCGGCATGGCCCGAGGTGCCGTGAAGGGAGGCAATTTCCGCACAGACGGCAATTTCCTCGCCGAACAGCTTCACGGAACTGATGCCGTTCAGCAGCCGGCTGCCCAGGGAACCTTCCGCCTGGTAGCCCACGAACAGGATGATGCTCTCCTTGCGCCAGAGATTATGCTTCAGATGGTGACGGATCCGACCGGCTTCGCACATACCGCTGGCGGAGAGAATGACTTTGGGAACCGGATCGGCGTTGATCAGCTTGGATTCTTCCGAGGACACCGACAGAGTCAGACCGTCAAACCAGATGGGGTTGATTCCCTGACGGATGACGGCCAGTGTTTCCTCATCAAAATTGTCGGTGGGACACTGTAGAAAGATGCCGGTTGCCTCAACGGCGAGAGGAGAGTCTACATATACCGGGAAACTGCCGTGCCCCTTTACCAGACCCTTCTGCTTGATCTCCCGGATGGCATAAAGTATCTCCTGGGTGCGGCCCACGGCGAAAGAGGGAATGACCACATTGCCCCCGCGATCCAGGGCTTTCTGGATGTAGCCCGCCAGCTCCTGCACCACATCGGAGCGGACCTGCTCATGGAGACGGTCACCGTAGGTGGACTCAATCACCAGATAGTCTGTTTCCGCAATGGTCTGGGGGTCCTTCAGCAGAGGCTGGTGGAGGTTGCCCACGTCTCCGCTGAACACAATTTTCCGGGTTTCGCCGTTCTCTGTCAGCCACAGCTCAATGGCGGCGGAGCCAAGCAAATGTCCCACATCCGTCATCCGCAGGACGATTCCCTCAGCTACCCGCAGCGGCTCCTGATACCGGCACGGACGCAGAAGCTTGATGGCAGCCAGGGCATCTTCCAGGGTATAGCTGGGTTCCACAACAGGCTCGCCGGCCCGCTCCGCCTTCCGGCTGCGCCAGGCTGCTTCGGACTCCTGAATGTGGGCAGAGTCCCGGAGCATGATATCACACAGGCTGCAGGTTGCTTCCGTGGCGTAAATCGGGCCGGAGAAGCCGTCCTTGCAGAGTTTGGGCAGCATTCCGGAGTGATCGATGTGGGCGTGGGTAAGAAACACAGCTTCGATGGTGTTTGCGGGGACCGGCAGGGGAATGTTCTGAAATACGTCCACGCCCTGCTCCATGCCGCAGTCCACCAGGTAATAACGTCCTCCGACTTCCAGCAGGGTACAGCTGCCGGTTACCTCGTGAGTAGCGCCGATAAATTGGACTTTCATTGACTACACCTCCTTATAAAATAACTATACCACTGTTTCCGTACCGGTGCAAGGCGAAGAAAGTAAACAATTCGCAAAAGATGGAAAAGAATCCGGAAAAACCGGTCAGGGAAAAAATTCACTAGGAAAATCGGAACAAATGTGCTATCATATCCGGTAGAGGTGAAACCAATGGAAGAACAGGAAAAGAAGCAGCCGGAAGAGAACGGCTATGTTCCACGCCCTGCCTGGCAGGTGTGGGCGGCCCGGGCGGGCCTGATCATTGTGCTGATTCTGGTTGCAGTGCAGATTCTCACCATTGCCGGAGGCGGAGGCTGAATGCGGATTCTGGGAATTGACCCGGGGTACGGGATTACAGGTTTCGGACTGATTGATGCCCAGGGGGGATGTTACCGGCTGCTGAACTGCGGTGCCATTACCACGCCCCCCAATACGGCGTTTCCCTGGCGTCTGGAAGTGATTTACAACGATATGACCCAGCTTTTGCAGGTGGCAAAACCCGATGCGGTGGCCATTGAAGAACTGTTTTTCGGACAGAACGTGACCACCGGCATCAATGTGGCCCAGAGCCGGGGGGTGATCCTGCTGAGTATCCAGCAGGCGGGGCTGCCTCTGGCGGAATATAAGCCCATGCAGGTCAAGCAGGCAGTGGTGGGCTATGGCAACGCTACCAAGCATCAGGTTCAGGATATGACCCGGCGGCTGCTGGGTCTGCCCTCCATGCCCAAGCCGGATGACGCGGCGGACGCCATTGCCATTGCTCTTTGCCATGCCCGTTCCAGCACATCTCTGCTGGCCAGGGCGGCGGCTCAGGGAAAACGACCGGGATAGAATTTGGATTGTTTCAGTAGGAGATTGCAATGCTGTATTATGTAAATGGAACGGTGACGGTGCTGGAGCCCGGGCTGGCGGTGATCGACTGCGGCGGCGTGGGCTATGGCTGCCGGATTACCGCTTATACCGCCGGCCAGCTGAAGCTGAATCAGACGGCAAAGTTATATGTAACGGAGTCCATCCGGGAGGACGCCTACGAGTTGTTCGGCTTTTCCAGCCGGGAGGAGCAGCGCTGCTACGAGCTGCTGACCTCGGTGAACGGAGTAGGGCCGAAGGCAGCCATGGCGATTTTGTCCTCCGGCGGACCTCAGAACTTTACCCTGGCGGTGCTGACCGGGGATGAAAAGATGCTCACCGCCGCCCAGGGCATCGGCAAGAAAATTGCCCAGCGGATTATCCTGGAACTGAAGGACAAGCTGGGTGGCAGCGCCATGGAACTGGACCTGTCTGCGGGAGCGGCTCCGGTGAGCGTAAGCGGCAGCTCGGCGGCCGCCCTGGCCCAGGCGGCGCTGCAGGAACTGGGATACTCTCCGGCGGAGATCTTTGCCGCCCTGAAGGGGGCCGACCCCAACGCCTCCACGGAGGATCTGGTGCGCTACGCCCTGCGTGCCATGGTGATGAGAGGATAAGGGGCGCAGCACCAAGTTGGAGGTAACACCATGAGTCTTGAATTTTCCCAGGAGATGGAGGCTTCGCCGATCATTTCTCCCACGTTTGCTCCCCAGGATGCCGGGGAGATTGGCCTGCGGCCCAAGCTGCTGCAGGACTATACCGGCCAGGAAAAGGCGAAAAGCAACCTGTCCGTTTACATTGAGGCGGCCCGCCGACGGGGAGAACCCCTGGACCATACCCTGCTCTACGGCCCACCGGGCCTGGGCAAAACCACCCTGGCCGGGGTCATCGCCAACGAGATGGGGGTGAATATCCGCATCACCTCCGGACCGGCCATTGAAAAGCCGGGAGATCTGGCGGCGTTGCTGACCAACCTGAACCCGGGGGATATTCTGTTCATTGACGAGATTCACCGCCTGAACCGGGTGGTGGAGGAAATTCTCTACCCGGCCATGGAGGACTTTGCCATTGATATTATTGTAGGCAAGGGGCCCAGCGCCAATTCCATCCGGCTGGATCTGCCCAAGTTTACCCTGGTGGGGGCTACCACCCGGGCAGGACAGCTGTCTGCACCTTTGCGGGACCGGTTCGGAGTGAATCTTCGACTGGAACTGTATACCCCGGAGGAACTGGCCCGGATTGTCACCCGGTCGGCAACCATTCTGGGGATGCCCATTGAACCGGAAGGGGCGATGGAGATCGCGTCCCGGAGCCGGGGCACCCCTCGAATCGCCAACCGCTTCCTGCGCCGGGTGCGGGACTTTGCCGAGGTAATGGGGGACGGGACCATCACCAAGGAGGCGGCGGATCTGGCCCTGAAACGGCTGGAAGTGGACCGGCTGGGACTGGACAACATCGACCGGCGGATGCTCACGGCCATCATCCAGAACTACTCCGGCGGACCGGTGGGACTGGAGACCCTGGCAGCCACCATCGGGGAAGAAGCGGTAACATTGGAAGATGTGTATGAGCCGTACCTGATGCAGCTGGGCTTTCTGACCCGCACCCCCCGGGGACGGTGCGTCACACCTCTGGCCTATGCCCACCTGCACATTCCCTGCGAGGGTCAGACCCAGTTTGCACTGTAAGGAATGGGGAATGGGAGTACTGCCAAAGAGACGATTTTTTGCGAATGTACCAAGGAAGGCAGAAATATTTTCCCTTTTTTTTAGAAAGGATTGACAAACCCAAACGAGTTGTGTATAATCCAACTTGTGGCGTTGGATGCCACCAATCATATCGACCCTGCGTTATAACATTTTCCGGTGGAATTTCACGGGGCAAAAAACCGAAGAGAGGTATTTTTTCATGTACGAAGATAAGACTTTAGTGTGCAAAGAGTGCGGCAAGGAATTTGTGTTCACCGCTGGTGAGCAGGAATTCTACGCAGAGCGTGGCTTCCAGAACGAGCCCCAGCGCTGCAAGGCTTGCCGTGACGCTCGCAAGAACGCCACTCGTGGCCCCCGTGAGTTCTTTACCGCTACCTGCGCTCGCTGCGGCGGCGAAGCAAAGGTTCCTTTCCAGCCGAAGTCCGATCGGCCCGTGTACTGCAGCGAGTGCTTCGCTCAGATGCGCGCCAACGGCTGATTCCCAAAAGGGTTTCAAAATAAGCAGGACCGTTTTCGGCCCTGCTTATTTTTGTTGATTTTCGGAGCGTTTTCTCTGGGTCAGGACTGATTCCGAACCCGGCTGGATACGGGGCCGGATTGAATGACCGGAGGCTTGGGATCAGTGGCCTCCCAGGGAATGGGCTTTTTTTCCTCGTCTTTCACAGCGTTTCACCTCGATTCTAGTATATGCTGACAAGATTCCCTCATACCGGCCGACGTAAAACTGGTTAAAATTGGTAAATTGTTAAATTTCTTTGATCCTCTTGCATTTGTAAAATTACCATGCTAGAATAAAGCGTAGCGTGCTACGTTTTAAGGGGGGAGATGTATGCAGATTCATTATGGGCATCTTGCAAGGCTGCTGCACTGCAGCATTGACCAGGCCCTGACCAACGCGGTGGAAAGCATGGAGCTGACGGCCGCCCAGGGAAGGGTGGTTGCCTTTGTGATTCATGCCCAGGAGCCGCCTTGTCCCCGGGATATTGAGCAGGCCTTTCACCTGAGTCATCCCACGGTGTCCGGTCTATTGTCCCGGCTGGAGCAGAAGGGATTCCTGGAGTCCCGTACAGACCCGCAGGACCGCCGGTGCAGACGAATTTACATTTTGCCGAAAGGAGTTGAGACTTTTGACAGAATGCACCAGGCTATCGGAGAGATTGAGGAGCGTATTGTTCAGGATTTCACCCCGGAAGAACGAAAGCAATTTGTCTGGCTTATGCGCCGGGCAATTCACAACATGGGAGGCAACCCATGCTTGAGTAAGGAGGAGGAAGCAAAAACATGATAAGAAACCTGGCCCGGAGTCTCCGGGAGTACAAATGGCCGGCGCTGATCAGCCCTGTGTGTATGGTCGGCGAGGTCTACATGGAAGTCCAGATTCCCAGAGTTCTGGCGAAAATCGTGGACTACGGTGTGGAAATGGGAGACATGGGCGCCGTTCTCCGGTATGGCGGTATCCTGGTGGTGCTGGCAATCATTTCCCTGATGTTTGGCGTGGTATCCGCCATCGGCGCGTCCTATGCTGCCACTGGCTTTGCCCGGAACCTGCGCCATGATATGTTCCATAAGGTTCAGACCTTTGACTTTGCCAACATCGACAAATTCTCCACCGCCAGTATTGTAACCCGTCTGACTTCGGATGTTGCCAACATTCAGATCGCATTCCAGATGATGATCCGTATGGCCATCCGCTGCCCCATGATGCTGATTCTGGCCACGTTCCAGGCTTACTCCATCAGCCCCAAGCTGTGCCTGGTATACTGTGTGGTGCTGCCCTTGCTCGGCCTGGGACTGTACCTGATCAGCCGGGTGGTGTTCCCCATTTTTGACCGGGTGTTCAAGACATATGATAAACTGAACAATGTGGTACAGGAAAACCTCCACGGCATCCGCGTGGTCAAGTCCTTTGTTCGGGAAGCCCGGGAAATTGATAAATTCTCTGCGGTTTCCGGCCAGATTTATAAGGATTTCTGCAAGGCAGAGCGTACCCTTGCCTTCAATAACCCGCTGATGCAGCTGGCTGTGTACACCTGCATTCTGGTGATCTCCTATCTGGGCGCCACTATGGTGGTCCTCTCCGGCAACAGTGCCGCCATGGGCCTGACCACCGGTGACCTGACCTCCATGTTTACTTACACCACCCAGATCCTGTCCGCACTGATGATGCTGTCCATGGTCTACGTAATGCTGACCATGACCCGGGCTCCTCTGCGCCGTACCAACGAGATCCTGGTGGAACAGCCGGAACTGCACAATCCGGAGGTCCCGGTGACCATCGTTCCCGATGGCTCCATTGACTTCGAGAATGTTTCCTTCCGGTATTCCAAAACTGCTCAGCGCAACGCCATTGAGGACATCAATCTGCATATTGAGGCGGGCATGACCGTAGGCATTCTGGGCGGCACCGGTTCGTCCAAGACCACCCTGGTTCAGCTGATTCCCAGACTGTACGATGTTACCGGCGGCGTTTTGCGGGTCGGCGGCATTGACGTGCGGGATTATGATATCCAGACCCTGCGCAACAGTGTGGCCATGGTCCTGCAGAAGAACGTACTGTTCTCCGGCACCATCAAGGAAAACCTGCGCTGGGGCAACCCCAACGCCACGGACGAGGAGCTGGAGCATGTCTGCAAGCTGGCCTGCGCTCATGAATTTATCATGGGCTTCCCCAAGGGTTATGACCACTACATTGAGCAGGGCGGCACCAACGTCTCCGGCGGACAGAAGCAGCGTCTGTGTATTGCCCGGGCCTTGCTGAAGAACCCCAAGATTCTGATTCTCGACGACTCTACCTCTGCGGTGGATACTGCCACCGACGCGATGATCCGCAAGGCATTCCGGGAGGAAATCCCCGGTACTACCAAGCTGATTATTGCCCAGCGGGTCACCTCGGTGCAGGATGCGGATATGATTATCGTCCTGGACGGCGGCAAGATTTCCGCTGTGGGCACCCATGAGGAGCTGCTCAAAACCTCTTCCATCTATCAGGAAGTGTACTATTCTCAGCAGAAAGGAGCGATGGAATAATGCCTCCCGTCAGAATGCGCGGCGACGGCCGCAAAGCGAAAAATCCCAAGCAGACCATTGCGCGTCTGTTATCCTACCTGGGTGCGTATAAGAAAACCCTGATTGTCGTGGTAATTTGCATTGTGCTCAACGCCATCGCTCAGGCAACCAGTTCCGCCTCTCTGGGCCTGCTGGTGGACAATTACATCCTGCCCATGCTGGGGCAGACGAATCCGGACTTTGGACCGCTGGTGGGCTTCTTGCTCATGCTGGCCGGAATCTATCTGGTGGGTATTATTTCGGCGTTCCTGTATAACTTCCTGATGGTCCGGGTGGGCCAGGGAACTCAGAAGAACATCCGGGATCAGATGTTCACCCACATGCAGACCCTTCCCATTCGCTACTTTGACACCCATCCTGCCGGCGACGTAATGAGCCGCTACACCAGCGACATCGATACCCTGCGGCAGATGCTGTCCCAGTCCATTCCCCAGTGCATTGCTTCCGCAGCTACACTGATCGTGGTCTTTGCGGCGATGCTGCTCACCTCTCCCATCCTGACCCTGGTGTTGATGGTGACGGTTTCCGCCATTCTGATGGTCACCAAGGTGGTGGCGGGCAAGTCCGCCGGATTCTTCATCGGCCAGCAGACGGCCCTGGGCGCCGTCAACGGCTATGTGGAGGAAATGATCAACGGTCAGCGGGTCATCAAGGTTTTCTGCCATGAGAAGGCCATCAAGGAAGATTTTGATGAACTGAACGACCGGCTCCGGGAGAACGCTTTCCGGGCTGGCGCTTATTCCAACGCCATGGGTCCCATCAACAACAACCTGGGCTATGTCCAGTACGCCATCCTGGCGGTGGTAGGCGGCCTGATGGCGGTGTACTCCGGCGGCAGCCTGCTGACGCTGGGCAAGCTGATTTCCTTCCTGACCCTGTCCCGTTCCTTCAACATGCCTATTTCCCAGATCAGCAACCAGGTCAACTCCGTTGTCATGGCCCTGGCTGGTGCAGAGCGTATCTTCCAGCTGATGGATGAACCCTCTGAAGAGGACCACGGCTATGTGGAACTGGTCAACGCCAAAATCGACGAGAATGGCAATATTACCGAAAGTGCCGAGCGCACCGGCCGCTGGGCCTGGAAACACCCCCACAAGGCCGAGGGCACCATCACCTACACCGAACTGAAGGGCGACATCACCATGTTCAACGTGGACTTCGGCTATACCCCGGACAAAACGGTGCTGCATGATGTGACATTGTATGCCCACCCCGGTCAGAAGATCGCCTTTGTGGGCGCCACCGGCGCCGGCAAGACCACTATTACCAATCTGCTCAACCGGTTCTATGACATTGCCGACGGCAAAATCCGCTACGACAATATCAACATCAATAAGATCCGGAAAACGGATCTGCGGAATTCTCTGGGCATGGTGCTTCAGGATACCAACCTGTTCACCGGCACGGTGATGGATAATATCCGCTACGGCAAGCTGGATGCCACGGATGAGGAGTGCATCCAGGCAGCCAAGCTGGCCAATGCCCATGACTTCATTACCCGGCTGCCCAAGGGATACGATACGGAACTGACCGGCAACGGCTCCAGCCTGTCCCAGGGTCAGCGGCAGCTGCTGGCCATTGCCCGGGCGGCGGTGGCTGATCCCCCGGTGATGATTCTGGATGAGGCAACCTCCTCCATCGATACCCGGACGGAGAAGCTGGTGCAGGACGGCATGGATGCGCTGATGAAGGGCCGCACCGTGTTTGTCATCGCCCACCGGCTCAGCACCATCATGAACTCTGACTGCATCATGGTTCTGGACCACGGACGGATTATTGAACGGGGCACCCACGACCAGCTGATTGCCGAGAAGGGCACTTACTACAAGCTCTATACCGGTGTATTTGAACTGGAATAATTCCCAACAAAAAACCACGCCTGATTCTGCAAGAGTCAGGCGTGGTTTTTGCTGTATCACTAAAACTGGGCCGCTTCGGCGCTTTTCAGCTGGAGCTGAAGCTTGTCCGCAATCAGGGCAATGAATTCGGAATTGGTGGGCTTGCCCTTGGTATTGGAAACGGTGTAGCCGAAGAACCGCTGGAGGGTATCCAGGTCGCCCCGGTCCCAGGCCACTTCGATGGCGTGACGGATGGCCCGCTCCACCCGGGAAGGGGTGGTCTGGAAGGTCTTGGCCACCTGGGGATAGAGGACCTTGGTGATGGCGTTGATCACGTCCATATCGTTCACAGCAATGATAATTGCTTCCCGGAGATACTGATATCCCTTGATGTGGGCGGGAACTCCGATTTCGTGGATGATGCTGGTGACCATGGACTCAATGCTGGTTTTGTCCACCCGCCGTTTTTCCACGCAGCGAAGCCCAACTCCACCCCGGATCTCGTCCAGACGTTCCACCAAAGCGGTCATGTCACAGGGCTTCATCATCAGATACCGCACGCCCAGATTGCCTGCGGCGGAAGATACGTAGTCTGATACGAAAGCCGAAGTCGCCAGAGTTACCGGGCGGCAGTCCCGTTCTGCCAGATTCTTCAGCACGCTGATGCCGTCCTTCTTGGAAAGCATCAGATCCAGCACCAGAATGTCGGGCCGAAGCTCGTCCACCTTGCGGATGGCCAGATCCCCATCGTTGGCCGTCCCCACTACCTGAAAACCTTCGGCACGCTGCAGCGCGGCCGTCAGGCCGGAGCAGAAGTCCTCTGCGCTGTCCGCGATGAATACGGTTGTTGTGTGTTCCATACATTCCTCTCCTGTCATGAAAATTCTCCCCTTGCCATGACCCAATGCCATGTGCGACAAATAAAGAATAGCATGAAGTGAAGGATTTTGCAAGGTGATTTCCATAGAATCGCTCGCCTGAAAATGACAGATTTCCACGCTTTATACAAAAAAGAAAAGTTTTTCGACAAAATTCGACAATGGGCGGAAAAAGGAAATCCGGTTGACGAAGGCGGCGGGGGTGTGTAAAATGGGGACAGTGAGACGTATTTGGACAGGAGGATACATCCATGAACAAACGAATCGAAGATCTGCGCCGGTACCTGGATCAGGCCCACAGTGTTTACCATGCCCAGAAGAGCATTGCAGACCGACTGGAACAACAGGGATATATCCGGCTGCCGGAGCAGAATGCCTGGCAGCTGAAAGCAGGGGGAAAGTACTATGTTACCCGGGGCGGTACTGCGCTGGTGGCTTTCCGGATTCCGGAGGGAACTCCCCGGGGCTTTATGATGAGCGCCAGCCATTCTGACCGGCCTGGATTCAAACTGAAGGAAAACGGTAATTTGACCGGCATTTATGACCGACTGGGCACGGAGCGCTATGGCGGTGCCATTTTGTCCACCTGGCTGGATCGGCCGCTGTCCATTGCCGGGAGGGTGACGGTACGTACGGAAGATGGTGTGGAAAACCGGCTGATTGATCTGGACCGGGATTTGCTCCTGATTCCCAATGCCGCCATCCATATGAATCGGAAAGTAAACGAGGGGTACGCCTGGAATCTGGTGTCTGACCTGACCCCGCTGGTTGGCGGAGCCGATTCCGAAAAGGAACTGGAGAACCTGCTGGAGCAGGAAGCCGGCGGAGAAATTCTGGGCCGTGACCTGTACCTGTATGTGCGGCAGAAGGCCAGCGTGTGGGGCGTCCGGGAGGAATACATCTCCAGCGCGGGCCTGGACGATCTGGAGTGCGTGTGGGGCTGCACCCAGGGCTTCCTGGAGGCGAAGCCCAGCCAGGCGGTGCCGGTACTGAGTGTGTTTGACAGCGAGGAGGTGGGATCCGCCTCGGTCCAGGGCGCTGGCTCCACATTCCTGGAGGATGTGCTCCGCAGAATCTGCGATGCCCTGGGATGGCCTCTGGAGCAGATGCTGGCTCAGTCCTTTCTGATCTCGGCGGACAATGCCCATGCCCTGCACCCCAATCACCCGGAATATGCCGACTCTGCAAATGCGCCTGTGATGGGACAGGGGGTCGTGCTGAAATTTCATGCCAACCTGAGCTACTGTACCGACGGTCTGGCGGCGGGGATCTTCCGCAGCATCTGCAAAAAAGCCCAGGTGCCGGTGCAGAGCTACCACAACCGGGCGGATATCCCCGGCGGTTCCACCCTGGGCAGAATCTCACTGGCCCACGTGAGTGTACCCACGGCGGATATCGGCTTGCCTCAGCTGGCCATGCACAGCTGTTATGAAACTGCAGCGACTGCAGATGCGGAATACCTGGTCCAGACAATGACCGAATTTTACGGCTCTTGTCTGGAAGTGGAAGAGGACAGCTGGAAAATCCGGTAATCCCCAAAGAAACCGGAGGAAACCGGCAGAATGACCAAATAAATCGGGTGAAAACTGTCATTACCCACCATTGCGGAAAGCGGGATGCTATGGTAGTATATAAACATCCAGGCGGATTGCGCCTACTCCACCTATAATAGACGTATTTCCGCTGAATTAAAGGAGGAAACACCCGTCTGACTCACGGTGCGGCAGTGTGGAGACCTGTCGTAATGCTGCCGGAATTCTGCTTTCCGGTATGCGAGAACGCACGCGAAAGGCTCGGTGCGTTCGGAGTCGAAACAGTATGGCAAGTTTGACCCTGAAGAACGTTAAGAAGATCTACCCCTACAGCGGCGACGACGCAAAGAAGAAAAAGAAGAAGGGCGAGCCCGAAAAGAAGACCAATCTGCAGATCACCGATAAAGGTGTTGTGGCTGTCCAGGAGTTCAACCTGGAGATTGCGGATAAGGAATTCATCGTTCTGGTCGGGCCTTCTGGCTGTGGTAAGTCCACCACCCTGCGTATGATCGCTGGCCTGGAAGAGATCTCCGAAGGCGAACTGTACATCGGCGACCGTCTGGTCAACGATGTGGCCCCCAAGGACCGGGACATCGCCATGGTCTTCCAGAACTACGCCCTGTACCCCCACATGACTGTTTACGAGAACATGGCCTTCGCTCTGAAGCTGCGCCACACCCCCAAGGATGAGATTGACAAGGCTGTCAAGCAGGCTGCTGAGATCCTGGACATCACCCAGTACCTGGGCCGTAAGCCCAAGGCTCTG
>DSLFC04101__coassemble_361_pt1 | contig 36352 bp, 36 predicted proteins | sample DSLFC04101__metabat2_low_PE_049 | metagenome-assembled genome bin DSLFC04101 | reverse complement strand
GTTCTAGTGTTCACTGCGGACGTGCGGGTTCAAGTCCCGCCTCGCCCACCAAAATCGACAAGTTCTTCTTTGAACTTGTCGATTTTCTTTTTCTTCCATTTCCCGGGACATAAACAGCCCGACCCCCACTGGGGCCGGGCTGTTTGATCAGCGGTTCAGAAGTTCCAGCAATTCTCCAGGCGAGTGTGCAATGGCAGCTGCACCCGCTTCCACCAGTTCTTCCAGGGTTCCATATCCCCAGGTTACACCGATGGTGGGAATGCCGTGGGCTTTCGCACCCAGAACGTCAAATTTGGTGTCGCCGACCATAACCATGTTTTCGGCCTGACCATTTTCTTCCAGCAGGTAGGCAATGACCGCTTCTTTGGTGCTGCGGGTGGTGTCCAGGGTGGCACCGCAGATCTTATGGAAGTATTGAGCCAGATGGAACCGCTCCAGAACCTGCTCAGCCATGGTCTCCGGCTTGGAGGTTGCCACGTACAACCGGTGTCCTGCGCTGCGTAGCGAGGACAAGAGATCCTGAATTCCGGGATAGGGAGCGTTTTCAAAAATACCAATGGGGATATACCGGCTGCGGTATACGGCGATGGCTTCGTCCGTCTTGTCAGCCGGGACCCCGAAACGGCGGAAGGTGTCGTGAAGGGGAGGGCCAACAAACACCCGCAGCTCCTCCCGGGAGGGAACCTTCAGGCCAAAATGCTCCAGAGCCGGAATGACGGAATTGATGATTCCTTCTCCGGAATCTGTCAGGGTACCATCCAAGTCAAATAAAATTGCTTTTTGCATAATTTCTCCTTATGTTCCTTGTATCATTTTATTACGTAAGCAGCACATCAGACAGCAGCATGATGCAGAACCCGACCAACAGGGCATAGGTGGCACCGCTTTGGGCACCGTGGGAGTGGGTTTCCGGGATCATTTCGTCACTGATGACATACAGCATGGTGCCGCCGGCGAAGGCCAGAGCAAAAGGCAGAATGGCAGACGCTGCACTGACTGCCACATATCCCAGCAGCGTACCGAAAACTTCCACTAGCCCGGTGGCAATGGCAATGACCAAAGTACGTTTGGGACGGATGCCCGCTGCCAGCATGGGACCGATGATGACCATGCCTTCCGGGATGTTCTGCAGGGCAATTCCTCCGGCAATCAGAATGGCTTCGGTCTGATTGTCCGATCCGAAGCTGACGCCTGCGGCAATTCCTTCCGGAAGATTGTGGATGGCTATGGCAGTCACAAAAAGCAGAACTTTGTCCAGATTGGCAGAACCCGCATGGGCCTCTGCGTCTCCTCCGGACAGATGGTGCAGGTGTGGTACCAGCCGATCGATCAGATTCAGACAGACCGCGCCTGCAAAGATACCGGCAATGGTTACCACGATTCCCAGCTCTCCGCCGTATTCCAGGGAAGGAAGGATCAGTCCCAGAATGGCAGCTGCCAGCATCACGCCGGCGGCAAAAGCCAATACAATGTCACTGAACTTGTGGGAGATCTGCTTGAACGCAAAGCCGATCAATGCACCTGCAACGGTGGCACCGCCAACTCCGATGGCGGTTAAAAATACCAGTTTCATAAGCACCTCCTTAATTCAGGACATTATACCATATGCCTCGGCAAGATACAATGTTTTTAAAAAATGGATGCGGAAATTCCGACAGAAGAGGGGATAACCATTGCACGTCCGGGGGAATTTTGCTATAATTACATCAGAAATTCTATCAGAGTGCAGAATGAGATCGTTTACCCGACAGAAGCCCCTGGGAAAGGGGAACTGGCGGCACGTCTCATTGGAAAGGAGCCGCAATATGAAAATGATCCATATGTCTGTCCCTGGCAGTGAGGAGGCCACCCTGGAAGGATATCTGCTGGACTGTGAACTCAGTCTGGGCCAGGAAAAACGCAGGCCTGCGGTGCTGGTGTGCCCTGGAGGCGGGTACCTGTACTGCTCCCCCCGGGAAGCAGAGCCTGTGGCCCTGAGCTATGCCGCCAGAGGGTTCCATGCCTTCATTCTGCGCTATTCCACGGGAAAAGCGGCAGCGGGTTTTGCGCCTTTGAGAGAAGCATCCTGGGCCATTGGCTATATCCGGGAGAACAGTGATTCCTGGAACATCGATCCGGAGAAGATCGCCGTCTGCGGCTTTTCTGCGGGAGGACATCTGGCTCTGGCAGTGGGTCTTCAGGGCGAGAACAAACCAAATGCTATGATTCTGGGATATCCGGCTGCTTCGGCCCCGGTGGGAGATAAAATTGACTTCATGCTGAAGATCCTGGAGGGGAAGCAGTCGGTTACCTGGGAGGATGCGAAAAAATATGACCTGGTCCCCCAGATCACGAAAGACGCGCCTCCGGTATTCCTGGTTGCCACAGCGGAGGACATATTGACCCAGTATGGAGCCCTTCCCATTGCAAAAGCCTACAGCGACCTGGGAAGGAACTACGAGCTGCACATCTTCCAGTACGGCCACCACGGGAATTCCCTGGGAAATGAGGTGTCCTCCGATGGCAGCACCCGGAATCTGGACCCTGCCTACGCCCAGTGGCAGGAGTTAAGTGTCCAGTGGCTGCACAGAACTTTTGGACCCCTGACGTTTACAGACAAATCTACCAGCCGCATGAGTCAGTACCTGGCACAAATGGGGCTTTCTCTGGATAAAAACCCCACGGTTTGAAAACTTGCGGTTGACTTTTTGCGCAAAGCATGTATACTGGTTCTTACAAGTGAAAAGAATACCAAAGAAGCGGTTCAGAATGCGAAGACCGAACCGCAGAGGACTCTCTGGAGAACACATTCAGTTGTGTGCCGAAGGTGCAAGGTCAAGGACCGAATCTCTCAGGCAAATGGACAGAGATGCAGAAGCATTGTTTGCAAAGAGCAGTCCTACCCGGGCTGCTCTTTTTATATTATTTTGAGAAAGAGGTATGGTTTTATGTACGGCAAACCCATCGACTCCATCGGATTTGTAAAGCAATATGACCCGGAGCTTGCCGGGCTCATGGGAGAGGAACTGCGCCGCCAGCAGGACGGTCTGGAACTGATTGCTTCGGAGAATTTTGCCTCTCCGGCGGTGATTGCGGCCATGGGTTCCGTCCTTACCAACAAATACGCGGAGGGATTGCCGGGAAAACGCTACTATGGCGGCTGCCAGCACATCGACGAAATTGAGAGCCTGTGCATTCAGAGGGCAAAAGATCTGTTCGGGGCGGAATTCGCCAATGTCCAGCCCCATTCCGGAGCCCAGGCCAATATGGCGGTGGAGTTGGCGCTGCTTCAGCCTGGGGATACCTTGATGGGCATGAGCCTTGCCAATGGCGGACACCTGACCCATGGAAGCCCTGCCAATCTGTCCGGAAAATACTACCATGTGGTATCCTACGATGTAAACCACGAAACCGGTCGGATCGATTATGACCAGATTCGGGACCTGGCGAAGAAGACCAGCCCCAAGCTGATCATTGCTGGTGCGTCGGCATACCCCCGGGCGATCGATTTTGAGATTTTTGCGGACATTGCCCATGAGGTGGGGGCGGTTTTGATGGTGGATATGGCCCACATCGCTGGCTTGGTGGCCGGAGGTGTCCACATGAGTCCGGTGCCTTATGCGGATATTGTGACAACCACCACCCACAAGACTCTGCGGGGACCCCGGGGCGGCCTGATTCTGGCCAAGGAGGAGTATGCCAAAAAGCTGAACTCCGCAGTCTTCCCTGGAACACAGGGGGGTCCTCTGGAACACGTCATTGCGGCAAAAGCGGTGTGCCTGAAAGAGGCAATGGAACCGGAATTTAAGGTCTATGCCCGGAATGTGGTGAAAAACGCTGAAGTCCTGGCAGAGACCCTTCTGGCGGAGGGCTTTGACCTGGTGACCGGAGGAACGGACAATCATTTGATGCTGGCAGACCTGCGGCCCATGGGCATCACCGGAAAGGAACTGCAGGCCAGATGCGATCTGAACCACATTACCCTGAACAAAAACGCCATTCCCGGAGATCCGCAGAAACCCACTGTCACCAGCGGTGTCCGGATCGGCACTGCGGCAGTAACCACCCGGGGCCTGGGAGAACAGCAGATGCGTCAGATTGCCCGCTGCATTGCCATGACGGCCCGGGACTTTGAGGGAACCAGGAACCAGGTTCTGGAGGAAGTGGCGCAGATCTGCAAGCAGTTCCCCCTGTATGAATGACAGAGGTTAAAGTTAAACCGGAGCAGCTTCTGCTCCGGTTTGCTTCTTAAAATCGGCGGGCATATCCACACTTGCGGCAGAGTTCCTCTGCTGCTTTTTTGTGTCCAAAACCCTGGTAGATGGCCTTTGCCCGGGGAGAATTCAATATAGAATCCAGAGAATCCAAGAACAGGTTCCCCAAAGCCAAATCCCCCTCATGGTCCAGACAGCAGGGGACAACCGTTCCATCCGCCAGAATGCCGATCTGGTCCCGCAGTCCGTAGCAGAATACCTGCTGGTCCCCCTCCGGGGCGGATAAATCCGGCCAGTCAAACCGGTCACCGTGTTCCAGATAGACCCGCTCCGCCAGGCGGGTCCCCCGGGGCTGAACATCCCAGGGCTTTGGAAAGACGTCTTCCAGCGCAGCCAGAATCTCCTGGTTCCGGGTATCGGCGCCGCCTTGGTTCCACAGCCTATATACAACCAACAGTTTTCCCTGAGCGGCTCTGCCAAATGAGAAGCACTGGTGCAGGTATGTTTCGAAGGGAAGCGTCAAATCATTGGCTTCGAAGGCATGCAGGGAGATGTTGACTTTGTGAAGAGCAGGGGCTTGGAGCAGCAGCGTTTGATTGGGTTCCAGCAGAGTCCCATTTGTGGTGAGAATCACCCGGAAGCCGGATGAACCGGCAAGACGAAGAAATTCCGCAAGCTGTGGATGGCAAAGTGGCTCGCCCATGACGTGAAAATACAGATAATCCGTATAGGGCTGGAGTTTTGGCAGCAGCGCAGCAAATTCCTCGGGGGACATCCGCTGGGGAGTGCGCCGGGTGCCTGGACAAAAATGACAGCGCAAATTGCACAGATTGGATATTTCCACATATACTTTTCGAAAACGCTTCATATCGTAACCTCTTTTTCATTTGCTTCACTATAACACACAGCTGACTACGGCGCAACCAGACATTTTTTCCTGTCTTCCGATTTCCGGCACAAGCCGACAGGCTGTTTGTGATAAACTGAGAATGCATACAAAATCGGACTGGGGGATCCGAGAAAAAAGGAAAGGAGCGGAGTATGCGGAGAGGATCTATCATTATTTCCCTGATTTTGTCTGTGTTACTGATTTTGTCCGGAATCTGGCTGGGGAGCGTGATTCAGGACAACACAATTTGCGAAACGGGAGTACAGCAGTCTCAGTCTTTACGCATGGGGAACGTGATGGCCGAGTTGAGAGCACAGAACATGGAGGACCTGTTGGGCCAGCTGCTGATTCTGGATGTGGCGATTCCACCGTGTATCGCGGCGGGCTTTCTCACCGCACAGGAGATCAAAAAGAGTCGGATTTATTCGATCCATCAAAAGAAATAAAAAAAGCAGGGATTTCTTTTGAAATCCCTGCTTTAATTTGAAGATTAGTCCAGACTCACATAGTCCATGGAAATCCAGCCTTTATCGATGTTGCCCCAAGTGGTGTCGCCCACGGTCAGCTGATAAAGAATGGTCACGCTGTCGCCGGAGTTCAGGCTGCCCACAGCGCCGTATCCGGTTCCCGGACCACTGCGAATGTTCAGGTTGTCTCCGGTAACGGTGCCGGTCTTGTTGTTTCCAGTGCCGCTTCCGTCAATGTAAACGTAATCCAAACTGATCCAGCCGGACTTGGTGCAGCCCCAGGTGACGCCGTCGTAAGTAAACTGCTCCAGGATGTTAACCCGGTCACCCGCATTCAGGCTGCCCACGGAGCCGTATCCGGTTCCCGGACCGCTGCGGATGTTCAGCTGGTTGCCGGTGACAATACCGTTGGCGGTATTCTTGCCGGTGGTGCCGTCCTGATAGACATAGTCCAAACTGATCCAGCCGTCCTTGGTACGACCCCAGTTTCCATTCTTTTCCAGAATTTCCACCCGGGCGCCATAGCTCAGACTGCCCACACGGGTACCGTCGGTGCTGGCGGTGCTGCGGATGTTCAGCTCAGAGGCGGTTACAATACCCTTGAACTGGACCGTGGTGCTGCCGTTTCCGGTGCTGGTATTCGTGTTGGTGTTTGTATTCGTATTGGTATTGGTGTTTGTGGTTGTTCCGCTGGTACTCACATACTGCATGGAGATCCAGCCCTTGTTGGTCCGGCCCCAGCCATTCTTGGTTTCCAGAATGGTGACCTTGTCGCCCTTGACATAGGAACCCTGGACCTTCCCGGTGGAGCTGGCTTCACTGCGGATGTACAGCGCACTGGCAGTAACCACACCGGAGATATTGGTGGAGGTACCGGAACCGGTAGAGGTATTGCTATCCGTATCAGTGTCGGTGCTGCCCTGGGTGGGCTGTGTCGCAGTTCCATCACCGGCAGGTGTGCTGGTATCGGAACCGGCGGGATCTTCCGGCTCAATGTCCATCTTGACATAATCCATCATTACCCAGCCGGACATGGGGGAGATGATGTAAGCCCATTCCACATAGGCTACTTCCTCCCGGCGGCTGACTTCCACCCGGTCGCCGGCGTACAGCGTGCCAACCACAAATGCATCGGCGCTGGGGTTGCTGCGGACGGTCAGCTCACTGAGAATGGTTGCGGTGTTCTCGTTGATCTCCATGGCTTCCGTTGTCTCAACAGGAGTGGTACCGGCTGTGGTAGCACTGGAAGGTTCAGACAGGTTAATGTTCAATCCGGTGTTTTCTGTGGTTTCAGCGGTATCAGAGGAACCAAAACAGCCGGTTAATGTAGTAGCAGCCAAAGAAATCACAAGGACCAGACCCAGACCTTTTCTGAGCAGATGTTGTGTGGAGAAACTCATGGCGTTACCTCACTTTCGTCTCATTTCTCAAGGGTATTATAACGGGAAAGGGGGGGAGTTGTCAATAGTGTAAGAATTTCTTAATAAATTTCCATGGAAGATCGTGGAAATTCTACGGGAAATGCTTGACAAATCCCGCAATTCAATGTTAAAATACTCCCGAATGTGCACTATCGCTGTGAACGGGAATAGTACCGTCTGCCGATCTTCAGAGAGCCTGGGCCGCTGGCTGGAAACCCGGGCAGAGTCAGGGGGCGGGAATGTGCGTCCGGGAGCGTGTTTTGAATATGGAAAAGGGATAAATGAGAGTGGAACCGCGGAGCCTGACCGCCTCTTGTACTTACGGTGCAAGGGGTTTTTTATTTTGTATGGAGGTATGAATCATGTACTTGTATAACTCCCTGTCTCATAAGAAAGAATTGTTTGTTCCCAATGACCCGAACCTGGTGAAAATGTATACCTGCGGACCCACGGTATATCATTACGCCCACATCGGCAACCTGCGTACCTATATTATGGAGGATGTGCTGGAAAAATCCCTGCGCTATCTGGGCTATCCTGTGAAGCGGGTAATGAACATCACGGACGTGGGACATCTGGCCTCGGATGCCGACACCGGTGAGGACAAGATGCTCAAAGGCGCCAAGAGAGAGCATAAATCAGTGATGGAGATCGCAAAATTTTACACCGATGCCTTTTTTGCGGATTGTGACAAGCTGAACATCAAGCGTCCGGATGTGGTGGAACCTGCTACCAACTGTATTGAGGAATATATCCATATGGTGCAGACTCTGCTGGAAAAGGGAAAGGCCTATGTGGCAGGGGGCAACGTGTATTTTGACACTTCCACCCTGGAAAAATACTATGTTTTCAATGACCATGATGAGGAAGATCTTGCCGTGGGCGTGCGGGAAGGCGTGGAAGAGGACGTCAACAAGAAGAATAAGAACGATTTTGTCCTCTGGTTTACCAAATCCAAATTTGAGGACCAGGCCCTGAAGTGGGATTCTCCCTGGGGCGTGGGCTATCCGGGGTGGCACATTGAATGCTCCTGTATTTCCATGAAGCACCTGGGCGAGGACCTGGATATCCATGCCGGTGGAATTGACAACGCTTTCCCTCACCATACCAACGAAATTGCCCAGTCTGAAAGCTATCTGGGCCACAAATGGTGCAATTACTGGTTCCATGTTCACCACCTGAACACCGACAGCGGAAAGATGAGCAAGTCCAAGGGAGAATTTCTGACGGTTTCCCTGCTGGAACAGAAGGGATATGACCCCATGGCCTACCGGCTGTTCTGCCTGCAGAGCCATTACCGCCGGAACCTGGTATTCTCCTGGGAGAATCTGGACAATGCAGCGGTAACTTATGAAAAGCTCATCGCCCGGATTGCGTCGCTGAAGCAGGAAGGAACTGTGGAGGAGGATGCTTTCCAGCAGCTGAAGCAGCGGTTTGTGGGGGCTCTGAACGGAGATCTGAATACCTCTGTTGCGGTAACATCCCTCTATGATGTTTTGAAAGCAAAATGCTCCGACGCTACCAAGCTGGCTCTGATTGCAGATTTCGACCAGGTACTGTCCCTGAATCTGCTCCAGGCGGCGCAGACCCTGCGGGAGAAGCAGGCGGAGGAAGCAAAGGCACAGGCGGACCCGGAAATTGACGCTCTGGTTGCAGCCCGGACCGCAGCCAAGAAGGAAAAGAACTTTGCCGAGGCAGACCGAATTCGGGATGAGCTGAAGGCGAGAGGCATTGAGATTATTGATACCCCCCAGGGAACCAAGTGGAGAAAAGTATGAAGCTTCTGATTCTGGACGGGAACAGCGTCATCAACCGGGCATATTTCGGCGTCAAACCCCTGACCACCCGGGATGGACTGTATACCCATGCAATCTACGGCTTTCTGAACATTCTGGAACGGATGGAGAAGGAGGAGCAGCCGGAGGCCGTCTGCGTTGCCTTTGACCTCCACGGTCCAACCTTTCGCCATCTGAAGTACGAGGGCTACAAGGCCAACCGCCATGGAATGCCGGAAGAACTGGCCATGCAGATGCCAGTGATGAAAGACGTTCTGCGGGCGATGAATATCCCCATTTACGAATGCCAGGGATGGGAGGCCGATGATGTCATCGGCACCGTAGGAAAGATCTGCGCCAAAGAGGACTGGGAGTGTGTGATTGTCACTGGGGATCGGGACTCTTTGCAGCTGATTGATGACCATGTTCATGTAAAACTGGTGATTTCCAAACCCGGAAGCACCACAGCAAATCTCTATACGGAGGAGAAATTCCGGGAGGAATACGGCTTTGAGCCGAAAAAGCTGATTGACCTGAAGGCCCTGATGGGCGACTCCTCCGACAACATCCCCGGAGTAGCCGGTGTTGGTCCCAAAACCGCAACGGATCTGCTCCTGAAATTTGGCAGCCTGGATGGAGTCTATGCCCACCTGGATGATCCGGGAATCCGTCCCAAGCTCCGGGAGAAGCTGGAAGCGGGAAAGGAAAGTGCCTACCTCTCCTTTGATCTGGCAACCATCCGACCGGAGGCACCCATTTCCTTTACGCCCATGGATGCGGTAGTGCAGCCGTATAACCGGCCGGCGCTGTATCGGCTTTTCCAGAAGCTGGAATTTGTCCGGCTGATTGACAAGTACGGTCTGCGGGGAGCGGAAGAGGAGGGGGAAAAAAATGTATCCAGTACAAAAGAGCTTCCCAGGACGTCATGTATGCCGGACTGCGTGGACTGCTTCGCCGTGTATCTGGCCCAGGATGGGAGCATTGGTCTTGCATGGGACGATGGCGTGTGCGCCTTTACGCCGTTGGAGGCTTCCCTGCGGAACTGGGATTTCCGGGGAAAGAAGCTGATTCTCCACGACAGCAAGGAGATGTTTCATCGCCTGGACAGCATGCAGATTCCGTGGGAAGCGTGTATTTTTGACACAGCCCTGGCAGCTTATGACCTGAATCCTTCCCAATCGGATTACCCGCTTTCAAAGATGGCAACCAATTTCCTGGGAACTTCTCTGGATGACGGGGACGCTGCGGGCTGCGCGGAAGCGATGTGGCATCTGTACCCGCTTCTCCGGGAAGAGCTGGAAAAAAAGGAGATGGGGAAGCTGTATCAGGAGATCGAACTGCCCCTGTGTACCGTTTTGTATCGGATGGAAAAGCGGGGCATCTGCGTGGATCGCAGCCTTCTGGAGGCCTTTGGGCAGATGCTTTCCCAGCGGATTGCAGACTGTGAGGAAATCATTTACAGATATTCCGGAGAAAAGTTCAATATCAATTCCCCCAAGCAGCTGGGACAGCTGCTGTTTGAAACCCTGGGGCTGCCGGTGGTGAAGAAGACCAAGACCGGCTACTCCACCAATGCGGACGTGCTGGAAAAGCTGAAAAACAAGCATCCAATTATTCCTGCCATTATGGACTACCGGATGCTGACCAAACTGAAATCTACCTATGCCGATGGGCTGATCAAAGAAATTCAGGAGGATGGCCGGGTCCACACCACCTTCCAGAATCTGGTAACCGCAACCGGACGGCTTTCTTCCACGGAACCGAACTTACAGAACATTCCTGTTCGGACGGATCTGGGGGCGGAGATCCGGAAAATGTTTGTTCCAAAGCCTGGGTTTGTTCTGGTGGATGCAGACTACAGCCAGATTGAGCTGCGGGTGCTGGCTCACATCGCCGATGACAAAACCATGCAGGAGGCATTTCAGAGCGGCAGCGACATTCACACCGCCACTGCCTCCCAGGTTTTTGGGGTCCCCGCTTCTCAGGTAACGGCGCTGCAGCGTCGTCATGCCAAGGCAGTCAATTTCGGTATTGTCTACGGCATCAGTGAGTTCTCCCTGGCGGAGGACATCGGCGTCAGCCGGTATGAAGCCAAGGCCTATATTGACAGCTATCTGAACCATTACGCCAATGTGCGCCGGTATATGCACCAGGTGGTGGAAGATGCCCGGCAAAAGGGATATACCCAGACGTTATTTGGCCGCAGACGTTATATTCCGGAGTTGACCAGCAGCAACTTCAATGTCCGAAGCGGCGCGGAACGGATTGCGTTGAATACGCCCATCCAGGGAACGGCGGCGGATATTATCAAATTAGCCATGATCCGGGTAGAACAGGCGCTGAACCAGTCGTATCCGGATGCGAACCTCTTGCTCCAGGTTCACGACGAACTGATTGTGGAGTGCCCGGAGGAAATTGCTCCGGAGGTAGCGGCGCTGGTCAGCCGGGAAATGGAGGCTGTGGTTTCCCTGTCCGTGCCCCTGACAGCGGAGGCAAAATTCGGAAAGAGCTGGTATGAAGCAAAATGAACATTGTAGAAATGACCGCAGATCATGTCATCCAGATTGCCCAGTTGGAGCGGGAATGCTTTTCTGACCCCTGGAGCCAGAACAGCATAGCCTCCGAACTGGAAAATCCTCTTTCTTACTGGCTGGTGGCAATGGCGGGAAATGTGGTTGCCGGATATGTAGGGTCCCAGACGGTGCTGGGGGAAAGCGATATGATGAATCTGGCGGTTCATCCAGAGTTTCGCCGACAGGGCGTGGCTCAGGACCTGGTGCAGGCCTTGATTGACGGCTTGAATCAGCGGGGTAGCCATTGCCTGACTCTGGAAGTCCGGGCCTCCAATGCCCCTGCCCGAAAGCTCTATGAAAAACTGGGCTTTGTTCAGGTGGGAATTCGCCTTAATTACTATCAACATCCCCGGGAAGATGGTCTGATTCTGCGAAAGGAGTGGGAAAGATGAATATTCTGGCTGTGGAATCCTCCTGTGATGAGACGGCAGTGGCCATTGTCCGGGACGGAAGGCATGTCCTGTGTGATTGTATTGCTTCCCAGGTGGACCTGCACAGACTGTATGGCGGCGTGGTGCCGGAAATCGCTTCCCGGAAGCACATGGAAGCCATCTATGCTCTGGCAGACCAGGCGTTGATTCGCGCCGGGATGACCCGGAAGGAGCTGGACGCCGTGGCGGTTACCTATGCTCCTGGACTGATCGGTGCAGTTTTGGTGGGAGTTAATTTTGCCAAGGCCGCCGCATTGGCGCTGGAAAAGCCTCTGATCCCGGTGCATCACATTCGGGGGCACATTGCTGCAAATTATCTTGCCTATCCGGATTTGGAGCCGCCTTTTTTGTGCCTGGTTGTCTCCGGCGGCCACACCATGATCGTGGACGTTCAGGACTATACCAGAATGCAGATTCTGGGCACCACGCTGGACGATGCGGCGGGGGAGTGCTTTGACAAGGTGGCCCGGGTTCTGGGCATGCCTTATCCCGGCGGTGCCGCCCTGGATCGCCAGGCCCAGCAGGGCGACCCCACAAAATATTCGCTGCCCAGAAGCAAACCCGGGGAGAATCCTTACAACATGAGCTTCTCCGGTCTGAAAACCGCTGCCTTGAACCTGATTCACCATGCGCAGCAGGTGGGGCAGACGCTGGATATTCCAAGTCTTTGTGCCTCCTTTTCCGAGGCTGTTGCAGATAACCTGGTGCCCCGGGTGACCATGGCGTTGGAACAGACCGGTTACCGCAAGGTTGCTGTTGCCGGCGGTGTTGCGGCAAACTCCCGGATACGCCGGGGGATTCTGGAAGCAGCCAGGTCGCTGGATGCCCAGGTATTTATGCCGCCGCTGAGCTTGTGCGGGGATAATGCTGCCATGATCGGCGCCCAGGCCTATTATGAATATCTGGCGGGAAACCTTGCGGATATGAGTCTGAACGCCTACGCAACAAAATCCATTCTGGGAGAAGCCATATCCTGAAAGGAACGGCTGGCCATCGGGCCAGCCGTTTTCATGGGGAAGGAGGGAACGTCACGGACAAACGAGAACTTTTGCAGCGGATTTTTGGATACACCCAATTTCGCCCCGGTCAGGAGGCGCTGATAGACGGTGTTCTTTCCGGGCGGGACGTTTTTGGTATCATGCCCACCGGAGGCGGAAAAAGCATGTGCTATCAGATTCCGGCGCTGCTGCTGCCGGGAATCACCGTGGTGATTTCTCCTTTGATTTCACTGATGCAGGACCAGGTTGCGGCGCTGAAAACCGCCGGAGTCCCGGCGGCTTACCTGAACCGCTCCCTGACTCCGGAACAAAGCCGGGCAGTTTACCGGAACCTGCTGGCTGGACGATATAAGATTCTCTATGTGGCTCCGGAACGGCTGGATTTTGAGGGATTTTCTGCCATCGTACGGCAGCTGTATATTTCCTTTGTGGCGGTGGATGAGGCCCACTGCATCTCCCAGTGGGGACAGGACTTCCGGCCCAGTTATCTGCGGATTGTCCATTTCCTGGAATCTCTGGAAAAACGCCCTGTGGTAGGAGCCTATACCGCCACGGCCACCGCACAGGTGCGCCGGGATGTGGAGCGGATTCTGAACCTTCACAATCCGGTCAGAAGAGTTACCGGCTTTGACCGGCCGAACCTGTATTTTCAGGTGCTGCATCCTCAGAGCAAGGACGAGGAACTAAAGCGGCTGATTGCGCCCCGGAACGGGAAGAGCGGCATCGTCTACTGTGCCACAAGACGGAAGGTAGAGTATGTCTGCCGGATGCTTCAGGATCTGGGGTATCCGGCTACCCAGTACCATGCCGGCCTGCCGGAGGAAGAACGGCGCAGCAATCAGGAGGACTTTCTCCATGACCGCAAAACCATCATGGTTGCAACCAATGCCTTTGGAATGGGCATCGACAAGTCCAACGTCCGCTATGTGATTCACTACAATATGCCCAAAAGTCTGGAAGCCTACTACCAGGAAGCGGGCAGGGCAGGACGGGATGGCACAGACGGGGCCTGCATTCTGCTGTACAGCGGTGCGGATGTGCATATGGCGCAATACTTAATCAATAACGGCTCGGAAAATGAGGAACTGGACGAAGCCCAGAGACAGCGGGTCCGGCATCAGGATTTGCAGCGTCTGGAATCCATGATCGGATATTGCACAACCTCCGGCTGCCTGAGAGGGTACATTCTGGAGTATTTTGGGCAAAAGCATCTGCAGCTGTGCGGCAACTGCGGCAATTGTCAGGGAAAATACCACGACGAGGAAATGACCCGTCAGGCTCAGATGATTCTTTCCTGCGTCCGGAGGATTCACAGCAGAACCGGCGCCTGGGCAGACCGGCAGCAATTAATCAATGTGCTCCGGGGAGAGCCGGAGAAAACAAAAACGGACCGGGATCTGCAAAACCTGCCAACCTTCGGACTGATGAAAGAGTCGTCAGCCGGTGAAGTCGGTGCCCTGCTGGATCAGCTGGAAATGCAGGGGTACCTGTATACGGACCAGACCACCCCCGGGGTAGAGCCAACTCCGCTGGCATCCCAGGTTCTGTTTCAGGGGAAAGCGGTGTATCGCAAAGTCCCGGGCAGTCTTCCGGGAATGCGATCGGTACGGAAGCAGCTTTCCCCGAAAGAGACAACTTTGCTGGATGCCCTGCGGGTTCTTCGCAGCGATCTTGCCCGGGAAGGGAACATTCCGCCCCATGCCATATTTTCCGATGCTACCCTGGAAGACATGGCAAGAAAAAAACCGAAAACATTTCTTGAACTCAGAAAAGTTTCCGGTGTGGGAGAGCTGAAGGCAAACTGGTATGGTGCATCCTTTCTGGAGCAGATCCGGGCCTTCCATGAAGAGGGAGAATAAAACAGGACGGAAGATTTTCTGATCTTCCGTCCTGTTTTGCATATGTAAATCGGAATTATTTGCTCAGTTCCTCTGCCAGAGCGGCAATCTGAGCCTTGCTGTCATCACTGAGGGCGGAGAGAATCTTCACCGTGGTATTTGCAAAGGTAAGATTCTTGCTGCCTTCCAGCATTTTGGCCATGCACTTGGCTGCGGTGGGTGCCCAGGTGCCGTTTTCCACAAAGGCAACGGTGCGGTTCTGGAAGCTGCGTTCGGTCAGGTGATGGATAAATTCTTTCATGAAGGGGAAAATATCTGCGTTGTAGGTGGTGGTTGCCAGAACCAGCTTGCTGTAGCGGAACGCGTCGGCCACAGCCTGGGCCATGTCACAGCGGGCCAGATCATACACCACTACCTTGGAGCAGCCGGCATCGGACAGGGATTTGGCAAGCAGTTCGGCGGCAGCCTTGGTGTTGCCGTAAACCGAGGTGTAGGCCACCACGACGCCCTCCTCCTCGGGCTGGTAAGAGGACCACAGGTTGTACAGGTTCAGATAATGTCCCAGATTTTCTGTCAGCACCGGACCATGGAGGGGGCAGATCTTGCTGATTTCCAGGCCGGCGGCCTTCTTCAGCAGAGCCTGAACCTGGGGACCATACTTGCCCACAATGCCGATGTAGTAGCGGCGGGCCTCATCGTCCCAATCCTGCTCAACATCCAGAGCGCCAAACTTTCCGAAACCGTCGGCGGAGAAGAGAACCTTATCCAAAGCATCATAGGTCACAATGACTTCGGGCCAGTGAACCATGGGGGCGGTGACAAAGGTCAGGGTATGAGCGCCCAGGCAAAGGGTGCTGCCTTCGCCTACCACCAGGCGATTGGGGGCGCAGTCGGCGCCAAAGAAATTGCCCATCATGGTAAAGGCCTTGGCAGAGGAAACCACGGTGGTATCCGGATATTCCTTCAGGAAGTTGGCGATATTGGCGGAGTGGTCCGGCTCCATGTGCTGAATGATCAGGTAATCCGGCTTCCGGCCGTCCAGAACGGTGCGGATGTTGTCCAGCCACTGGGCGGTGAAGTTACGGTCAACGGTGTCGAAAATGGCAACCTTTTCGTCCATAATGGCGTAGGAGTTATAGGACATGCCGCTGGGCACCACATACTGTCCTTCGAACAGGTCTACCTGATGATCATTTACGCCGATATAGCGAATATCCTTTGTAATTGTCATATATCTTTCTCCTTCTGTACAATTGGATTTTCTATCAACATCCGGGTAACCGTGACTTTATCACGGAATCCAGTGCCATGACATGGTAGGATTAAAGAAAAAAAGGAGGCAATCCTATGTCAGTATTGCATGTAACGAAACAGAACTTTTCTGAAGAAGTGATGAACAGTGATAAGCCCGTTCTGCTGGACTTCTGGGCTCCCTGGTGCGGCCCCTGCCGGATGGTCGGTCCCATTCTGGACGAGATTGCGGCGGAGCGTTCCGACATCAAAGTCTGCAAGGTAAATGTGGACGAGGAAGTGGAACTGGCTGCCACATTCCGGGTTGCCAGTATTCCGACACTGCTGGTCATCAAAAACGGCAAGGTCGTCAATCAGTCGATTGGCGCAAGACCCAAGCAGCAGATTCTGGCGCTGCTGGGATAAGAAATCCTGTGCGGGAGGGCTTTGGGGCTCTCCCGCTTTTTTTCAGGAGCGAAGGGCTTCCAGTGCTGGTTCATCCAGAATTTCCACGGTGCCCCGGGTCAGGTGCACCAGTTTTTCGCTTTGAAAGTAGCGCAGCATCCGGGTCACAACCTCCCGGGCGGTACCCATATGATTGGCAATTTTTTCGTGGGTAATTTTCAGTACTTTGGTGCCTTCCAGACGGCTTTCATCCAGCAGAAAGCCAGCCAGACGTTTATCGAAACTCTTCCACATGATCTGCTCCATCAGCCACATGACCTCAGAGAAGCGGCTGCTGATGAGCTGATTGGCATAGTTGGCAACGACAACGGATTCCTCCATCATCTGTTTGAACAAGGCAGAAGGGAGCACCCACATCTGGCTGTCCTTCTCTGCCTCCACAATCACTTCAAACTGAATGTTGGACATAACGCAGGAAGCAGAAAACAGACAGACATCCCGCTCAAACAGCCGGTACAATGTGATTTCCCTGCCTTCCTCCGACAGGGTATAGACCCGCAGCTGCCCGGAACAGATCACCAGAAGGCCCAGACAGTCCATATCACCGTTGTGAAGAACGGTGCCGGATTTTGCTGAGCGCAATTCTGCCCGCTGCAGCAGCTGGGACTGCTGGGCCGGTGTGAGCTTGTCCCAGATGGGGAAACAACTTGCAAAATCCACACCTTCGCCCCCTTTCGTACACAGTATAATCCCAATTTACATTCCTGTCAATTTTTAATTTTTCTTGACATATGTCAATAATGCGCTATACTGTATATGGATCCGCCAGAGAGGAGGCGCGTTGCATGGCCAGGCCCAGAAAGCTGCGCAGAGTGTGCTATTTTCCGGAAATCCGCCGATTTTCCCCCTGCGGGGCGGAAAAACAGGGAAAACCGATCACCATGACGGTGGATGAGTTTGAATCTGTTCGGCTGATTGACTGGGAGGGCTTATCCCAGGAGGACTGTGCCCGGAGAATGGGTGTTGCCCGGACGACCGTGCAGATGATTTATGTCTCCGCCCGACGGAAGCTGGCGGCAATGCTGGTGGAGGGCGTCTCCCTGAGTATCCGGGGCGGTGAGTATCGCCTGTGTGACGGAAGGGAAACCGATTGCGGAAATTCCGGCTGCCTGATGAGGAAGTGTTATTCCAGTTTTCAAAAACCGAAAGGAGAATGGACAATGAGAATCGCAGTGACTTATGAAGAGGGAGAAATTTTCCAGCACTTTGGACACACCCAGCAGTTTAAGGTATACGATGTTCAGGACGGGCGGATTGTGTCCAGTGAAGTGGTGGATACCAACGGGAGCGGACACGGAGCCCTGGCAGGTGTGCTGGGCGCGCTGAATGTGGACGCGCTGATCTGCGGCGGAATTGGCGCCGGCGCGCAGATGGCGTTGGCCGAGGCTGGAATCCAGCTGTACGGCGGAGTGTCCGGAGATGCGGATGAGGCTGTTCAGGCACTGGCAGAAGGGAGACTGACATTTAACCCCAACGTCCAGTGCAATCACCACGGGGAGCATCATGGTGAGGGGCATTCCTGCGGGGAGCATGGCTGCGGAAGCCACAACTGCGGGAATCATTGATTTGCGTGACTTTGTCACAGTAAATTTATCGGATTTGGGGTATCCTATCCCCAACCGATGAGGTATTAACGAAAAGGAGATTTTTGTTTATGAAATATGTATGTGAAGTTTGCGGCTGGACTTATGACGAAGAGCAGGGCTATCCGGAAGGCGGCATTGCACCCGGCACCAAGTGGGAAGATGTTCCCGAAGATTTCGAGTGCCCTCTTTGCTCTGTCGGTAAGGATCAGTTCTCCGAGGAATAATGACATCAAAAATTGCGGTGCGGCTGTGTCCGTGCCGCAATTTTTTTGTTCATGTCCGCCGCCGCGGGAATGGCTCCGGACTTGAAAACCGTGGCAGGATATGTTATGATGACGAAAATTTATGATTCACTGTGAAAGTAAGAAGGATGTGCAGAACTATTATGAAAAAGTTGAGCCGGGGCGCCTATGAAGATATGAAAGGGTTTGTCCGGGTAGCGGAGACACTTCTGGAAATCCTGATTCTGACGCTGCTGTATTATTTTGTCTGGATGCACGGCTATACCCTGGCGTATTTTGCTTACAAAGGAAAGTACGTGCTGATGGGTGTCTATGCGGTACTGCTGTATATCTTTTTCCAGAATTCCGACTGTACCATGTTTGGCCAGCTCCATCGGGTGGATTTGATTATCGGGCAGATTATTTCCATTGTTCTTGTCAACGGCATTACCTATTTTCAGCTTTGCCTGATTGCCAATCAGATGCTGACGCCTGCACCGATTCTGATTCTGACCGCCGGTGAAGTCACACTGGCAGCAGTGCTGGTGGTGCTTTATACCGGACTTTACCACAAACTGTATGCTCCTCACGAAATGCTTCTGATTTATGGCAACCGTCGGGGCGTATCCCTGAAAATCAAAATGGATTCCCGGCGGGACAAATACAACATCAGCAAACTGATTTCCGTTGAGGAGGGATTTGACGCGATCTGCCGGGAAATGGGAAAATATGACGCGGTGATTCTCAGCGATGTCCCGGCCCAGGTCCGTAACGATATTCTGAAGTATTGCTACCGATACCGAATCCGCACGTATTTATCTCCCAAACTTACGGATATCATGATCCGGGGAGGGAAAAATATCACATTGTTTGATACGCCTCTGCTTTTGGTCAAGGGAACCGGGCTCACACCAGCCCAGCGTGTGGCCAAGCGGTGCATGGATATTGTGCTGTCTGCAATTGCGCTGCTCATTACCTCACCGGCATTTCTTGCGGTGGCCATTTCCATCAAACTGGAGGACGGTGGGCCGGTATTCTACAAGCAGAAGCGGCTGACCCGGAATGGCCGGGAATTTGAAATCCTGAAGTTCCGCAGTATGATCGTGGATGCGGAAAAATATGCCGGTGCGGTCCTGGCTACGGAGGACGACCCTCGAATCACCAAGACCGGAAAGGTGATCCGAGCTACCCGACTGGATGAACTGCCCCAGCTCCTGAATATTCTGAAGGGAGATATGAGCATTGTCGGCCCCCGCCCGGAGCGAAAAGTGATTGCGGATGAGTATTGCAAGGACATCCCGGAGTTTGCCTATCGGCTGAAAGTCCGGGGCGGTCTGACGGGATATGCCCAGATTTATGGAAAGTACAATACCAGTGCGTATGATAAACTCCGTTTGGATTTGATGTATATTGAAAATTATTCTTTCCTGCTGGACATCAAGCTGATTATCCTGACAATGCGGATTATCTTCAGCAAGGAAAGCACAGAGGGGATTGATAAGGCCCAGGAAAATCAGGAACGAACGGACGAACTGCTGCGGGATATAGAGCGGCGGAAAGAGAAATAGCAGTGTGCCCGGCACTCGCGTACCCTTGGTGCTCGAGTGCCGGGTTATACGCTGAAAATCCTTTTCAGAAAAGAGACTTGCAAAAATTTCGGATTTAGTATACTATAAAAAAGCATCTGTGGAGCGAATGGAGGCAGTCTATGTCGCTGCGGGCAAAAATATTTGCATACTGGATGAAAAACAGACCGAAGAGTCTGAGTGCCACCAAGATAATCGCGATTGCATTTGCCGCAATCATTTTTCTGGGAGCCTGCCTTTTGAACCTTCCGGCAGCTTCCCGGAGCGGAGAACCCAGCGGCTTTCTCACAGCACTGTTTACAGCAACTTCTGCGACCTGCGTTACGGGCCTGGTTGTGCAGGACACCTGGCTCCAGTGGAGCGGGTTCGGACAGTGTGTTATCTTGCTTTTGATTCAGGTCGGCGGGCTTGGGTTTATGTCAGCTGCTACCTTGCTGGTTTTCCTGCTTCGGAAACGAATCGGCCTGAAGCAGCGGCTGGTTATGGCCCAGGCCCTGAGCATCAGCGATATGGATGGCATTGTGCGGCTGCAAAAGACGGTCCTGGTTGGAAGTTTCCTGGTTGAGGGGATAGGTGCGCTGATCCTGTTTATCCGATTCCTTCCGGAATATGGGCTGGGGAATGCACTTCGCTGGAGCGTATTTCATTCTGTTTCTGCCTTTTGCAACGCCGGATTCGATATATTCGGCGTTCTGCAGCCGGACGCAGGCCTTATCCTGTTTCAATCCGATCCGGTGGTGCTGCTGACCCTGTGCTGCCTGATTGTCATAGGTGGACTGGGTTTTTTGGTCTGGCAGGAGGTCCAGCAAAAGCGGAGTTTCAGGCGGCTGAGCGTCTATGCCCGTTTGGTATTGCTGACAACGTTTGCGTTAATTGTGGTCGGATGGATTATCCTCTGCCTTCTGGAGTGGGATAACCCCAGAACCCTTGGCCCCATGTCGGTGGGGGACAAACTGCTCAATGGACTGTTTCAGTCCGTCACGCTGCGTACAGCAGGATTTGCGTCCATCGATCAGGCGGGTTTGACGGAGGGGGGCAAGGCTGTTTCCATTGTGTGGATGCTGATTGGCGGTTCCTCCGGTTCCACTGCGGGCGGTTTGAAAACCGTTTCATTTGTTGTTTTGATTTTGTTTATGGCAGCCCGGGTACGGGGAAGAGAGTCGGTGTGTGTATTTCGCCGTACCATACCCCAGGGACAGGTTTTGGATGCCATGACCATCGGAATCATCCTGATATTTCTGGCGATGTTTGGCGGCATTTTCATTAGCTCCACCTCCGATGTCAGTGTGACGGACGGGGTATTTGAGGCGGTGTCCGCATTGGCAACGGTTGGGTTGACTGCAGGTGCCACCCGGGTTATGAGTGTTCCGGCAAAGTTGCTCATCATCTTGTATATGTATTTCGGACGGGTGGGCGTATTGACGATTAGTCTGGGATTCCTTGCGGGAAACCGGGCAGAGGAACGTTATCGCTATGCCGAGACGAAATTGCTGATTGGCTGAGGAGATAGATTATGAAATCTTACTTTGTAATTGGTCTTGGATTGTTTGGACAGGCATTGGCCCGTCAGCTGTGCAAGCTGGGAGCGGACGTACTGGCGATGGACATGTCCAGCCAGCTGGTTCAGCAGGTGGCTGCGGATGTCACCCATGCGGTCGTGGGGGATGCAAAGGACAAGGAAGTTTTGCGGGCCCTGGGCGCCAAGGACTTTGATTGTGCCGTGATCGCCATCGGGGATGATTTGGCCACTTCCGTGCTGGTCGCTATGAACCTGATGGAATTGGGGGTTCCTTACATTGTCTGTAAGGCTCATGACGAAACTCATCGAAAAGTACTGGAAAAACTGGGCGTTAACCGTGTGGTAATTCCGGAACAGGAAAATGCCCAGCGGCTGGGACGCAGTCTGCACAGCCACAACGTATTGGAGTATATTGAGCTGTCTGAGGAATATGGTATTCTGGAGGTACCTGCGCCCAAAGGGTGGACGGGGAAGAGCATCCGGGATCTGAATATCCGGGCAAAACTGGGTATCAATATTATTGCGGTGGAAAGCGGTCGGAAGACCAATGTTTCTCCTTCCGCAGACTATACTATTCAGCCTGATGATATTCTGGTGGTCTTGGGAGACAGCTATTCTTTGGAGGAGCTGCAGAAACTTTGATGGAACAACGAATTACATCCCGGAAAAATCCCCAGATTCAAATGGTACGGAAGCTGTTATCTTCCAGAAAGTACCGGGAAGAAACCGGACGGTTTGTGGGGGACGGCATCAAACTATTGAAAGAAGCGGCCGCGTACTGTCCGGGACTGGAGACGGTTTTCCTGTCTGACGGAGTGGAGGCAGACTTGCCGGAAACGGTGCAGGTCATCCGGGTACCGGAGGATGTGATGGAGTCCATCTCTCCCATGTCGTCACCCCAGGGGGCATTGTTTGTATGCCGCATGCCCCGCCAGCCGGAATGGAAGCCCCGTGGCGGTATGATGATTTTGGATGGAATTCAGGACCCGGGAAATCTGGGCACCATTCTCCGGACATCGGATGCGCTGGATGTTCCGCTGGTGCTGCTGGAGGGCTGCGCGGATGTGTTCAACCATAAGGTTGTCCGGGCCAGCATGGGTGCGGTGTTCCGCCGGGAAGTGGTGCAGACCACCTGGGAACAGGTTCTGCAAGCCTGTAAGGCAGCGCAGATTCCCATTGGCGTGACAGCGCTGAGTGATACGGCCATGGACATTCGCCGGGCACAGCTGCATACTATGGCTGTGGTGATCGGCAGCGAAGGCCAGGGAGTCCGGCCGGAGATTCTGGAACAGGCAGATCAGCAGCTGATCATCCCCATGAATGTCCACTGTGAGTCTTTAAATGCTGCGGTGGCCGCCACCATTGTGATGTGGCAGATGCGCTGCACACTGCCGTAGAGAGAAAAAGGAGAATTCTTATGCTGCTGCACTGGATCTGGCTTGCCCATCGTCCCGGCCTCAGTGACCGGGGAAGAGCGGCTTTGCTGCAGCGGTTTCATGACCCGGAGGACATCTTCTATGCAGACAGAAAGACTCTGACTGAAGTGGAGGGCCTGTCCGGTACGGGATTGGAAGCTTTGGGTGACAAGAGTTTGGATGAGGCCCAAAGTATTTTGAAGATTTGCCGTGACAAAAAGCTGGGCATACTCACTTTCCAGGATGCAGCCTATCCCCGCAGGCTGCGTAATATTTCCGATCCTCCGGCGGTCCTGTACTATAAAGGACAGATTCCGGATTTGGAAAGTTGTCCGGCAATCGCGGTTGTGGGGACAAGAAAAGCATCGGCCTATGGCTTGACCACGGCGAAGAGAATGGGATATCAGATCGCCCGCTGCGGCGGCATTGTGGTATCCGGCATGGCATATGGAATAGATGGCATGGCGACAGCGGGAGCCCTTACGGCAGGAAGTCCGGCGGTAGGGGTGCTGGGCTGCGGCGTGGATGTGGTTTACCCCATGTCCAATCGATCCTTGTTCCGGGATATGGAGGAGTATGGCTGGCTGGTCAGCGAATTCCCTCCGGGATATCCGCCATCCAGATGGACATTTCCCAAGAGAAACCGGATCATCAGCGGTATGTGCAACGGGGTCCTGGTCATTGAAGCCCCGGAGAAAAGTGGATCGCTGATTACCGCTCGTCAGGCGGCGGAGCAGGGCAGAGATGTGTTTGTGGTTCCGGGGAATATCGATTTGCTCTCGTTTCAGGGCAGCAATCAGCTGCTGCGGGACGGGGCGATAATGGTTTCCTCGGGCTGGGATGTGGTGAGCGAATATGAAGGGCTCTACCCCAATTCCCTTCGAAAAGAGTCGGAGCAATGCCGTCAGACGGCTTACCCCGAGGAAGTGCAGTTTGCCGCGGATTCTGAAAAACGGTATGAAAAAGTAGCGCAGGACATCCAAAAACCGAAACAGATCCGCAATCTTAAGAAAAAATTAGATAAAATAGACAAAAAGGACATTGACAATACGGCTTCCAGGCCGTATAGTGTCGTGGATACAGATTCCATACCGCTGTCAGATGAGGAAAGATCTGTCATTCAGATTCTGGAGCAGGGAGAGCGGCTGGTGGATGATGTGATCGCTCAGACCGGGCTGCCTGCGGGAAAACTGCTTTCGCTGCTGACCATGCTGGAGCTGAAAGGGGTTGTCCGTCGGCTGCCGGGAAAGCGTATCGCACTGCAAATCCGGTGAACTTCTGACTTTACCGGGATTTATCAAGGAAATGGAGCGCAAGTACACATGACAAAAGCAAGTAATCTTGTGATTGTGGAGTCTCCCTCCAAGGCGAAAACCATTGGGCGCTATTTAGGCCCTGATTATATTGTGAAGGCCAGCATGGGCCATCTTCGGGATCTGCCCAAAAGTAAAATGGGCGTGGATTTGGAGCATGATTTCACACCACAGTACATTCCGGTCCGGGGGAAGGAATCCCTGATCAAGGAATTGAAGGACGAGGCCAACAAGGCGGACACCGTTTATCTGGCAACGGACCCTGACCGGGAGGGAGAGGCCATCTCCTGGCACCTGAAAGAACTTCTGGCGCTGTCGGATGAAAAGGCCCGGAGAGTCACATTCAATGAAATTACCAAGAAGGTGGTGCAGGAGGCCATCCAGCATCCCCGGGAAATCGACTATAATCTGGTGGATGCCCAGCAGGCTCGGAGAATTCTGGACCGGATTGTAGGCTATCAGCTTTCCCCGCTGCTGTGGAAGAAAGTCCGTCGGGGACTGTCTGCCGGACGGGTTCAGAGTGTGGCTACCCGGATGGTGGTGGATCGGGAACAGGAAATCCGGGATTTTCAGCCCAAGGAGTACTGGACCATTGATGTGACCCTGAATCGGATTGGAAAACCCGGCAGCTTTGTGGCTCATTACTACGGCAGCCCCAAGAAACAGGAGCTGGAAACCCAGGACCAGGCAGAGCAGATTCTGACGGATGTCCAGGGGAAGGAATTTTCTGTCAGCAATGTAAAGAAGTCGGAAAAAAAGCGGACCAGTCCGCCGCCCTTTACAACTTCGACTCTTCAGCAGGAGGCGTCCCGGAAACTGGGCTTTACACCTAAAAAGACCATGATGGTCGCCCAGCAGCTCTATGAAGGTGTGGAGGTTGCCGGGGAAGGCACCACCGGTTTGATTACCTATATGCGTACTGACTCTTTGCGGCTGTCGGATGAAGCCATGGGAGAAGCAGCACGGTTTATCAAAAGCCGGTACGGCGAGGACTATTACTATGGTTCTTTCCACACCTTCAAGACCAAATCCGGCGCTCAGGATGCCCACGAAGCCATCCGGCCTTCTCATGTGGAGCTGGAGCCGGAGCGGGTGAAACAGAGCGTAACACCGGATCAGTACAAGCTGTATAAGCTGATCTGGAGCCGTTTCCTTGCGACCCAGATGGCAAATGCCATTTTTGATACGGTTTCCATCGACACCGAGTGTGCCGGCCATGTATTCCGGGCAAGTCATCAGAGCATGCGGTTTTCCGGATTCATGTCTGTGTACGAGGAAGGCCGGGACGATGAGGCAGAGGCGGTTGGCTCTGCCCTTCCGGATCTGACAGTGGGGGAGCATGTGTCCCTTGCGAAGTCTCAGAAGGAACAGCATTTTACCCAGCCGCCTGCCCGCTATACAGAGGCTACCCTGGTCAAGGCCATGGAGGAAAAAGGTGTGGGACGTCCGTCCACCTATGCGGCAACCATCTCCACCATTGAGGATCGGGAATACGTGGTAAAGCAGGACAAACGTCTGGCCCCCACTCCGCTGGGAGAGATCGTCACCGGACTGATGAAGGAACGGTTCCAGGATATTATTGATGTGGAGTTCACCGCCAACATGGAATCCCGTCTGGATGCTGTGGAGGAGGGGAAACAGCCCTGGAAAAAGCTTCTGGCGGATTTTTATCAGGACTTCAGCAAGGAACTTCAGGATGCGGAAACCGCATTGGAAGGGGTCCGGCTGAAAGTGCCGGAGGAAGAGACCGATGAGGTCTGTGAGCTCTGCGGCCGGAAAATGGTGATCAAAATGGGCCGCTTCGGAAAGTTCCTTGCCTGCCCGGGATTCCCGGAGTGCAAGAACGCCAAGCCTCTGGTTGAACGGATGCCCGGGCGGTGCCCCAAGTGCGGAAGCGGCATCCTCAAGCGCAAATCCAAGAAGGGGTATGCCTATTACGCCTGTGAGAAAGGCGCGGAATGCGGTTTTATGACCTGGGATGTTCCCACGGCAGAGGATTGCCCGGAGTGCGGCCAGACGTTGTTCAAGAAGTCCGGCAAGGGCAGAATGAAACCCTTCTGCATCAATGAAAAATGCAGCCGCTTCCTGCCGGAAGATCAGCGCGGCTATTACAAGAAAAAGGAATCTGCGTCGGATCCCGCTGAAAGCACTGCCGAGACGCAGAAGGAAGAGCCAAAGAAGGCTCCCCCAAAAAAGACGGCCGCCAAAAAGACAGCGGCTAAAACCACCGAAAAAAAGACAACCACAAAATCTGCCGGAAAAAAGAAGGGGGCCTGAGCATGACGGTGAAAGTAATCGGCGCAGGCCTTGCCGGTTCTGAGGCGGCCTGGCAGCTGGCCCAGCGGGGACTTGAGGTCGAGCTTTACGAAATGAAGCCCCGCAAGATGACGCCTGCCCACCAAAGTCCGGATTTTGCGGAGCTGGTTTGCTCCAACTCTCTGCGCGGAGACCGGCTGGAGAACGCGGTTGGCCTTCTGAAAGAGGAACTGCGCCGCTGCGGCAGCCTGATTTTGTCCTGTGCGGAAGCAACACGGGTAGAGGCCGGAGGCTGCCTTGCGGTGGACCGACAGGGTTTTTCCCGGATGGTAACGGAGAAAATCCGGAGTCATCCCGGAATCCGTGTAGTGGAGGAAGAGGTGACCCAGGTACCGGAAGGCCCGGTAATTATTGCAACCGGCCCTCTTACCTCGGATGCCCTTTCCCGGGCCATCAGCGAGTATTTTGGCCAGACCGGTTATCTGCATTTCTTTGATGCTGCAGCACCGCTGGTGACCGCGGAATCCATTGACATGAACCTGGCCTGGTGGCAGTCCCGGTATGACCGGGGAACCCCGGATTATATCAACTGCGCCATGGACAAGGAACAATACCTGGCCTTTGTTCAGGAGCTTTCCACCGCCCAGGAGGCGGAGGTTCACGGCTTTGAGGACAGGAATGTTTTTGAAGGCTGTATGCCGGTAGAGGTAATGGCCCGCCGGGGAATCGATACCTTGCGCTTTGGCCCGCTGAAGCCTGTGGGACTGACAGATCCCAGAACCGGAAAGGAACCATACGCCGTGGTGCAGCTGCGCCAGGACAATGCAGCAAAAAGTGTTTTCAACCTGGTGGGATTCCAGACTCACCTGAAATTCGGGGAGCAGAAGCGGGTGTTTTCCATGATTCCCGCCCTGGAAAATGCGGAATTTGTCCGTTATGGTGTGATGCATCAGAACACGTTCCTGCAGTCGCCAAAGCTGCTGGATCGATATTATGCAGACCGGCGCAATCCTTTGGTTGCGTTTGCCGGACAGATGACCGGAGTGGAAGGCTACGTGGAGTCCACAGCTTCGGGTTTTCTGGCGGCAGTGGCCATGGCTGCCAAGGTGCAGGGACGACCGCTTCCGGATTTCCCCCGGACAACCGCCATCGGCGCCCTGGGGCTATATATCAGTGATGAAAGTATCGAAAATTTCCAGCCGATGAATGTGAATTTCAGCATCATTCAGCCGCTGGAGAAGCGTATCCGAAAAAAAGCGGAAAAAAATCTGGCCATTGCCATGCGCTCTTTGGAAACCATTGATCAGCTGGTGGCCGGTGAACTATAACAGAAAGAGGTGGAGCAGTTGAAGATTATCCTCGATGCAATGGGCGGAGATAACGCTCCGGAAGCTGCTGTAATGGGTGCCATTGATGCGGTAAAAAGCTTCGGCATTGAAATCACGCTGGTGGGACGGGGAGAAGAAATCCTGGAGGTCCTGAAAAAGCATGGCATTGAGAATCTTCCGGACGGCATGGAGATTGCCAATGCGGATGATGTTGTGGATATGCACGACGATCCCGGCTCCGTCATTCACAAACGGAAGAATTCGTCCATGATCATCGGACTGAAAATGCTTTCGGAGGACAAGGGCGATGCCTTTGTTTCCGCCGGATCAACCGGAGCCCTGCTTACCGGTGCCACGCTGATTGTCAAGCGGGTGAAGGGAATCCGCCGTGCGTCGCTGGGCCCTTCCGTTCCGACCAAAAACGGAGGAAAGGTGGTAATATGCGACTGCGGCGCTAACGCCGAATGTACGCCAGAGTTCCTGCTTCAGTTTGGCCTGGTGGCCTCGGAGTATGTCCGCAATGTCATGGGGGTGGAAAAGCCTCGTGTGGGCCTTCTGAATAATGGCACGGAAGACAGTAAGGGAACCCCCTTGCAGAAGGAAGCGTTTGCACTGCTGAAAGACGCCCATGAAAAGGGCTTGCTGAACTTCGTGGGCAATGTGGAGGCCCGGGGCGTTCCGCTGGGAGAGGTGGATGTCATTGTATGCGATGGATTCAGCGGCAATGTCCTGCTGAAATCCATTGAGGGCACCGCCATGTTTATGGGCAGTATGCTCAAGCGGATGTTCAAAAAGAACCTGTTTTCCAAGGTGGGATATTTGCTTTGCAAGTCTGGAGTGAAGGACATTGTGAAGCTGCTGGACTACCGGGAGATTGGAGGAACCCAGCTGCTGGGAATCCGTAAGCCGGTGGTGAAGGCCCACGGGTCTTCCGATGCCTTGGCCTTCCGCAGCGCCCTGCGTCAGGCGATGGAAGCGGTCAACGGCAATTTCACCGCAGAGCTGGAGAAAAGCCTGGCGGCAATGAAGGAGAACACAATCCATGATTAAGGATCTGGAGGCCGCAATCGGCTATCATTTTCACAATATTTCTCTGCTGCAGAATGCACTGACCCATTCTTCCTATGCCAACGAGAGATGGCACAACAGCCTGCTGAGCAATGAACGGCTGGAGTTTTTGGGAGACAGCGTCCTGGGCATGCTGGTGGCTGAGTACCTGTATCGGAATTTCCCGGATCGCCCGGAGGGAGAATTGACCCGGATGCGGGCGGATATGGTCTGTGAAGGAACTCTTTCCGCCACCGCGAACCGGATCGGACTGGGAAAGCACCTGATGCTGGGGCATGGAGAAGAGCAGGGGGGCGGACGCACCCGCGACTCCATCCTGGCAGATGCCATGGAGTCGGTTATTGCAGCCTGCTTCCTGGACGGAGGACTGGAGGCGGCGCTGCAAATTGTCCAGAAATTCATTCTGGTAGAGGTGCCGGTGACCCGGCTGCATAATGTGGATTACAAAACCCAGCTTCAGGAACTGGTACAGCAAAAAAAGAACCAGGTTCTGTCCTACACCCTGGTGGGCCAGAGCGGCCCGGACCATGATAAGCACTTTGATGTAGCAGTATCCCTGAATGGTGAGACTGTGGGCGTGGGTTCCGGAAGCAGCAAAAAACGGGCGGAGCAGATGGCTGCCCGCGATGCCATGGAGAAGCTGTTCCCGAACAGTGTGCAGTAGCATTCTGCTTCCTGTTACGGATTCAGATTCGGCATTGCAATGTGTTAAATGTTTGTGGGAGATTTCCTATGAATAAAGTGAATTTGAAGAAAATCTATACCAAGTATAAAAGGTTTTTCTGCCCGTTGCTGTATGGAATCAACAGACTCTTTGGGGTACGAATTCGAAATCGTGGGAAAAATAACCGGGTTCAGGGCCTTTCTCATTCCATATTGCGAAAAACTCAAATTCATATCAGCGGTAATGACAATGAAGTGATTTTCGGGAACATGACGTCCGCTCACGGGGTGAGCATCTCCATTCACGGAAATCACAATCGACTGATTTTTGGAGATCGGAACTACCTGGTCGGCTGCGGTTTTTTCGTTGAAGATGATTGCAATCGCGTGGAACTGGCAGAGCATGTTTATGTGTATTCGAAGACTGAAATTTCCGCCATTGAGGGGACGGAAGTCTATATCGGGAAGGATTCTCTTCTGAGCGCCAACATCATGATTCGAACCGGGGATTCTCACGTCATTTTTGACAACACCACCGGTGAAAGAGTGAATGATTCTGCGAATATCAGCATCCATGATCATGTTTGGCTTGGAAATGGGTGCAAAGTCCTAAAGGGAAGCCAGATTCCGGCTGATTGCGTCATTGCCGCAGGAGCCATTGTTACTCACAATTGTCCTGACGAGACCAATGTGGTATTGGGCGGCATCCCTGCCAAGATATTGCGCAGGGGAATTGGCTGGAACAACATTAGATAAAAGGTAAAATATAGAAATCTTCCCCAAACGGTAAATGCAGCTTGTCATGACAGACTGTAGGATTTCTATATTTGAGAGGAGAAAAATATGGACTTGTATCAGAAACTGCTGGAAGTCAGCAGAGGATTTCGTATTGACTATGAATATCTGGGATATGAGACAATTCAGATGGGGAATGTAAACCATACATATAAGGTTAATTTCCGCCTACCCAGTGGGGAGGAAAAGTCTTTCCTGGTACAGAATGTCAACACCTATGCTTTCCGCAATCCAGTTGGCCTGATGGAGAACATCGATAAAGTAACGGAGCACATCCGTTCAAAGAAACCGGGTCAGGTGGCGCTGCACTTTCACCATACTCCAGACCGGAAGACCTATATTGCGGATGGAGACAACTTCTGGAGAATGACCAACTTTGTCCCCTCGGTCACATTCAATTCCGTCAGCGATCTTCAGGTGGTGCGCAACGCGGGTAAAGCGTTTGGAGAATTTCAGATGGATCTGGCGGATTTTGACATTTCTGAGCTGACAGAAACCATCCCGGCGTTCCACAACACCCGCAAGCGCTATGCGGATCTGAAGGAGGCAATTGTGCGGAACCGGGCTGGAAGAGCGCTGGCCGTACAGGAAGAAATTGACTATTTACTCTCGGTGGAAGATCTGGCCTGCACGCTCACGGACTTGCAGAAGGAAGGGAAACTGCCGCTGCGGGTGACCCATAACGATACCAAGATCAATAATGTACTGTTCCATCCCGTAACCCATGATGCTATGGTTGTCATTGACCTGGACACGGTTATGCCTGGCCTGATGGGACATGACTTCGGGGATGCCATTCGCTTTGCTGCAAATTTCGTGGAGGAGGATTGCCCCGAAGCGGAAAAGGCCGGCGTGGACCTGGAGGTGTTCCGTGCCTTTGCCCAAGGGTTCCTGAGCAAAACGGCGGGAACCATGACCGAAAAGGAGCGGGATACCCTGGCGTTGAGCTGTTTTGCCTTGACGGCAGAGCTGTCCGCCCGATTCCTGACGGACTATCTGGATGGAGACCTGTATTTCAAGGTTTTGACGCCGGATCACAACTTGATTCGGACTCGGTGTCAGATTGCATTGGCGAAAGATGTGCAGAAAAAATTGCCGCAGATGCAGCAAATTATTTCCGACTGCATTGCGGAGGCCTGAAATGGAAATAAGAAAAGGAGCCTGCCTGAGGCAGACTCCTTTTTATGTAGCTATCAGTGAGTTTCGATCCATTCGTTGACTTTGGTCTTGGCCAGCCGCTTGATATCCTCAGTAGGATACTGGGAAGCCTCGCCACCGCAAACATGCAGGAAGTACAGACCTTCGGGAGTCTGATACAGGCTCTCTTCGAACCCGGCGGGATCGCCAAAGCTGCCGCTGACGTAGCGCTTGACCAGAGTTGCGGTTTCGGTATCGTACTCTCTCTTACAGATGATCTTCTTCATGGGATAACCTCCTTTCTTGGCAGTCGTTTCGTCCATGGTTTATTATACATATTTTTGTGTGGAAATCAATACCTAATCAAGAAACTACTCAACATTTTGAAAAAGATTGGACGAAGAATCAATTTTATTACTGCATTTTTTCGATTGTTTGTGTACATTATGCACAATTTTCTCAGGCTATGGCTGCTGGAAAACACATTTTTTGAAATGGTGAAAAATATATGAGAGACTTTCCTTTTTTTACAACGGAATATGGCGTATCCAGTATTTCTCTTAGAGAAATACCCTACAAAGGGCAAGCGTTTATCTGGGTGCGTACCGTTCAGGAGGGAATGCTGTCTGCCCATCTTCAGGAATGCATTTCCCTGTGCCGTATGGCAGGCGCCGAGCAAATCCTGGCGGGAAATCATCCGGACCTGGAAAGGTTTCCTGTGCATACGAAGCTTCTGGAAATGCGCGGAACCGTCAACAGAAATCCGGAAAGGGTTGCTTTTGTCCGGCCCGTAACGGAGAAAACCGCCGGAGAATGGAGGGGACTATACAATCAGAAACTGCGCAAGGTGGATTGTGCTGCAACTCTGGAATTCCGGGAGGAAGCAAAACTTCCAAACTCCGGCGCTTGCTTTGTTGAGCGGGACCAGAAACTGCTTGGCATCGGCTGGCTGGAAGAGGACACCATCCGTGCGGTGGCTTCCTTGGTGCCGGGTGGGGGAGAATGGATCGTTCAAAGCATGGCAGCCCAGGTGCCTGACAGAAGCCTGAAACTGGAAGTGGCTTCTACCAATGAAAAAGCCATCCGTCTGTATCAGAGTCTTGGTTTCCGGACTGCCCGCTGTCTGGCCGAATGGCGGGAGATTCCACAGGCATCCTGGTAAAATCCACAAGGATCACAAAGATTTTTCTATATGTACGGCAAAAATACTTGACAGAATCCGGAACGTATGCTAGAATACGACTTGTGTTAAGGAATCATGCTTTACAGGGAGACTGGGATGGAAGCACTGGAACTGGTTTTGCTGTTTGATTACTACGGGGATTTACTGACGGATCGGATGCGGGAGTGCTTTGACCTGCGTTACAACCAGGATCTGTCACTGGGAGAAATCGGTCAGATTCTGGGGATCAGCCGCCAGGGCGTTCATGATAATCTCAGCCGGGCAGAAGCTTTGCTGCGGAACATGGAAGAGAAGACCGGATGTGTTCGCCGGGATCAGCTTTGCCGCCGTGGGGCGAAGAAAATTTGCGATGCGGCCAGAAGGCTGCAGACGGAACCTGGGGCAGATGTTTCAGCATTGACACAGCAAATTATTCAGATTGCTCAGGAACTTGAGGAGTAAATATGGCATTTGAAGGACTTACTGAGAAGATTTCCGCCACCTTCAAAAAGCTTCGGGGGAAAGGCCGCCTGAAGGAAGCCGACGTCAAGGAGGCCATGCGGGAGATTCGCATGGCTCTGCTGGAAGCGGATGTCAGCTACAAGGTGGTCAAGGATTTTGTAAAATCCGTAACGGAGCGTTGCATTGGAGCAGATGTGCTGGAATCCCTGACGCCGGCTCAGATGATCGTCAAGATCGTCAACGAAGAGCTGTGCAAGCTCATGGGTAATGAAACCAAGCACCTGACCATTAACCCCAACGGACCGACAGTTGTGATGTTGGTTGGCCTGCAGGGTGCGGGCAAAACCACAAACGGTTCCAAGCTGGCTGGGCTTCAGAAGCGGCAAGGGAAGAATCCGCTGCTGGTTGCCTGTGATATTTACCGACCCGCTGCTATTGAGCAGCTGAAGGTTTGCGGCGAAAAGCTGAACATTCCGGTATTTGAGAGAGGTACCCAGGACCCGGTGCAGACAGCCAAGGAAGCGGTGGTGTATGCCCGTCAGCACGGCCATGACATGGTTTTCCTGGATACCGCCGGACGGCTTCACATCGATGAGGCCCTGATGAATGAGCTGAAAAACATCAAAGAGGCCGTCAAGCCGGATGAGATCATGCTGGTTGTGGACGCCATGACCGGTCAGGACGCGGTGAATGCCGCCCAGAGTTTCAATGAATGGCTGGATATCGATTCCGTTATGCTCAGCAAGCTGGATGGCGATGCCCGGGGCGGCGCGGCCCTGTCGGTAAAGGCCATTACCGGAAAGCCCATCAAATTCGTGGGCATGGGGGAAAAGCTGGAGGATATTGAGCCGTTCCATCCGGATCGGATGGCGAACCGGATTCTGGGAATGGGCGATGTGCTCTCTTTGATCGAAAAGGCGGAGAAGGCTTATGATGCAAAGAAAGCCGCTGAGATGGAGGAGAAGCTGAAGTCAAACCGCTTCACCCTTCAGGATTTTTACGATCAGATGGTTCAGATGAAATCCATGGGTTCCATGGAAGAGATCTTGTGCCAGATGCCCGGCGGTGCCAATCTGAAAGGGGTCAAGCTAGATGAGAAAGCCATGGCTCATACAGAGGCCATTATCTTGTCCATGACGCCCAAGGAGCGGGAGAAGCCAGAGATCATCGGTGCCAGCCGGAAAAAGCGCATTGCTGCCGGCGCTGGTGTCCGGGTGGAAGATGTGAACAAGCTGCTCAAGTCCTTTGAGCAGATGCGCAAGCTGATCAAACAATTTTCCGGCCCGGGTATTGGCAAGAAAATGAAGCGTATGCGTGGTTTGGGAGGCTTCGGCGGAGGATTCCCCGGTTTTTAACAAGTTCGCTGAAAGCAATTTGCTTTGCGATATAGATTCAGATTATTTTTGGAGGTGAAACTCTCATGGTTAAGATCAGACTGAGAAGAATGGGTGCCAAGAAGGCTCCTTACTATCGGATTGTGGTTGCCGATTCTCGTTCTCCCCGGGATGGCCGCTGCATTGAGGAGATTGGCACTTACAATCCTCTGACCCAGCCCGCCACCATTACCGTGGATGCTGAGAAGGCTCAGACCTGGATCAAGAACGGCGCTCAGCCCACTGACACCGTTCGCGGCCTGCTGAAGAGCGCCGGCGTTCTGTAAGATCCACAAAGGAGACTTCCGCAATGAAAGAACTTTTGCTGTATATGGCAAAAAATCTGGTGGATGATCCTGAGTCCGTTACCGTAACCGAAATCGAAGATGAGGACGGCAAGGTTCTGGAGCTTCGTGTCGCCGAAGGGGACATGGGCAAGGTGATCGGCCGCCAGGGACGGATCGCAAAGGAGATCCGAACCATTATTAAGACTGTTGCCCAGCGCACTGGCGAGAAGGTCACGGTCGAAATCGTGGATTAAACGATGATGCGTGGCGTTTCGTCACGCATTTTTCGTTTTCATTATCATTTTAGGAGTATAGAACATGAGACTTCCCTTAATCGAAGCCGGACAGATCGTCACCACCCACGGTGTGCGGGGCGAAGTAAAGGTCCTTTGTTACCTGGATGACCCGTCCATGCTATGCGAATACCGCCGCTGCTGCATCGATGGAAAAGAATATGAAATGGAGTCGGTGCGGGTTCAGAAAACCTGCAATCTGGTGAAACTCCGCGGAGTGGATTCTATGGAAGCCGGACAGTCTTTGCGGGGCAAAGTGCTGCAGCTGTACCGGGAGGACATTCCCCAGGACCTGATTTTTGCGGCGGAATTGATCGGCGTGGACGTGTATGCGGACCAGGAATTCATCGGCTCCATCACCCAGGTGCTGGACTATCCCGGCAACAGTGTCTACGTGGTAAAGGGAAAGTATGAGTATATGATTCCGGCGGTAAAGCAGTTTATTTTGTCCATTGACCTGGACCACAACCGGATGGAAGTTTCGCTTCTGGAGGGAATGCGCACCGATGAGGATTGATATTCTGACGCTGTTCCCGGATACGCTGGAGGATGTGCTTTCGGAAAGTATTCTGGGCCGTGCCCAGGAACGGGGAATCCTGTGTATCCGAGCTCATCAGATTCGGGACTATACCGCCAGCAAGCAGAACCAGGTGGACGATTATCCTTACGGCGGCGGCCGGGGGGCTATCATGCAGGCTGACCCACTGTACCGCTGCTGGGAGGCGGTTTGCGATGAGGCGGGGGGACCGGTTCATACCATTTATCTGTCGCCCTGCGGTCATACGTTCCGGCAGGCAGACGCTATCCGGCTCAGCAAGATGGAGAATCTGATTCTGGTCTGCGGTCATTATGAGGGAATTGACCAGCGGTTCATTGACGAGTGTGTAGACGAAGAAATTTCTCTTGGGGACTTTGTCCTTACAGGGGGGGAAATTGCCGCCATGGCGGTCACAGACGCTGTCAGCCGCATGGTTCCAGGTGTGCTGGCCGACCCGGAGTGTTTTGAGGAAGAAAGTCACTTTAACGGTTTGCTGGAATACCCGCAGTACAGTCGGCCCGCGGTCTGGCATGGCCGGGCTGTCCCGGAGATCCTGCTGTCCGGAAATCATGAGAAGGTTCGTCAGTGGCGTCGGAAGCAGGCGCTGCGCCGTACCCGCCAGCGCAGGCCGGATATGTACGAGAAGTTGGATTTGTCCAGCAAGCAGGATCGGAAACTTCTTAAGGAGATGGAAGCGGAGGATGCTGAGCAATCTGGAAACACTGAAACAATGGCTGCAGGGGAGTAATCACATCGTCTTCTTCGGAGGAGCAGGCGTGAGTTCAGAGTCAAGCAGGTTATCCACTATAAAGGCAGGATAAAAGCCAGCGAAGGTCCTTCGGAAAATGATATGTAAGGGATTTTTGACAAAAGCAAAAAAACACAGGTTTGCTGTGCATGATGGAGCATATTTCCCTTTGTTTACTGGTTTCCCGGGAGGAGGGGCGGCATTCACGCTGAATGTCGTCCCTCCTCCCGGGAACTCTAATACAGTGGGATCAGTTTGCCTTCCAGTTGGCTGACCTTTCCAACCTGTCAAAATTTTGATACTGGGCTTGCCGATGCTTCAC
>DSLFC04101__coassemble_359_pt1 | contig 36535 bp, 39 predicted proteins | sample DSLFC04101__metabat2_low_PE_049 | metagenome-assembled genome bin DSLFC04101 | reverse complement strand
GCAAGGAGCAGCAGATCTCCATCACCGCTTCCACCAACCTGAGCCAGGAGGACATCGACAAGGCTGTCCGGGAGGCCGAGCAGTACGCCGCCGAGGATAAGGCCCGGAAGGAAGAAGTGGACACCCACAACGCAGCCGACCAGACCGTTTATCAGACCGAGAAAACCCTGAACGAGCTGGGCGACAAGATCTCCGCCGACGAGAAGGCCTCCATCCAGGCCGCTGTCGATAAGCTGAAGGAAGCCAACAAGGGCACCGATGTGGCCGCCATCAAGGCAGCTACCGAGGAAGTCCAGAAGGCCTTCTACGCAGTCAGCGAAAAACTGTATCAGCAGGCCGGTCCTCAGGACGGCGGCGCCCAGGCTGGCGGCAGCCAGAAGCCCGGCGACGACGGCGTGGTGGACGCAGACTACGAGACCGTTGACTAACGAACCCCAGAAAAGGGGCGGCGGAGAGCCGCCCCTTCTTGGTGTATAACGGAGGAAATTGTATTTCGGCGGGAAAGGCCGGGACCCTCCGCTGACGAATAGGAGATTGGAGCGTATGGCAGAAAATAAGCGTGACTATTATGAGGTGCTGGGTGTCAAAAAAGACGCCACAGCGGATGAAATCAAAAAAGCCTACCGCAAAAACGCCATGAAGTACCACCCCGACCGGAACCCTGGTGACAAAACCGCAGAGGAAAAGTTCAAAGAGGTGGGGGAAGCCTACGAGGTGCTGTCTGACGAAACCAAGCGGCAGCGCTATGACCAGTACGGATTCGCGGGAGTTGACCCCAACTTCGGCGCAGGAGCCGGCGGGGCCGGATACGGCGGAGGCTTCAGCGGATTCGGGGACTTCGGCGATCTGGGGGATATTTTCGGTGAGTTCTTTGGCGGCGGCAGCCGCCGGGGCGCCACCCAGAATGCACCCCGCCGGGGCGAGAATGTGATGACCCGGCTGGATCTGACCTTCGAGGAGGCGGCCTTCGGCTGTGAGAAGGAAGTGGCGGCCCAGCGGATTGAGAACTGCTCTGCCTGCAACGGCACCGGTTCCGCCGATGGGGTCATTGAGACCTGCCAGCAGTGCCGGGGCACCGGCCAGGTGCGTACCGTCCAGAACTTTATGGGGATGCAGATGCAGTCCAGCACCACCTGCCCCAGCTGCGGCGGCAAGGGCAAGGTCATCAAGAACCCCTGCAACACCTGCAAGGGCAAGGGCAAGGTCCGCCGGACCAAGCGGGTCAAGGTCAAGATTCCCGCCGGTGTGGATGCCGGACAGAGCGTCCGGGTCCGGGGCGAAGGCTGCGTGGGCAGCAACGGCGGTCCCAGCGGCGATCTGCTGGTGGAAATCTACATCAAGCGCCATCCCATTTTCACCCGGGAGGACTACGATGTGCTCTGTGAAGTGCCCATCACCTTCACCCAGGCGGCCCTGGGTGCGGAGATTGAGGTTCCCACCCTGGACGGCCGGGTGAAGTTTGACCTGCCGGAGGGTACCCAGACCGGCAAGGAGTTTGTCCTGCGGGAGAAGGGCATCCCGGAAGTGGGCAATCCCCGCCGCCGGGGCAACCACCGCTTCACCGTGGTGGTGGAGACGCCCACCCACCTGACCAAGGAGCAGAAGGATCTGCTGCGGCAGCTGGACGGCTCCATGGAGGAAACCCCCAAGCGGAAAAAATTCATCGATACCCTGAAGGACTTCTTTGAGTAAGCGTCAATATTTTCCGGAAAAAACCCAGACCGGGGACTTGTGCCTGGCCTGGGTTTTCGCTATAATAAGAAAAAACACAAGGAGGCCGGCGCTATGAAGCGGGAAGGATACATCAGCTGGGACGAATACTTCATGGGAATCGCCATGCTGGCGGCCAAGCGAAGCAAAGATCCCAACACCCAGGTAGGGGCCTGCATTGTCTCCCAGGACAACATCATCATCTCCACCGGATACAACGGGATGCCCAAGGGCTGCTCCGATGATGAATACCCCTGGGCCCGGGAGGGCAGCGAAACCAAGTACCCCTATGTGGTACACGCGGAACTGAACGCAGTGCTCAACGCCAACGGCCGGGACCTGCGGGGCAGCAAGCTGTATGTGGCCCTGTTTCCCTGCAACGAATGCGCCAAGGCCATCATCCAGAGCGGGGTGAAGGAAGTGATCTACCTGTCGGACAAGTACGCCGACTCCATGGCTACCCTGGCCTCCAAACGGATGATGGACTCCGCCGGTGTGCGCTATACCCAGATGCGCACCGACTTGAAATCCATCACCCTGGATTTCATCCCGGAGGAAGAATGGAAAAAGATGTAACAGAAACAGGCGTCCGCTTTTCAGCGGACGCTCAAGCGTGTCAAAAATACCATTACTTCCTTAGCCCTGGGAACAAAAAGATTTTCAAACATGTTCCGCCGGGGCGTGTACCTGGCGGAACATACTTTACAGGCTGCAAGTGTGTAATTTGTCCCCCGACGGGGGAGAAATTACGCGCGCGGCAGGCTGCAAAAGCTTGTCGGAAAGCCCCGAAGGGTTTTTTCGACAGTCTGAGTCCCGGCTCCGGAATCGGAGCCGGGATTTTTCCGGGTTTTTACAGCCAGACTCTTGTTGTTGGGGAAGTCTTTCGCTATAATACATCTCATAGAGGAGAAGCAAAGGAAAGAAAGGATGAGATTATGGACGCAAAGCGTACCTTTACCCCGGAGCAGCTGCATTATCTGCGCCTGCTTTCCAAGCAGTTTCCCACGGTGCAGGAGGCGGGTACGGAAATCATCCGTCTGCAGGCCATTTTGAACCTGCCCAAGGGGACGGAACATTTTATGTCGGATATTCATGGCGAGCATGAGGCGTTTCTGCACATCCTCAACTCCGCCTCCGGTGAAGTCAAGGAAAAGCTGGAAGAATTGTTTGCCAATTGCATGACCCAGAAGGATCGCAACGACCTGGCGACCCTGATTTATTATCCCGCTGCCAAACTGGCCCTGGTGGCCGATGAGTGCGACAATCTGGACGAATGGTATCGGCTGACCATCCACCGGCTGGTGGAGCTGTGCCGGTATGTGTCTACAAAATACACCCGGCAGAAGGTCCGCTCCCTGATGCCGGCGGATTATGAGCAGATCATCGACGAACTGGTACATCTGGCGGGGGAGGGAGGCTTCCGGCAGGATCAGTATGAAAACATCATCAACACCACGGTGCAGATCGGTCAGGCTGCCGATGTGATCCAGGCCATCAGCCAGCTGATCAAGCGGCTGGTGGTGGACCGGCTGCACATTGTGGGCGATATTTTTGACCGGGGCCCCCGGGCGGACATTGTCATGGATTCCCTGATTGAGGCTCAGAATGTGGACATCCAGTGGGGCAACCACGATGTTTTGTGGATGGGCGCCGCTTCCGGCTCCCGGACATTGGTTGCCACGGTGCTGAGCAACTCCATCCGCTACAACAATCTGGATGTGATCGAAACCGGCTACGGCATTTCCCTGCGGCCTCTGAGCATCTTTGCCAACGAGGTTTACCGGGACTGCAACACCGAGCAATTCAAGGTCAAGCTCACCGGCACCGACGCCGACCAGTACACCGAAAAGGACAAGCTGCTCTCTGCCCGGATGTACAAGGCCATCACCATCATCCTGTTCAAGCTGGAGGGACAGAAAATCCTGCGCCGTCCGGAGTTCGGCATGGCCGACCGGCTGCTGCTGGACAAAATCAACTACGAAAAGAAGACCGTTATGGTAGATGGGGTGGAGTACCCCATGACCGACTGCGACTTCCCCACGGTGGACCCGGCGGACCCCTATACCCTGACTGACGAGGAAAGCCATGTGATTACCCAGCTCACGGAATCCTTCGTCCACAGCGAAAAGCTGCAGAAGCACACCCGGTTCCTGTATTCCAAGGGCGGGCTGTACAAAATCAGCAACGGCAATCTGCTGTTCCATGGCTGCATCCCCATGGGAGAAGATGGGAAGCTGATTTCCTTCACCATTGGAGGCAAGGAGCGCTCCGGCCGGGAATTCCTGGACTATGCGGAGAAAACCGCCCGGAAGGCCTACTACGACAAGCGGGGCAGCGCGGAGCGGCAGTTCGGGCTGGACTTCTTGTGGTGGCTGTGGGCCGGACGGAACAGCCCCATCTTTGGCCGGGACCGGATGACCACCTTCGAGCGCCGGTTTATCGAAGACGAAAAGACCTGGGCGGAGCCGAAAAACGCCTACTACACCTACTACCAGGACCCGGCGGTGTGCGAAATGCTGCTGGCGGAGTTCGGATTGGTTGGCAAGCACTGTCACATCATCAACGGCCATGTGCCGGTGAAGGTCCGCAAGGGTGAGAGCCCGGTGAAGGGCGGCGGCAAGCTGATCGTCATTGACGGCGGCTTCAGTAAGGCCTACCAGTCCACCTCGGGGATTGCGGGCTATACCCTGATTTTCAACTCCCGGCAGCTGCGGATTGTGTCCCATCAGCCCTTTGCCGGAAAGTACAACGCCCTGCACAACAATGACGACATTGAAAATGAGAGCGTGATTTTTGAAAATCTGGAGACCCGGATGCGGATCAGCCAGACCGACGAAGGGGCGGAATTGCAGACCCGGGTGGAGGATTTGATGCTGCTGCTGGAAGCCTACCGCTCCGGCGCGGTGACAGAGGATCACAAGAACTGAAAAATGCGGCGCACCGATTTGCTCGATGCGCCGCATCTGTTTATGGGTTATTGGTTTTCCGGCAGGCTCATGGCGATCTTTTCCGGGGTGACCGGGATTTCCCGGTGCCAGACGCCGGTGGCCCGGTAGATGGCGTGAACAATGGCCGGGGCCGGGGTGTTGATGACGATTTCGCCGATGGACTTGGCGCCGAAGGGGCCGGTGGGTTCGTAGCTGTGCTCAAACTCCACCTTCAGCTTGCCCATATCCAGCCGGGTGGGCAGCTTGTACTGCATGAAGGAGGACTCCATGGGACGGCCGTTGTGGTCGTAGGTCACATTCTCCATCAGGGTGTGGCCGATGCCCTGGACGAGGCCGCCCTCGGTCTGGGTCCGGGCCAGGGCCGGATTCACGGGAATACCGCAGTCCACCACTGCCATGTAGTCCAAAATGGTCACCTGGCCGGTCTCCTTGTCCAGCTCAATTTCCACCATGCCCACCATGTACGGCGGGGGAGAGACGGGGGAGGAGTGGGTGGCAGTGACCTGAACCGCCTGGTTGTTGAAGACCTGGGACTTGTAGGAGATGTCCTCCAGGCTGACGGTCTGCTGGGTATTCACCCGGCGGACCTGCTTGCCCTCGAACACCACTTCCTCCGGCTGGCAGTTCATCATCTCCGCCGCCACGGCGCAGATCTGTTTGCGCAGGTCTGTGCAGGCCTTTTCCACGGCCTTGCCGGTGATATAGGTGGTGGAGGAAGCATAGGAGCCGGAATCGTAGGGGGACACATCGGTATCCGCACCGAACACCGCCACATCGTCCACATCGCAGTCCATGCACTCGGCCACCATCTGGGCCAGAATGGTGTCGCAGCCGGTGCCCATGTCCGCTGCGCCGATGATCAGGTTATAGGTGCCGTCGTCGCTGAGCTTCACCGTGGCGGAGCCTACGTCCACATGGGAAATGCAGGAGCCCTGCATGGCCATGGCCACGCCGGCGGCACGGACTTTGCCGTTGCCCATATCCCGCACCGGGTACTTTTCCGCCCAGCCGAACATCTGGCGGCAGTGCTCCATGCACCGGTCCAGGGCGCAGGCGTTGGCGACTTCTCCATAGTAGGCGGGCATGACCATGCCCTCTTTCACCATGTTCATGTCCCGGATCACCGTGGGGTCCATGCCCAGCTGCTCCGCCAGCTCGTTGACGGTGGTTTCCAGGGCGAAGATACCCTGGGTGGCGCCGTAGCCCCGGTAGGCGCCCGCCGCCTGAAGGTTGGTATAGACCACGTCATAGCTGAAGCGGTAGGCTTCCAGGCCGCCGGTGTACAGTGGGATGGATTTATGGCCGGACAAGCCCACCGTGGTGGGGCCGTGTTCGCCATAGGCACCGGTGTTGGATAGGGTGTACAGATCCAGCACCCGGATTTTGCCGTCCTTGCTGGCGCCCAGCCGGACCCGGATTTCCATTTCATGCCGGGGAGAACCGGCAATCTGGGATTCCTCCCGGGTGTAGATCAGCTGAGCTGCCCGTCCGGTTTTCAGGGTAACAAAGGCGGGGTAGACTTCACACACCGCCGTCTGCTTGGCACCGAAGCCGCCGCCGATCCGGGGCTTTTCCACCCGGATCTGGCTCTTGGGAATCCCCAGGGCCCGGGACAGAATCCGGCGGCAGTGGAACACAATCTGGGTGGAGGAAATCACGTGCAGCCGCCCGTATCGGTCCAGGTCGGTGTAGGTGCGGAAGGTCTCCATCATGGCCTGGTTGAAGGCCTTGGTGTGGTAGGTCCGGTCCAGGACAATGTCGCAGTCAGCCATGACGGCGTCCACGTCTCCGTGGAAGTTGGTCTCGCTGGCAACCAGGTTCCGCTTGGGGTCACCGCCCACCTGACAAGGCGGGAACCAGTCCTCCTCCGGGTGAACCAGAATTTTGTTATCCTTGGCGGTGCGGAAATCCAGCACCGGCTCCAGAATATCATATTCTACTTTGATCAGTTTCTTTGCCTTTTCCGCTGCCTTCTCCGTTTCCGCGGCGATGATGGCCACCACGTCTCCCACAAAGCGGACATGCCGGTCAATGATCAGCCGGTCATAGGGGGAAGGTTCCGGATAGGTCTGCCCGGCAATGGCAAACCGGGTCTGGGGCACATCCTCCCAGGTGTACACATCCACCACTCCGGGGACCTTTTTGGCAACCGCAGTGTTGATGCTGCGGACCATGGCGTTGGCGTGGGGGCTGCGCAGAAGCTTCACCACCAGGGCATCCTTGGGGGTGACGTCATCGGTGTACACCGCTTTTCCCAGCAGCAGCTGCATGGAATCCTTCTTGCGGATGGATTTGCCCACGGTTTTATACTGTCTTTGCTCCATGGTAACCTCCTTATCCTTTGCGGCTGTTGAGATAGCTGCGAATGCCCCGGAGCTGGCCGTCATAGCCGGAGCAGCGGCACAGATTCCCCGCCAGGTAGGCACGGATTTCGTCATCCGTGGGGTCCGGATTCTCCCGGAGCAGGGCGATGGTGTTCATCACGAACCCGGGATTGCAGAAGCCGCACTGGTCGGAGCCCTGGTCGGCGATGAAGCCCACAAAGTCCTTAGCTTCCTCCTGGAGCCCTTCCAGGGTCTGGACGCTGTGACCGTCCGCCCGGACTGCCAGCACCGAGCAGGACAGAACGGGCTTTCCGTCCATCAGCACGGTACACAGACCGCAGTTGCTGGTGTCGCAGCCCCGCTTCACGCTGTAGCAGCCATGCTCCCGGAGAAAATCCAGCAGCATACAGTCCGGGGCCACAGAGGCGGAAAGAGGCTTTCCGTTGAGTGTGAGTTTGATCTCCATTATGCCATCCCTCCCAGTTCCAGAACATTGCGCCGGGTCAGGACCCGGATCAGGTGGGTGCGATACTGTGCGCTGCCCCGCAGATTGCCCTGCGTAGGAATGCTTTCAGCGGCGTAATCGGCGAAGGCCTGGGCGCTTTCCTCGGTAATGCCGCCGCTGAGCAGGCCTTTCTCATCCCGGACAACCACTGCCCGGCCCGGGCGGGCACCCACGGACAGACGGTACACCCCGTTCACACAGGACAGGGCGCAGGCAATCACCGGAAAATCCGTGCGCTGGTTGCGCATGGCCCGGTAGACAAATTTCCCGGGGGTTTTTTTCACGATCAGCCGGACCAGAATGTCCCGGTCGGGCTTGCGCCGGGCGAATTCCTCCAGAGAAACCAGGCCGCCTTTGTAGAGCTCTACGAAGGCATCCATGGTCTGAAACACCGTCAGCACATCGGAAAATCCGAACCGGCCCCACAGACTGCCGCCCACCGTGGCCAGGTTGCGAAATTGTACGCCCACAATGTCCTTTACCGCGGCGGCAGCGGCACCCTGGGTGTAGGCGTTCAGGCCCGGATGCTGCTCGATCTGGCGCAGGGTGACCATGGCGCCGATGGAAAACGCCTCCGGGGTCTCGGTGATGGTATCCAGCCCCAGGTCACACAGGTCGATGGCTGTCTGAATGGTGCCCCTGCCCAGTCTGGTCCAGAGCATCCCGCCCAGAATCCGGCTGCTGCGGCGCTGGTTCAGGGTATAGGCCTCCTCCAGGGTCTTGGGGCGAACATAGTTCTGTATGTTCCTCATGGTGATATCTCCTTTTGCCGGGTCTTCCCCATTTTCTATTGTCAGTATACCACATATCTTGATTTTGGGAAGAGAAATTGTTATAATTCTCTCAGAATTTTACGGAATCCGGCAGCTTTGGGAGGGAGAAGGAATGGAAGTGCGGACCCGCATTGTATTTCTGGACGACCGGGGAGAGAAGTTTTTCGGAGAGGGCCCCTGCCGGCTGCTGCGGGGGGTGGCAGAAACCGGTTCCCTTCACGCTGCCGCCGCATCCATGGACATGGCCTATACCAAGGCCCTGCGGCTGCTCAAGCGCGCGGAGCAGACCCTGGGGTTCCCCCTGACCCAGCGAAGCGCCGGGGGAAAGCATGGGGGCGGCAGCTGCCTGACCCCCCAGGGAAAGGAGTGGCTGGGACGCTACGAAGCCTACCGGGACGCCTGCATCCAGGCAAACCGGCAGCTGTACCAGAAGTTTTATGGAGAAGAGTTGTGAAAACGCCCACCAGAAGGGGGCGGGCTGCGTGATTATGGCCTCCGGCCTGGGAAGGCGGTTCGGAGGGAACAAACTGCTGGCGGATTTCGGGGGAGAGCCTTTGATCTGCCGGGCATTCCGGGCCACGGAGGGACTGTTTGATGCCCGGGTGGTGGTGACCCGGCACCGGGAGGTGGCAAATCTGGCCCGGGAGTGGGGGATTGCCGTGGTGCTCCATGACCTGCCCCTGCGCAGCGACACCGTCCGGCTGGGTCTGCAGGCGTTGGGGGAAGCTGCCGGGTGCCTGTTCTGTCCCGGAGATCAGCCCCTGCTACGGCGGGAGACGGTGGCGGAGCTGGCGGCGAAGGGACTTGGGAATCCCGGCACCATCTGGCGGCCCGCTTTTCAGGGAACTCCCGGGTCTCCGGTGTGGTTCCCCTGGGAGCTGTTCCCGGAGCTGATGGCCCTGCCTCCGGGAAAGGGCGGGGGATTTGTGGCAAAACAGCACCCCGAACGGCTGCGCACCGTTGCCGCTGGGGCGGAAGAATTGCAGGATGTGGACAGCCCGGAGGATCTGCTCCGGCTGCTGGCATGGAAAACCCGGCGGTGAGATTTCACCGCCGGGTTCAGACTGCCGAAAAACCCCTTCGGGGCTTTCCGACAGGTTTTTGCAGTCTGCTGCGCGTATCATTTGTCCCCCGGTGGGGGAAAAATTCCACACTTGCAGCCTGTAAAGTATGTTCCGCCAGGTACGTGCCCCGGCGGAACATTGTTTAAAAATTACGTTGTCACCAACGGCGGTGAAAAAACTGTACTCTTTGAAACGCTAACCCGAAGGTGAGATATCACCGCCGGGTTCTGTTATTCGGTTTCTTTCCAACCTTTGTATTGCAGCAGAAGATAGGCCCCCAGCCCGACGAAACCCAGAACCCGGGAAATATCCCCGGCGACGGGACCGCAGAATTCCCGGAGGGGAAGGCTGCTGATCAGCAGCAGGGCAGAGACAATGCCCAGAAGAAGATACCAGGTTTTCACGGGAGATCCCTCCTTTTCTTTGCTGATTTCATTATAACAAGGAAAAAAGAAGACTGTCAAGTTCATTTCAGATGTTCAGCGTCATGCCGGTGGACAGGCGGTGCAGCCGGCTGCCCATCCGCTCTTTCAGAACCGCATACTGTGTCTGCCCGGTACAGTGACCGGTATAGTACACCGTGGGCAGCCGGAGCAGGTCATCTGCAATTCGGGACAGGGCCTGGGAGTCTTCCTGCTTCATCAGGTGAAAGCCGCCGATGAGAATGTCCGGGGAGAAGTACCTGGAGATGTTCTGAATTCCCCGGTGGGAGCAGCCGCTGACCAGAATCCGCCGGTTTCCCTCCCGGATTTCCAGGTACTGCTCGTGGCGGAAGTCCTCGGGGACCCGGCGGCCCTCCTGCTCCATCTGCAGTCCATAGGGTTCTATGGGAACGGCGCAGGAAATGGTATTTTTCAAAATCATCCCCGGGGCAGGGGAAAAGCCGTCAGGGCAGAAGACCAGCCGGTCCCGGCTCTGCTCCGGCAGGGTCATGCCGATGAAGGCGTCTTTGGCGTTATAGTGGGGCTCCGGGGCAAAGGGGCTGAGATACACCGGGGCTGTGGAATTAAGCTCCAGAAACCGGGCTAGCCCTCCGGTGTGGTCGTAGTGGCCGTGGGAAATCACGGCAAAGTCCACCCGAGCAAGATCGACGCCCACAGCGGCAGCGTTTTCGGCAAAGGCATTGGTCTGGCCCATGTCGAAGAGAATCCGGTGGGTTCCCGTCTCCAGGTACAGGCTCAAGCCGTGTTCCGCCGTGACACCGGTGCAGCAGGCGGTATTCTCTTCCAGGACCACCAGTTTCATGAACGCTCCTCCTTTTCCGGCAGCCGGGCAATCAGGCTGCCGCCGTGATCCTTCAGCCACTGCCGCCGGGTACGGTAGTCTGGCAGCACCTCTTCTACCAGATTCCAGAACCGGGCCGAGTGGTTCAGTTCCTTCCGGTGGCACAGCTCATGGACCACCACATAGTCCCGGATTTCCCCAGGTGTGAGCATCAGCAGACAGTTGAAGTTCAGGTTCCCTGCCGCCGAACAGCTGCCCCACCGGGTGCGCTGGCTGCGGATGGTGATCCGGCCGTAGGTCACATTCAGCAGCCGGGCGAAATACGCCGTCCGCTCCGGCAAATCCCGGGCGGCCTGCTTTGCCAGTGCCCGGAGTTCCTCCGGGGTCAGCACCGGCAGCCGGGGCTGACGGGCCAGCTTTTCCAGGTGCCGCTCCAGCCAGGGCCGCTTTTCCTCCACAAACCGGGCAATCTCCCGCTGGGGCATCCGCCGGGGACAGCGGACTACCACATTTCCGGCGGCGGTGATTTCCAGGGACATGGTTTTCCGGGCAGACCGGATGACCGAAATTTCCATCAGATCAGCACTCCGTTCAGGTGGTCGATTTCGTGCTGGATGATCTGGGCGGTGAAACCGGTGAAGGTTTTGATCCGGGTCTGAAAGTCCGGGGTCTGCCAGCGGACCTTGATTTTCTCATACCGGCGGCAGGGCCGGGGACTGCCCAGAAGGGAAAGGCAGCTCTCCTGGGCATCGTAGGGCCCCTGGGTGGAGAGAATCTCCGGGTTCAGCATCGCCTGCTCCGTTCCCTCCTGGTCAAAGACGATGATCCGCTTCGTCTCGCCGATCATATTGGCGGCCATGCCCACACAGGTTTCCCGGTGGGCCCGGAAGGTGTCCAGAAGGTCTGCCAGGGCGGGCAGATCCTCCGGTCCGGCGGTCTGGGACCGCCGGGCGAGCAGGATGGGGTCGTGTACCAATGGCTGTATCATAGATCTTCAGAATCCTTCCCGTGTGTTTTTTCCAGTATACCATGTTCCGGCCCGGGACGCAACCGCGGGATATGGGCAATGGCTTGACTTCCCGGAAAACCCCTGTATAATGGATAAAAAGCCTGGGAAAGAGGGGAAAATCATGGAGAAAATCAAAAAGTTTTTGGGACGAAAAGATGTTGTACCGTCCATGCAGCGCTATGGAATCGATGCCCTGGGGGCCATGGCCCAGGGGCTGTTCTGCACGCTGCTGGTGGGCACCATCCTCAATACCATCGGACAGCAATTCGCAATCGGGTTCCTCAACCGGATCATTGTCACCATCGGCACCGGGGAAGGAGCGGTGGGCTACACCATCGGCGGTCTGGCTTCGGCTATGGTAGGGCCGGGAATCGCAGTGGCCATCGGCTTTGCCCTGCACTGCCCGTCCATGGTGCTGTTTTCCCTGATTCCCGTGGGCTTCGCCGCCAACGCCATGGGCGGGGCGGGAGGACCGCTGGCGGTGTACTTTGTGGCCATCGGGGCGGCGGAGTGCGGCAAGCTGGTGTCCAAGGAGACCAAGGTGGACATTCTGGTAACCCCCATTGTGACGGTGCTGGTGGGGGTGGGCCTTGCCAGCGTGATTGCGGCGCCCATCGGCGCGGCAGCTTCGGCGGTGGGCGACTTTGTCAAGTGGGCCACGGTGCTCCAGCCCTTCTGGATGGGCATTGTGGTGTCGGTGGTGATCGGCGTTGCTCTGACGCTGCCCATTTCCTCCGCCGCCATCTGCGCTGCCCTGGGACTGACGGGGCTGGCCGGCGGGGCGGCTGTGGCAGGATGCTGCGCCCAGATGGTGGGCTTTGCGGTGATGAGCTTCCGGGAAAACCGGTGGGGCGGTTTGGTGGCCCAGGGGGTGGGCACCAGTATGCTGCAGATGCCCAATATTGTGAAAAATCCCAGAATCTGGATTCCGCCCACCCTGGCCTCCGCCATTACAGGCCCCTTGGCCACCTGCCTGTTCCGGCTGGAGATGAACGGCGCTGCGGTATCTTCGGGGATGGGCACCTGCGGCTTCGTCGGACAGATCGGCGTATACACCGGCTGGGTCAGCGACATGGCTGCCGGGGTCAAAAGCGGCATCACGGCCATGGACTGGGCGGGACTGGCGCTGATCTGCTTTGTGCTGCCCGCTGTGCTCAGCTGGACTTTCTGCCAGGTGCTGCGCAAATGGGGCTGGATTGGAGAACAGGACCTGAAACTGGAATTGTAAAACGCATAACCTGCACCTCCCGGGCATAGTTTTCCGGGAGGTGATTTCTTTGGCAATTGTGCCTACGGATGCGCCCATGACCTATGGGCGCTGCGAAGAAGCGATGGAAGAACTGAGCCGGACCTTCCAGGGGGTGGAAAAAGAAACCCTGACCCGAACCGCCTTCGGACGGAAGGTATCGGCGCTGAAGCTGGGAAGGGGAAAACGGAAGCTGCTGTGCACCGCCGCCCACCATGCCAACGAGTGGATCACGGCCCCTGTGCTGCTGAAATTTGCCGAGGAGCTGGCCCGGGCCGCTGAGGAAGGAGGGGACATCCGGGGTGTTCCAGCGGAAGCCATCCTGGAAACCGCCCGGATTCATCTGGTGCCCATGGTGGACCCGGATGGGGTAGACTTGGTCACCGGGGCCATTGCGCCGGATTCGGAGGAATACAACCTGGCCCGGGAGATTGCCGACGGATTTCCGGAGGTGCCCTTTCCCCAGGGGTGGAAAGCCAACCTGCTGGGGGTGGATCTGAATTTGCAGTATCCCGCCGGTTGGCTGAAGGCCCGGGAAATCAAATTTCGTCAGGGATACACGAAGCCTGCTCCCCGGGACTATGTGGGAAGGGCCCCTCTGAGCCAGCGGGAGACCGTGGCGCTGGCCCGGTACACGGAAGCGGTGGACCCGGATCTGGTGCTGGCGTTTCATACCCAGGGACGGGAAATTTACTGGCAGTTCGGGGATATTCCGGTGCCGGGAGCCAGAGAACTGGGAGAGGAGTTCGCCCGGGTCAGCGGCTATACCCTGGCGGATACCCCTTACGCTTCCGGTTTTGCCGGGTACAAGGACTGGTTCATCCAGGACTTTGGCCGCCCGGGATTTACCATTGAATGCGGGGAGGGAGAAAATCCCCTGCCAGTGTCCCAGTTCGGGGAGATTTACCGGGACAATCTGGGAATTCTGGTTGCGGCGGCCCTGGGAGAGGAATAGAAAACGGCGGCTGCAAAAAGCAGCCGCCGAAGCGCTATGTATGGATCAGCAGAAGGCGTCTACCGCCAGCTTGAAAGCGCCGTAGGCTCCCGCATCATTGCCCAGAGAGGCCAGGGCAAACCGGGCGCCGGAGGCGGCATGGAACACATACTTCTGGAAGTAGGGGACCACGCCTTCCAGCAGCATCTCTCCTGCCTTGCTGACACCGCCGCCGATGACCACCACCTCCGGGTTCACCACGCTGCAGACGTTGCCCAGCAGCATGCCCAGATAGTCGTAAACCTGCTCCAGAATGGCAGTGGCGGCAGGATCACCGGTCTTGGCTGCGTCAAAAATGTCCTTGCAGGTCAGATTCTCCGTGTCCTTCAGTTCGGTGGGCAGGGGGGAGTCCTTCAGGTAGTTCCGGGCCAGCCGGACAATGCCGGTGGCGGAGCAATACTGCTCGGCGCAGCCGAACTTGCCGCAGTTGCAGGCTGTTGTCTCCTGGGGATTGAGCACCAGGTGCCCGATCTCCGCTCCGGAGCCGTGGGCGCCGTGGAGCAGATTTCCCTCCACCACAATGCCGCCGCCAACCCCGGTGCCCAGGGTGACGAAGACCATGTTGCTGCAGCCTTTGCCGCCGCCTTTCCAGTATTCTCCCAGAGCGGCCACGTTGGCATCGTTGCCTGCTTTCACCGGGAAGCCGGTGAGCCCGGACAGAGTCTCGGAGATGTTGAACACCCCCCAGCCCAGATTGACGCACTTGTTGACCACGCCCTTGGCGTCCACCGGACCGGGAACGCCGATGCCCAGGCCCAGAATATCCGAGTCGGGAATGCCGTGCTCACGCAGGTAGCCTTGGATGGAGGCGGCAATGTCCGGCAGGATCTGTCTGCCGCCGTCGGAAGTGTTGGTGGGAATTTCCCACTTGTCCAGCATGGTGCCGGTCTGGTCAAAATAGGCGATTTTCACAGTGGTTCCGCCCAGGTCAATGCCAAACCCATATTTCATCGTGAAACCCTCCTGAAATTGATGTGAAACGGGAAAAGCGGGGGGCTGCCCCGGCAGTTCCCAGGCTGCCCTGCAGGCCCGCTGTCTCTGTCCGACAGGGGAACAGACGGCGTCCGAGGGCGGCGATCTGTCTATATTATACATATTCTGCAGGAAATTGCCAGTGGAAAATGCAAAAAGCCGACACAATTCCTTCCAAGTCCCCCTGCATCGCCGTAAAAAGAAGTTTTCACAAAAGGACTTGCGTTTGCCGGGAAGTTGCGGTAACATATACGTGACATCCCCCGCTGAAACAGAAGGAAAGGACGTGTTTTACCAACATGATTAAAGTAGATATTTCCAACGTCTGGGGTCAGCTGTCTCTGCCGGATCTGCTGGCAATGGAGAAGGAAGTCTCCGATGCCCATGATACCCTGATGGACGGCTCCGGCGCGGGCAACGACTTTTTGGGCTGGCTGAACCTGCCCGTTCGGGAGGCCACCCAGGAGATCCGCAGAATCCAGATGTCCGCGGAGAAAATCCGCCGGGAATCCGATGTGTTCGTGGTCATCGGCATCGGCGGTTCCTATCTCGGCCCCCGGGCTGCCATTGAGCTGCTCCAGGGTCCCAACCACAACATCGGCAAGGGCAAGGGCAATCCTCAGATCTTCTTCGCTGGCAACGGCCTGAGCACCCGGCACTGGAACGAGCTGTGCCGCCTGCTGGAGGATAAGGATTTCTCCATTGCCATTATTTCCAAGTCCGGCACCACCACCGAGCCGGCCATCGCCACCCGTGCCCTGCGCTGGATGCTGGAGCGCAAGTACGGCACTGACGGCGCCAAGAGCCGGATCTATGCCATCACCGACCCCTGCAAGGGCGCTCTGCGGCAGATGGCCACGGAAGAGGGCTGGGAGAGCTTCGTCATCCCGCCCAATGTGGGCGGCCGGTTCTCTGTCCTCACCGCTGTGGGCCTGCTGCCCCTGGCTGTGGCGGGCATCGACATCATGGAGCTGATGAACGGCGCCATGGATGCCAAGGAAGCCTATGATCTGCGCTCCTTTGAAAACCCGGTGTGGCAGTACGCCGCTGTGCGGAACCTGCTGTACCGCAGCGGCAAGGTCATGGAGATCTTCGAATCCTTCGAGCCGGGCTTCAAGATGTTCGGCGGCTGGTGGCAGCAGCTGTTCGGCGAGTCCGAGGGCAAGGACGGCAAGGGCATCTTCCCCGTCACGGCCGAGTTTACCGCCGACCTTCACTCCCTGGGCCAGATGATTCAGCAGGGCCAGCGCAACATCTTCGAGACCATGGTGCGCTTTGATCCCCCTGCCCAGAAGTATACCATCGGCTCCGACTGGAAGAATCTGGACGGCCTGAACTATCTGGAGGGCAAGACCCTGGACTTTGTGGATGAGAAGGCGTTCCTGGGCACCCTGGCAGCTCATGTGGACGGCGGCGTGCCGGTGATTACCATGGATGTGGGAGAACTGACCGACCGGAAGGTGGGCGAGCTGTTCTTCTTCCTGGAGCTGTGCTGCGGCGTTTCCGCTTACATCCTGGGGGTCAATCCCTTCAACCAGCCTGGCGTGGAGCTGTATAAGCGCAATATGTTCCAGCTGCTGGGTAAGCCCGGCTACGAGGCCAAGTAAGGCTTTGGGCAGAAAGATTCACAAATTAGTAGTTGCAAAAATATACGTTTGCTGGTAGAATGTCCATAAGCCATTATTCTGGCAAGCAAAGGAGGACTATCCGATGATTCATGTTATTATGGGCCTGAAGGGCTCCGGCAAGACGAAGAAGCTGATCGACGCCATCCACGAGGCTGTGGCAGAGGCCAACGGCGATGTGGTGTGCATTGAGTATGGCAGAAAGCTGACCTACGACGTTACTTATAAGGTTCGCCTGGTGGATTCCCAGGAGTACGGCATTTGCTCCCCCGAGATGCTGAAGGGCTTCCTCAGCGGTATGCACGCTGGCAACTTTGATATTACCAACGTTTTCATTGACAACCTGTACAAGACCATCGGCAGCGACACCGATGCCGCCGTGGACTTTGTGGAGTGGTGCGCCAAGTTCGCCGATAACAACGCCATGGAAATCACCATGACCATCTCCGCTGACCCGTCCACCGCACCTGAGGCACTGAAAAAGTACCTGTAATTCCAGGCTGATACCGCCGCAGCTCAGGCTGCGGCGGTTTTTTCGGGAAAAATGGAAAAAGACTTGAAATGTCCTTTTCTTTTCTTTATAATGGATCGGAAAAGATTAGATTTAGGAGGATACTATGGGTACCAATACCTTGCAGGAAAACAAAATGGGTGTGATGCCGGTAGGAAAACTGATGGTCAATATGGCATTGCCCATGATCATCTCCATGCTGGTACAGGCGCTTTATAATGTGGTGGACAGTATCTATGTTGCGCAGATTTCGGAAAGCGCCGTGACGGCACTGTCCCTGGCATTCCCGGTGCAGAATATGCAGATCGGCTTTGCCACCGGCATCGGCGTGGGTGTGAACTCCCTGCTGAGCAAAAGCTTGGGCCAGAAAGACCAGGAGGAAGCCAACCGGGCGGCTGGCAACGGCATCGTACTGATGCTGATTGTCACGGTGGCGTTTATGCTCTTCGGTATTTTCGGCGTCCGGCCTTACTATGAAATGCAGTCCACCGTCGCCGAAACTGTGGAAGGCGGCATTGCCTACACCCGGATCTGCTGCATTGTGACCATTGGTGTCTTTATGCAGATTCTGGGCGAGCGGCTGCTCCAGTCCACTGGCCGGACGATCTACACCATGATTTCCCAGAGCACTGGTGCCATTATCAACATTGTTCTGGACCCCATCCTGATTTTCGGATGGCTGGGGCTGCCCAAGATGGGCGTGGCCGGCGCCGCTGCGGCAACGGTGATCGGCCAGTGCGTGGGCGCACTGCTGACCCTGTACTTCAATCATAAACACAATCCGGAAGTTCAGTTCGGCAAGAAGTATCTCAAGCTGGAGAAGCGGACCGTGGCCAGCATCATGACCGTGGGCTTCCCTTCCATTGTGATGAACGGCATCGGCTCGGTGATGAACTTCGGTATGAACCAGATTCTCCAGGGCTTTACCGAAACCGCCACCAGCGTGTTCGGCATCTACTTCAAGCTCCAGAGCTTCTTCTTCATGCCCCTGTTCGGCATCAACAACGCCGCCATTTCCGTCATCGCCTATAACTACGGTGCCCGGAAACCCAAGCGGATTACCCATACCCTGAAGATCACCTGCGGCGGCGCTTTGGCGCTGATGGTGACGGGACTGCTGGTGTTCCAGTTTGCGCCGGATCTGCTGCTGGCCCTGTTTAACCCCGGCGATACTTTCCTGGCAATCGGACGCTCCGCGCTGCGGATTATCAGCTGGAGCTTCCCCATTGCGGCGGTGTGCATTGCCCTGAGCGCCAGTTTCCAGGCCCTGGGCAACGGCAGCTACTCTACCATTATCTCCCTGTGCCGGCAGATGCTGGTGCTGCTGCCGGTGGCTTACCTGCTGAGCCTGACCGGAGAGGTAAATAACGTGTGGCTGGCTTATCCCATTGCGGAGGTGGTCAGCGGCGCTGCAACCCTGTTCTTCTTCCGCCGGATTTTCCGGAAAAAAATCCTGCCCCTGTTCCAGGAACAATAATCCCTTCCCGGAGCACGTAAACCGTGCTCCGGGAAATTTTATGTTTCTTGCCGGGAAAAAGCGGATTGGGCTTGACAAACTCCGATTGGAAGGGTATACTGATTCTAACAGATGAACGTTTGCTCATATGTTAAAACAAAACACAGGGAGGACCGGGTATGACAAAGAAGGTCTACACCATTGAGAATCTGGATTGCGCCAACTGTGCGGCGAAAATAGAAAGCAAATTCAACAGCCATCCTCAGGTGGAGGAGGCCGTGATTACCTTTGCTACCGGGCAGCTCCGGCTGACGGCGGAAGACCCGGACAGCCTGATCGGGGAACTGACCCAGATTGCCCGGAGCATTGAGCCGGGGGTGGTGATTTCTCCCAGAAAGGATGTCAGAGATGGAGGAAGCACCCCCAAAACGGAGTGCGGCTGCGGTCACCATCATGATCATGGGGAAGGCTGCGGGTGCGGTCACCATCATGACCACGAGGAAGGCTGCGGGTGCGGTCACCACCATGACCACGAGGAAGGCTGCGGGTGCGGCCACCATCATGAGCACGAGGAAGGCTGCGGGTGCGGCCACCATCATGACCATGGGGAAAGCTGCGGCTGTTCCCACCACCAGAAGGAGCACCCGGAAGATCATCAGGACGGCCATGTTCATCAGGCCAAAGACCGGGAAGTGCTGGAACTGGCCCTGGGCGGGGGACTGTTTGTACTGGGGCTGGTGCTGAGACAGACCGGCCTGGGATGGAGCGCCCTGCTGGTGAGCCTGCTGGCCTATGTGGTGCTGGGCCGGGAGGTTGTGACCACCGCGGCAAAAAATCTGGTGCGGGGGCATGTTTTTGATGAAAACTTTTTGATGTCCGTTGCCACCATCGGCGCCTTCTTCATTGGAGAATACCCGGAGGCGGTGGGCGTGATGCTGTTCTACCGGGTGGGAGAGTTCTTTGAACACAAGGCGGTGGAGCGCAGCCGCAGCCAGATTATGGAAGCAGTGGACCTGCGGCCCGAGGTGGTGCACCGGATTGAGGGCCAGGACGTCCGGGAGATTCCCGCAGAACAGGCTCAGGTGGGAGATCTGGTGCTGGTACGGCCGGGAGACCGGATTCCTCTGGACGGCCAGGTGGTCAGCGGCACCAGCCGGATTGACACCGCCCCCATCACCGGAGAGCCGGTGCCGGTGGGGGTAGGGCCGGGAGACAGTGTGATTTCCGGCTGCGTCAACACCCAGGGTCAGCTGACCATCCGGGTGGAGAAGCCTCTGGCGGAGTCCATGGTCACCCGGATTCTGGACAGCGTGGAAAACGCCGCCGCCAGCAAACCCAAAATGGACCGGTTTATCACCCGGTTTGCCCGGATTTATACCCCGGTGGTGGTAGCGGCGGCTCTGGCAACCGCCATTGTTCCCTCCCTGGTGACGGGGAACTGGGGCTACTGGGTGTACACCGCTCTGACCTTCCTGGTCATGAGCTGCCCCTGTGCCCTGGTGCTCAGCGTGCCCCTGGCTTTCTTCGCCGGAATCGGAGCGGGCAGCAAAAAGGGCATCCTTTTCAAGGGAGGGCAGTCCATGGAGGCCCTGACCAAGGTCAAAACCGTGATTGTGGACAAAACCGGAACCATCACCAAGGGCAATTTCCAGGTGCAGAAGGTGGAGGGACCGGAAAATCTGCTGGAGCTGTGCGCCAGCTGTGAGCAGCAGTCTACCCATCCCATTGCAGCCAGCATTGTGGCGGCAGCCAACAGCCGGAACCTGGAACTGCGGACACCGGAATCTCTGGAAGAGCTGCCGGGTATGGGCATCCGGGCAGTGCTGGATGGAGAGGAAATCCTCTGCGGCAATGCCCGGCTGCTGGAGGAAGCCGGCGTGGTCTTCCCCCGGAATGAGGCTCCCGGCACGGTGGTGCTGGTGGCGGCGGAGAAACAGTATCTGGGTTATCTGGTGATTGACGACACCCTGAAACCCGGGGCGGAGCCTGCGGTGCGGAAGCTCCGGGATCAGGGCCTGGAGACGGTGATGCTCACCGGAGACTCGGAAGTTTCCGCCAGAGCGGTGGCCGGTGCGGCAGGAATCCGGCAGGTGTTTGCCGGTTTGCTTCCCCAGCAGAAGCTGGAGCGTCTTCAGAAAATCCGGGAGCAGCGGGGTGCGGTGCTGTTCGTGGGCGACGGCATCAACGACGCACCGGTGCTGGCGGGAGCCGATGTGGGCGCCGCCATGGGCAGCGGCGCCGATGCCGCCATCGAAGCGGCGGATGTGGTGTTCATGACCTCCGATGTGGAGGCCATTCCCCAGGCGCTGGAAATCGCCAAGAATACCGGTACCATTGCCTGGCAGAATGTAATCTTTGCCCTGGCGGTGAAGCTGGTGGTCATGTATCTGGGACTGCGGGGCTTTGCCTCCATGTGGCTGGCGGTGTTTGCCGACTCCGGCGTGGCTATGCTGTGCGTCCTCAATTCCATTCGGATGCTGTACAAGAAGTGAGATTATGAAATCGGAAATTTGCAGCTGTGACTGCCATATTCACATGGTCCTGGACGGCCGGGACTGGAAAAGTGCCATTGCCCGGCACACCCGGGAACCGGAGGAAGGCTGGGTTCGCCGGACGCTGGAACACTACCGGCAGCTGGGATTTACCTACCTGCGGGACGGGGGAGACCGGTGGGGCGTGGGAAAACGGGCCAGAGAACTGGCACCCCAGTACGGCATCCGGTACCGGACTCCTCTAGCCCCCCTGTGCAAGGCCGGACACTACGGAGGATTCATCGGAACCCGGTTTGAAAATCTCCGGGAATACGCTTCCCTGGTGGAAAAGGCCCGGGAACAGGGGGCGGACTTTATCAAGATCATGATCTCCGGGCTGATGGATTTTGACCAGGCCGGGGTCCTCACCGAGGAAGGGCTGCCGCCGGAGGAGATCCGGGAGCTGATTCACATCGCCCATGAGGAGGGCTTCCCGGTGATGGCCCATGCCAACGGAGCCCGGACGGTGGAGGCTGCGGCCCGGGCGGGGGTGGACTCCGTAGAGCATGGGGCCTACCTGGACACGGATGCCTTGCAGGCCATGCAGGAGGTGGGGACCGTCTGGGTGCCTACCTTGTCCACCATCGGCAATCTCCGGGGAACCGGGCGGTTCCGGGAGGCGGCGGTGGAAGAAATCCTGGAGAGCGCCATGGAAAACGTATACCGGTTTGCAGGTCTGGGCGGCCTGCTGGCCCCCGGCACTGATGCCGGGGCCTGGGCGGTGCCCCACGGGAGCCGGACGGAAATCCCCCTGCTGGAGCAGGCCCTGGGGTCGCTTGGAATGGAGCAGGTGGCTGCCGGTGTCCAAAAAATACAAAACATCTTCTGATTGAGGAAGCGGAAATCCGCTTCCTCAAATTTTTTTGCCCAAGTTGCACGTTTGACGGCAACTTTTCACTTTTCTGAAGGTACGGGTGAAAGGAAGGGTAATATGCACGGTAAGGAAAAACCGCTGAAGCAGAGAATCGCCTCCGGGGAGATCCGGCGGCGGGATGTGGTGCGGCGGCTGGCGGAACTGGCTTTCGGTCAGGCCAACGACTGCGTCCGACTGGTGCTGGAGGAGGTCCCGGACCCGGCGGGACTGGACCTGGGCTTGCTCAGCGAAATCAAACGCAACGAGAAAGGGACGGTGGAAATCAAGCTGGTGGACCGGCTCCGGGCGCTGGAACTGCTGTCCATGCTGGCCGGGGAGGAAAAACAGGGGCTGGAAACCTTCTTGCAGGCCCTGAAACCGGAGGACCCGGCATGAATACCCCTCGGTTTTCTCCCAAACAGCGGCGGGTGCTGACCTGGTGGATGCCCGGAGGGCCGGACGCGGGAAAGGACGCCATTGTCTGCGACGGGGCGGTTCGCTCAGGAAAAACCATGGCCATGGGGCTGAGTTTTCTGCTGTGGGCCATGCTCTGCTTTCAGAATCAGCGCTTCGGATTGTGCGGAAAGACCATCGCCTCCCTGCGCCGAAATGTGCTCTCGGAGCTGCTGCCCCGGCTGACGGAGCTGGGGATGACCTGGCAGGAGAAAAAATCGGAGAACCTGCTCACCGTCCGGTTTCAGGGCCGGGAAAATCAATTCTATCTGTTTGGCGGGCGGGACGAAAGCTCGGCGGCTTTGATTCAGGGAATCACCTTTGCCGGGGTGCTGCTGGATGAGGCGGCGCTGATGCCCAGAAGTTTTGTGGACCAGGCCTGTGCCCGCTGCTCCGTGGCCGGGAGCCGGCTGTGGTTCAACTGCAATCCCGCCGGGCCCAATCACTGGTTCTACAAAACCTGGATTGTGGAGGCGGAAAAGCGCAACTGCCTCCGGCTCCACTTTACCATGGAGGACAACCCCTCCCTGACCCCCGCCATCCGGGAGCGATACCAACGGATGTATACCGGGGTGTTCTTCCAGCGCTACATTCTGGGCCAGTGGGTCCAGGCCGAAGGCCGGGTGTACGACTTCTTCACCCAGGAGATGGTGGGCATCGCCCCGGAACACTGCGACAAGTGGTACATTTCCTGCGACTACGGCACGGTGAATCCCATGTCCATGGGTTTGTGGGGGCGCTCCGGCGGGGTGTGGTACCGGGTAAAGGAATTCTACTTCGATTCCCGGGTGCAGATGCGCCAAATGACCGACGGGGAATATGCCCGGGAGCTGGAAAAGCTGGCCGGGGGACGGGAGATCACCGCCGTGATTGTGGACCCCTCTGCAGCCAGCTTTCTGGAACTGCTCCGGCAGCAGGGCTGGCGGGTGCAGAAGGCCAACAACGACGTGCTCAGCGGCATCCGGCTTACCTCCGACTGCCTGAAATCCGGAAAAATTGTGATTTGCCAGGGATGTGAGGACTGCCTGCGGGAGATGGAGTGCTACGTCTGGGACCTGCGGGAGGGCAGGGGCGACCGGGTCCGGAAGGAACACGACCATGCCATGGACGATATGCGCTATTTTACAGCCACGGTGCTGGGTCGGCAGCGCAGCGGCTTTGCCGCCTGCATCGTGGAACGAAAAAACTGAGAAAGGATGTGGCGGATTGAAACGAAAAAAGGACAAGACCTCCCCGGTGGCGGCGGCCTGCCAGCTTCGGGGGGGCAGCATCCATCCCTTCGGGGCCATGCGGGGCTTCACCCCCCTGGGCGGCGGAGAGGAGCGGATCTACCGGGAAATGCGGGAAGCCCTGCCGGTGCTGGATGCGGCGGTGGGGAAGATGGTCCGGCTGTGCGGCGGATTTGAGGTGAAATGCCGCAATCCCCAGGCCCAGGAGAAGCTGAATGCCTTCCTGGAGATGATGCCCTGCGGTCGGGGACAGATGGGCATTGAAAGTTTCCTCAGCGGTTATCTGGACAGCCTGCTGACCTACGGCCGGGCGGTGGGAGAACTGGTTGTAGTGGGCGGTAAGCTCCGGGCGGTATGCTGGGGGGACGTGACGGCCCTGGAAGTGGAGGAGGGAAACGACTCCCTGGATGTGGTGCTGTGGGGGCGGGACCGGTTCGGCCTGATGCGGCCCCTGCCGTACCAGCATCTGCTGCTGTTTACCACCATGCATCCGGAACCGGCCCACCCCTACGGGGTCAGTATGTTCCGGGGAATGCCCTTCCTGGCGGACATTTTGCTGAAAATCTACAACACCATCGGTACCAACTGGGAGCGGGCGGGAAACATCCGCTACAGCGTGATCTGCAAGGGCGCTGAGAATCTGGACCCGACCGCCGCCCAGGAGCGGGGCAAAGCGGTGGCGGAGCAGTGGGCCAAGGCCATGGAGGACGGAAAAAATGGCACCGTCCGGGACTTTGTAGCCGTGGGTGATGTGGAAATCAAGGTGATCGGCGGGGAGGCTCCCATCCTGGACTCCGAGGTGCCGGTGCGGCAGATTCTGGAACAGCTGGTGGCCAAAACCGGGCTGCCCCCCTTCCTGCTGGGTCTCAGCTGGAGCACCACCGAGCGGATGAGCACCCAGCAGGCGGATCTGCTGACCAGTGAGCTGTGGGCTCTGCGTCGGACGGTGGAGCCGGCCATGCGGAAGATCTGTCAGACGTTCCTTGCCCTGGAAGGGCTGGACAACCGGGTGGAACTTCTCTGGGATGACATCAGCCTCCAGGATATTACCCAGCAGGCCCAGGCGGAACTGTATGGCGCTCAGGCGGAAAAATACCGGGCGGAGGCGGCCCGCCCGTGAACATAGATCAGCATTCACATGAAGGAGGTTTTTTAAGTTGCAGGTTACAAAAGCGGCGGAGGCGGTGAATCACGGCGTGCCCAATCCGGTACAGCTGGCGGCCATCAATGCGCTGGCAAAAGCGCAGCTGGAGCCGGAGCAGGTGTATGTGTTCTCCCTCCGGCTGTGCGACGATCAGGTAGACCGGGATTTTGAGCGTTTCGACACCATGGCCCTGCCGGAACTGGCACGGCTGTTCCGGGGGAAAACCGGAATTGTGGACCACTGCTGGAGCGCGGAAAACCAGATCGCCCGGATTTTCGAGACCCAGGTGGTTCAGGAGGAGGGCGTCAGCTACATTAAGGCCTGGGCCTACATCCGCCGGGGTGAGGACAACGACAGCCTGATTGCCGATATTGAGGCGGGAATCAAAAAGGAGGTTTCCGTGGGCTGTGCCATGGGCCGGGCGGTCTGCTCCATCTGCGGCAGCGATTACGGCAGCTGCGGTCACCAGAAGGGAGAACACTACGACGGTCAGCTGTGCTGCGCTGTTTTGCGGGAACCTATGGACGCCTATGAGTTTTCCTTTGTGGCGGTGCCCGCCCAGCGGGAGGCGGGGGTCCTGAAGGGCATGGGAAACAAATCCCTGAAGGAACTGGCGGAGCGCTTCGGTGTGCAGAAGGAATACCAGGCTCTGAAAGCTCAGGCGGAGCTGGGAAAGCAGTATCAGCGGCAGCTCCAGGACAGCGTGGTCCGGCTGGGGCTGACCCTGGATCTGGGGGCGCCGGAGCCGGTGCTCCGTGGCATTGCCTCCACTGCTCGGGCGGAGGATCTGCTGGCCCTGAAAGAGGCCCTGGAGGAGCGGGTCAACCAGATGCTGCCTGTATTGCGGCAGCTGGAAGGCCCCAACGGGAAGGATGAAGCCGTGGAAAGCGGCTTTCTGATTTAATTCGGAATGATTCAAGGAGGAATTTGAAAAATGGGTTATGACAATCTGAGACTGGAAAAAGGAATGTACCGGCAGGAGGGAATGAGCTTTACCCAGGTGCTGGAATCTCTGGACCCCAGCGAAAACTACCGGGGTACGGCCCTGGAGGGCACCGACGCTTTCCAGCGGCAGCTGAAGCGGTTCGGCATCCGGGCCAAGGGGGCCGGGTCCTCCCCGGTGGAGAAATTCTTCCGGACTATGGATTCCGCGGTACTGTTCCCCGAATACATTGCCCGGACGGTGCGCCAGGGCATGGAGGAAAATGACATCCTGCCTGCCATCACCGCAACCACCACCATCATCGACGCCATGGACTACCGGTCCATCTACTCCGTTCCCACCGATGACGACAAGGAACTCAAGGACGTGGAAGAAGGCGGCACCATCCCCGAAACCGAAGTCAAGACCAAGGAACATCTGATCAGCCTGAGCAAGCGGGGACGGATGCTGGTGGCTTCCTATGAGGCCATCCGATTCCAAAAGCTGGACCTGTTCAGCGTGATGCTGCGCCAGATCGGCGCCCACATCCAGAAGCAGCAGCTCTCCGACGCCGTGGATGTGCTGATCAACGGCGACGACAACGACAATGCCGCCGTCCAGTACACCATCGGCACCACGCCCATCAGCGGTACCAAGGGCACTCTGGGCTATGATCAGCTGGTGGAATTCTGGGGCCAGTTCGACCCCTTCACCATGAACACCCTGCTGTGTTCCACCGGCTGCATGACCAAGATGCTGAAAATTCCCGAACTGCAGAACCCCCTGACCGGTCTGAATTTCCAGGGTACCGGCAAGCTGACCACGCCCCTGGGCGCCCAGCTGCACCGCACCAGCGCCGTGGCGGACGGGGTCATCATCGGTCTGGACAACCGGTATGCCCTGGAGCAGGTTCGGGCGGGCGACGTTCTGGTGGAGTACGACAAGCTGATTGACCGGCAGCTGGAGCGGGCAGCCATCACCTCCATCGCCGGCTTCGGCAAGATCTGCACCGGGGCAGCCTGTGTGCTGAACGTATGATGCTGGAGGAACAGGTGTTCCTCCAGGCTCGGGCGCTGGCGGGAACGTTGGAGGAGAGCCGGGAAGAATTGCTGCGTGCCATGTGTACGGCTTCTGCTGAGGCTCTGGCGGCCAGACTGAAAGAGGGCCTGACTCCCGAGGACTGTGAAAGTGTCTTCGTTCTGGCTGCTGGGCTGTATGCCCTGGCGGGGTTCCGGGAGACGGAGGAGAGTCAGTCGGTGCAGCAGCTGCGGGCGGGGGATCTGACCATCCAGCAGGACAGCTCCGGCGTGAAGACCCAGGCGGAGGGGCTGCGGCGTCAGGCCCGGGAACTGATGGCGCCGTACATGAAGGACAGCTTCGCCTTTACGGGGGTGTGATATGCGGGAACGGGTAGCGTCGGTAATGAATCGCTTCGGGACGGACATGACCCTTTCCAATCCGGAGGGAACGGCAACGGTTCGGGGCTTTTTCTGGGCGGTGAACTCCAAAAGCTGGCAGAGTATGGAAAGTGAGGCCACCTTGCTGGGAGAAATCTTCCGGGGACAGTACGTGTACCTGGGGCCGGCGGATGTGGAAATCCGGGAGGGGGATACCCTCTCCCTGGGGGAAAAGACCTACCTGCTGCGCCGGGCGGAAGTATTCTACTACGGCAACGAACCGCTGTACCGGTGGGCACTATGCGTAGAGAAGGGTGTGAATGATACATGGGGTACTCAATCCTAGAATATGTGCTGCGGTGTCTGCGCCAGCAGGGCCTGACGGCGGACATTGCTTATCCGGGGCAAAAATTTCCCACCATCACCGGTCCGGTGGTGACGGTGCACATCAATTCGGTGGACCGGGCCAATCTGCTGGTGACGGTGGAGGTCAGCGTAATCTGTCCTGCGTCCGTAGGCGGCACCCAGTGTGAGATGGAAGCCCTGCGGGTCACGGAAATTCTGCGCTGGAACAAGGCGGTGTGCGTCCAGAACGGATGCCGCTATGACGGCATTGCACAGGTGTATGTGGTGGACATCCTGGCCACCTTCAACGGCGTAACCGAGGCGGATCAGTGCAAGGTGTGGCCTGGCTTCTACGTCTATATGGGAGACGAACTGCTGCGCTACGCCATCAGCTTTCAGGAAGAGGAGACTACAGGCATTCAGGCGGAATACGCCACCGGGGAATACTTGGGCAAGGGCGTCAGCCAGAGAAAACGAGGCTGGAACATTCAGCTGGAAGAACTGATTCCTGTAGGTTCGGTGGAGGCCCCGGAACCCGAGGGCGAATTCACCTTGCAGGTTGTCACGGATCAAAAAACCGAACAATATACCGGCTGCCGCTGGACCCAGATCCGCCGGGAGTTCAGCGGAAAGGGAATCCGGCGGATTCGCACGGGTTTTGCTTTTCTGAGAGAGGAGGTACAGGCATAATTTGGACTTTTTAAGCTATAAAACCTTTGTCTGGCCCCAGAATCCCACCACATACAAAGAAGAAGTGGTCCGGGAACCCCAGTACTACACCCAGGATGGGGTGACCTACTTCGACAAGATGGGAGATCTGAAGCGGACCATCACGGGAAGCGGAGTCTTTTACGGGGAAAAGGCCTTTGACTACTACAAGGAACTGATGAAGATCTTTGCCAGTCCGCTGCCGGGAAATCTGGATCACCCGATCTGGGGCATTTTTTACTGCTATTTCACCGGGTTGGAAATGACCCAGGAACCGGAGGACAACTGCATCAGCTACAAGTTTACCTTCACCGGGGCATTGGCAAACGGAGTTGTTCCAAAGTAAATTAAATTCGGGCGCGCCTTAGGGTGCGCCCGCTTTTTGCTTGTGCGGATTGACTTGCTCCGTCGGGATTGGTATACTGAAACCGGAAAAGAGAAGAAGGAGAAAATCTTTATGCTGGATTTGCTGCTGGCCATTGGCTCCAGCGCGGCGGTATCTGCCATGCTGCGCATCGGGGAAGCCCGGAGCCGGGGAATGTACGCCCGGTTCGCCATGAATTACGCTTCCGCGGCCCTGCTGGCATTCCTTGCCATGACGGTAAAGGCATTCCCTCAGACCGGTTACGGCCCGGCTTTGGGATTGGGAGCGGCCCAGGGTGTGATGTATCTGCTGACGCTGGTGATTTTGCAGGCCAACATCCGGAAAAACGGGGTGATCCTGTCGGCAACCTTTGCGCGGCTGGGGCTGATTGTACCCATGGTGTTTGCGGTGGCGGCCTTCGGGGAGATTCCCTCCGGGGTGCAGATGCTGGGATTTCTGCTGGCCTGCGGCGCCATCTGGATGCTGCGGGCCGGGCAGCCCGGGAAAGCTGCCAGCCGGGGCGGCCTGTTGATCCTGCTGCTGTGCAACGGACTGACCGACAGCTTGGCCAAAATCTTTGAACAGACGGGAAGCCGGAATCTGGACGGGTGGTTTCTGCTGATTACTTTCCTGGTGGCCCTGGTGGTGAGCCTGGGGATGATGGTTTACCGCCGGGAAAAGCTGGGACGGCGGGAAATCCTGTACGGCTGTCTGGTGGGCATTCCCAACTACGGCTCGGTGTTCTTTCTGCTCCGGGCCCTGACCCATCTGCCGGCGGTGCTGGTATACCCCACTTACAGCGCCGGAACCATCCTGGCGGTGAGCCTGATCGGGGCGGCGGCGTTCCGGGAACGTCTGGAGCGCAGACAGTGGCTTGGACTGGGTGTGATCCTGCTGGCCCTGGTTCTGCTGAATCTGTAAAAAATATTCCATGAAGTGAATGGATTTCACGGGATGAATCGTATGAAAGACAGAGGGGAAACCTCAAGCTGATTGAAGGAGGAACAAATATGAAAAAATGGATTCTTGGCATTCTTGCGGCGGCGCTGACCCTGGGGGCATTGGTGACCACGGTTTCCGCCGCGGGCAGAAACGGCTGTGGCCTGGGACAGGGAGACTGTTCCGGCACCTACTGCGCTTACGTAGACGAAGACCAGAATGGCGTCTGTGATCGACAGGGCACGTTCTGCAGCGAAGATGGATGCCAGGGAGACCGGAACGGAGACGGGGTGCGCGACTACGCCGGAAACGGATGTGCCTATGCCCGGGGCAGACAGTCCGCCGGTCTTTCCGAAGGCTGCCACGGAGGTCGCCAGGGCCATCATCGGTAAAAATCCGCTCCGGTGGGACATCATTCAATCTACAGCGAAAGAAACCGCCGCTGCTGCCAGAAAAATCGGCAGCAGCGGCGATTTTCAGTTTTCTGCCAACTGGGCCAGGGCGGCAACGGCGGCGTCAATTTCCGCTTCTGTGGTGAACCAGGAGAAGCTGAACCGGACGGCCCCCTGGTTCTGGGTGCCCAGAGCCTGGTGCATCCGGGGGGCGCAGTGGGCGCCGGAGCGGACGGCAATGCCGTAGTCCTCCATCAGGGCATCGGCCACCTGCCCGGAATCCTCGCCCCCCAGATTCAATGCCACAATGGCGGCCCGCTGGGGCTGGGAGAAGTCTCCGTACACGGTGACCCCGGGAATGTCTTTCACACCCCTGTAAAATCGGAAGGTCAGTTCCCGCTCCCGCCGGGCGATGGCCTCGACCCCGGTTTCCAGCAGAAAATCCACCGCCGCCGAGAGTCCGGCAATGCCGTGACCGTTCAGGGTGCCTGCTTCCAGGCAGGTGGGGTAGTCCTCCGGCTGAGTGCGGCTGTAGGAGTGAACGCCGGAACCCCCCACCTTCCAGGGCCGGAGGGTAATCCCGGGAGATACGCACAATCCTCCGGTTCCCTGGGGGCCCATCAGCCCCTTGTGCCCGGTGAAGCAGAGCAGGTCAATTCTCAGCTGCTCCATGGAAATAGGAATGCTGCCTGCCGTCTGGGAGGCGTCCACCACCAGCAGCAGACCGTGGGATTTGGCAATGGCGCTGACCCGGGGAAGGTCCACCAGATTTCCGGTGAGGTTGGAGGCGTGGGTGGTGACAATGGCCCGGGTATTGGGCCGGATCAGATCTTCAAAGGCGCTGTAATCCGGGTTGCCCAGCCGGTCCGCCGGAACAAAATCCAGGGTGATGATACCCCGGTTTTCCAGCCGGTACAGAGGCCGGAGGACGGAGTTGTGCTCCAAATCCGTGGTAATCACATGGTCTCCCGGGGAAAACAGCCCATTCAGGGCCAGATTCAATGACTCCGTGGCGTTGGCGGTGAAAATCACCCGCTCCGGGTGGGAAAATCCAAAGAGCCGGGCCAGAGCGCACCGGGTGTCGTAGATCATCCGGGAGGCTTGCAGGGAATTTTCGTGGGCACCCCGGGCGGCGTTGCCCAGGGTTTGCATGGCTTCCACCACGGCCTGAATGACCTGAGGCGGTTTATGCAGGGTGGTGGCGGCGTTATCCAGATAGATCATGGGTTTTCTCTCCTCAGATGGTCAGCACCCGGGCATCTTCCCATTGGATTTTCCCCTCCGTCATGGCGGAAACCAGCCGTTCCCGGGCGTCTTCCGGGGCCTTCCAGGCCAGACCGCACCCGGCGGAAATCTCCTGGGGGGTGGGAATCAGCCGGCCGGGAAGGTTCCGGGCAAGGCAGTATTTTTCCATTTTCATGGCTTCGGCGGCGGTGGAGAAGGTGACCACCAGCGCCGGTTTCTTGATCCGCATCCTGGAATCCTCAGGGCTTGACAATCAGGTCCGCCTGGGTCATTTTTTCGCAGATCACATACATATTGGTGACCTCGCCCACCTGAAGCTTTTCTGTCAGACCATAGTAGTTCAGACAGGTGCCGCAGGTGAGAATTTCCACTCCCTGGGCCTGGAGGGAACGGATATCCTCCAGACTGGCAGAGCCTTCGCAGGTCAGGGCCGCGCCGCCGTTGTAGAACAAAATGGTGCTGGGCAGACTGTCCTGCTGGCACAGGGCGTACAGAAATCCCTTCATCAGGGCGCTGCCCAACTCGTCACTGCCGCTGCCCATGTGGGAAGAGGAAATCACCACCACGGTGTTTTTTCGCCCGGCGGAGGGGGTGACCAGGCAGGTTTCCTCCTCCGGGAGCGTGTTGTCCGGCTGGACGCCGTCTCCGATGGTCATGACCACCCGGAATTTCCCCGGCTCCAGCATTTCGGATTTCACGCCGTAGCCCTTCTGGTTGGCCATTTTGGTCAGGTTCTGGACGGCGATTTCGTTATCCACCAGGGTTTCCACGGCGCCGGGGCCATTCAGCTCCCGGATGGCGTTCTTGGTTTTCACAACGGGAATGGGGCAGGCGTCTCCCATGGCGTTTACATGAATCATGGCAATCTCTCCTTGTTATTTGGTAACCAGAATTTCGGTATCGGTTTTTTCCAGAATTTCGCCAACAATGGCGGCGGACAGCCCGGCGTTTTGCAGGGCAGTTTCCAGCTGGGAAGCATCTTTCTTGGGCAGGGCAATCAGCAGCCCGCCGGAGGTCTGGGGGTCAAACAGCACTTCCTCCATGGCGAAGGATACGCCGTCAAACCGGACGGCATCGCCCACATGGTTTCGGTTGCGCTGACCGGCGGCGGTGAGCAGGAATTCATCGGCGTAGTCCAGGGCCTGGGAGAACACCGGCACCTGATCGGCATAAATCCGGCAGGAAAGATTGCCGTCCATCATTTCGTGGAGGTGCCCCAGAAAGCCGAAGCCGGTGACGTCGGTGCAGGCATGGACCGGGTAATCCCGGCACAGCTCCGAGGCGGTTTTGTTCAATGTGGTCATGGAGGCAATGGCGGCATCCAGGGCCTCCGGGCTGGCCTGGTGTACCCGGCTGGCGGTGCAGATGATACCCACACCCAGGGGCTTGGTGAGAATCAGGGCGTCTCCGGGCCTGCCCTGGTTGTTGGGGTACATCCGGCCGGGATGAACCAGTCCGGTGACGGACAGGCCGTACTTCACCCCGTCGTCGGCAATGGAGTGCCCTCCCGCCAGCACGCCCCCGGCTTCCATCACCTTTTCACTGCCTCCCTGGAGAATCCGGCCCAGCACATTCAGATCCATCTTCTCCGGAAAGCAGACAATGTTCAGGGCGGTTTTCACCTCGCCCCCCATGGCGTAGATGTCGCTGAGGGCGTTGGCAGCGGCAATCTGGCCGAACAGGTAGGGGTCTTCCACCATGGGCGGGAAAAAGTCCAGGGTCTGGACAAAGGCCAGGTCCTCCCCAATCTGATATACGGCGGCATCATCCCGGCTGTCGTAGCCGATGAGCAGGTTCGGGTCCTCCGGGCCCCGGGGCAGCCGCTCCAGAATCCGGCTGAGTACCCCGGCACCCAGCTTGGCGGTACAGCCCCCGCCTTTGCAGAATAAAATCGGTTCTGCCATATTGACCTCCCGGACGCCTGAAAAAGCAGGCGTTGTTTTTTTATAAGCATAACGCTAAAGAGAAAAAAGGTCAAGGAAAAGAATGCTTGACCTTTGGCTTCGGGGCGGGTATGCTACAGATAATGAAACAACGAGGAGGGGAAAGCTTTGGCACACTGCATCGCCATCATCGGGGCGGGGGGGAAAACCACCGCCATGATGACCCTGGCCCGGGCGCTGGAAAGTCAGCGGGTGCTGGTGACCACCACCACCCACATCTACCCGGTTTTGCCCCCGGAGAGCCGGGAACTGCTGGTGAATCCCACATCTGAGGAATTGCGCCGGGCGCTGGAGAAGCCGGGGATTGTCTGTGCCGGGAACCTGGAAGGGGAGGGGAAGCTCTCCAGGCTGGAGCCGGGGCTGCTGGCCCGGGCTGGCCAATGGGCGGACTGGATTGTCTGCGAAGCGGATGGGGCCAAGCGCCTGCCCCTGAAACTCCACCGGGAGGGAGAGCCGGTGATTCCTCCGGAGACGGAACGCTGCCTTCTGGTGCTGGGCCTTTCTGCTGTGGATCAGCCGGTTTCAGAGGTGGTGCACCGGTATCGTCTGGATCCGGCGTGGGAACAGAATCCGGAAACCACCGTGGAGGAAACGGTGCTGTGCCGGTGTGCCTGGGACGGCATCCGGGCGGGCGGGCTGCCGCTGCATCAGTACCGGGTGCTGCTGAACCAGGCAGAAACGCCCCGTCAGAAAGAAATTGGAAACCTTGCCGCCCGGATGCTCCGCCGGGAAGGGGTGGACTGCCGGGTGGGTAGCCTCTGGGAGGACCCGGAATCCATTCTTGCCTGGCTGCTGCCCTGAAAACAAAATTGCGGATTCCCCAAGCCGGGAATCCGCAATTTTTTACAGCAAAGAGATATTTTTTTGTGCTGCCAGAAGCAGCAGCGCCTCCACCACCCCGCCGCCGATGGACCGGGCCTTGTCCGACACGGTGTCGCAGCAGGAAGTCTGTTCCAGCCGGGGGTCAATGTCGGCGATTTTCAGCCCCTTGGTCACCGGGTATCCTTCCCGGATCAGGCCCCGGAGGACGCCGGTCAGGCTGGCGTACACCGGCGTATCGCCTACCCGGGCAATGATTTGGCCCTCCGTTACGATGGCACCGATGTCAATGGTGGTTCCCTTCTCATCCGGCACAAAGACCATGGGGCCGGATGCGGGGGCATGGATCACCCGCTGGGCGGTATAGCCGCCGATGTTCCCGGGAATGCCGGTGTTGGGGATGGCTGGGCCGTCCAGAATCACCCGACCCAGATGGTGGCCCCGCATGGTTTCCACCACGGCATCCACATCCGCCCCCGCGGTAAAGCCGGGACCAAGCCCGATGGTGATGGGGGCCAGGGCTCGGGTGGTGCCCAGATTTTTCTTGGCCAGAATGGCATCCACCACCGCCGCCGGATGAAGAACCGCCCCACAGGCGCAGGTTTCGTCAATCAGCAAGGGGATGATTCCCTGCCGGGCAGCTTCTTCCGCCTGTTCCGGCCGGTCAATCCGCTGACAGACCAGCCCTTCCACCTCCGCCCGGCCCTGCCAGACGGCTTCGCAGAAGGCGGCCTTCCGGCGAATGGCGGAGGGATTGGGGCATTCCAGAGCGCAGACCCGGAAGCCGCACCGGGCCAGCCGGACCAGAACCCCGGTGGCCAGATCTCCGGCACCCCGCACCAGAATCCATGGCTTTTCCAACATGATTCCTTCTTTCTAAGCTTGGGTTCAGAACAGCTGCCGTCCGGCAGCGAATTTGTGCTCTAGATCCCGGTCGTCGCTGAGGTAGAGCGTCCGCTCCAGCCGTTCCGGGATGCTGCGGCTGCCCTGGGGGGTGAAGCGGCTGTCGTCAATTACCAGGGCGTCAAAATCATACTCCGGCAGGAAGGTGCCTACCTTTCCGAAGAAAGCGCCGCCGCCCAGCGTGCCCAGATAGAAGGCTTCCGCCGCAGTCAGGGGGGCCAAAGTGCTGTCCTGAAGCCGCCAGCGCAGCTTGGAGACCTGGATGGCGTCGGCCATGGCCCGGAAAATGGAGGTATGGGTACCCCCGGCCACATCGCTGCCCAGGCCCATGGGGATGCCTTCGGTGAGATACCGGCGCACCGGGGCGATGCCCGAGGCAAGGTTGGTGTTGGAGGCGGGGCAGTGGGCGATGAACACCCCCTGCTGCTTCATCAGCTCGACCTCCTCGTCGGAAGAATAGACGCAGTGGGCCATGATGGTGGGGCAGTCCATCCCGCCGAACAGGCCGAACATCCGGTAGGCATCGCCGTAGAACCGGCTTCGGGGGCACAGCTCCTGGACCCAGGCAATTTCACTGGGATTTTCCGACAGATGGGACTGTACCGGCAGGTGATATTCCTTCTGAATCTGACCCAGTCCCTGCATCAGCTCATCGGTGCAGGAGGGGACAAACCGGGGGGTGAGGATGGGCTTCGTCCGCTGGTAGCGTCCGGCAAGGCGTCCAAGCCAGTCCCGGGTGGCGTCCAGGCTGGCCTGGGCGTCAGCTTCCCGGAGAAAGTCTGGGCTGTTGCGGTCCATATTCACCTTGCCCACCATGGGACACAGGCCGGAATCTTCCAGCAGATCCATCAGATGGAGGGTGGCGTCGGTGTGGACGGTGGCGAAAATGCAGGCACGGGTGTTGGGGCCTTTCACCAGATCCTCTACAAACCGGGGGTACATCTTCCGGGCGTAGGCCACATCCCGGTATTTGCTCTCTTCCGGGAAGGTGTGGGTTTCCAGCCACTGCAGCAGTTCCAGGTCCATGCCCAGGGCCCGGTAGCTGTACTGGGGGGCGTGGACGTGCAGGTCTACCAGCCCTGGGACAATCAGCTTTCCGGCGCAGTCCAGCAGGGGCAAATTCTGATACTGCCCGGGCAGCTGGGAAAAAGCGCCGGCGCAGCGGCCGTCCAGGCACACCAGATAGCCGTCGGGGATGGTTTTCAGGGTTTGGGGGTCAGTGCTGAAGCAGATGTCGCCTTTCAGCACGAAAGATTGAGTATCAAACATGGGGTCGCTCCTTCTTTGTAGGGGAAAATCGTGGTTCAGCGCAGCTTGCCCAGGGCCATGTCCTGGAAGATGCCTGGGGTACGCTCCAGCTGGGCGTAGGTGCCCCGCTGGACAATGTGCCCGGCGTCCATCACCAGAATCTCATCGCAGTTGCGCAGGGTGGTGAGCCGGTGGGCAATGGAGATGACGGTGGTGCCGCAGGAGGCCTTCATGGCTTCAATCTCCTGCTGAATCCGTTTCTCCGAGGTGTTGTCCAGGGCAGAGGTGGCCTCGTCCAGAATCCGGTGCAGCTCCCGCAGGGGGCCGGTAAGCTGGGTGAAGCACAGGTAGGCGGTGAGCACCGTACCCACGGAAATCACCTGCCGGGAGGCCAGCACCACGGAAATGGCGATGACCAGCACGCTGGTAAAGGTGATGGCGTCACTGGTCAGCACACTGTCGGTGAGGTAACCCACCGCCAGGGGGGTGACCTGACTGAGAACAGCGGAAAGGGCCAGAATCAGCAGAATCAGCAAAAAGTTAGCCTTTTGCCGGGGAGGAAGAATGGAAAGCAGCTTTTTTAAAAGGGTATGTTGTTTCATCGTCAATCCGATCCTTTCCGGTGCCTGTCCGGAGACATCAAAACGCAAAAAAACATCGGGGCAAAGCAACCTTTGCCCCGATGATGGGGTGGATAATGGGACTCGAACCCACGATCTTCAGAGCCACAATCTGACGC
>DSLFC04101__coassemble_357_pt1 | contig 36821 bp, 36 predicted proteins | sample DSLFC04101__metabat2_low_PE_049 | metagenome-assembled genome bin DSLFC04101 | reverse complement strand
AGAGGACAAGAAGTTCATCTTCGAGCAGCTGATGGCCAACTTCAACGGCGAGTGCTCCGAAGTGGGCATGTACCTGTGCATGGCCCGGATCGCTCATCGGGAAGGCTATCCCGAGATCGGCCTGTACTGGGAGAAGGCCGCTTACGAGGAAGCCGAGCACGCTGCCAAGTTTGCCGAGCTGCTGGGCGAGGATCTGGAGCCCAACATGAAATCTTCCACCAAGGCCAATCTGGCCTGGCGTGTGGACTGCGAGTTCGGCGCTACCGCCGGCAAGTTCGACCTGGCCGCCTGCGCCAAGAAGAACGGCCTGGACGCCATTCACGACACCGTCCACGAGATGGCTCGTGACGAGGCCCGTCACGGCAAGGCTCTGAAGGGCCTGCTGGAGCGGTACTTCAAGTAAGAATCTTTCAAGCGGGGCGGCTCCGGCCGCCCCTGTTTTTTTGAAAAGGAGATTCCTATGATCAAATGGAAGGAAGAAGGCTTCCTGCCGGTAGAAAAGGCGGAGAAAGAGGGGGACTACGTCTGCCCCATCTGCCGCAAGATTCTCCACCTGGAGGCCGGTCAGACCATCCCCCGCTGCTGCGGCAAGCTGATGGAGCCTATGGGCTGACGCGGTCCGCCGACAGACCCCTGACACTGACGGGTCTGAACCCACGGAAGCTCAAATGAGCATAAACCTGAAAGCCAGCTCCCCAGGGAGCCGGCTTTTCCCGATTCAATCAGCACAAGGCAGGAACAAACCGTTCCTGCCTTGTGTCCGTTTTCATCCATTGACATTGCACTGGCCCCAGCCATTGCTGCCTGCGGCAACCAGAGTTCCATCTGCGCACAGCGCCAGGGTGTGATAGGTTCCGGCGCTGACGGCTACAATGTCCGTCCAGCCGCCCACATTGCACTGTCCGTACGCGTTGGACCCGGTGGCGACAACCGTACCGTCGGAACGCAGTCCTACGGTGTGGGAAGCACCGGCGCTGACTGCCACAATATCCTCCCAGAATTCCACATCGCATTGGCCATAACCGTTCCAGCCCTGGGCCGCAACGGTGCCGTCTTCCTTCAGGCCCACCACATGGGAGTCCCCGGCGCTGATGACGGTGATGTTCTTCCAGCCCGCAACGTCGCACTGGCGGGCGTCGTTGTTTCCGGCGGCCAGAACAGTGCCCCGGGATGTCAGACCATAGGCGCTTGCGTTGCCCAGCGCCACATCCACCACGTCCGTCCAGGCGGAGACGTCACACTGCTTCCGGGCGTTGCTTCCGGCCACAACCACGGTACCCCGGGCGGTCAGGCCGATGGTATTGCTCTGGCTGACATCGATGTCCACAATGTTCCGCCAGGTGGCAATGCTCTGTTTGCCCTGCACGGAACCGGCGGTGACTACGGTGCCGTCCTCCCGCAGGCAGACGGTTCCCACACTGGCAGCAATCCGGGTGATTCCCTTCCAGTGCTGGGGTACCTGTCCGTTTCTGGCGGTTCCCACGGTGCCATCCTCCCGAATCCAGGCGCTGTGATAGGTGCCGGCATCGATGAACCCCATTTTCCAGGGACTTTCGTCCGGAGCGTCCTGATTCTCACCCACAGGTTCCGCTGAAGGCAGCGTGACCCCGGTCTCCTCGGCAGGCCCAACTGTGGGCAGCGAATCCTGGGTTTCCTCGGTGGTCTCCGCCGCAGGAAGTGGATCCCGGGTTTCTTCCGTGGACGCCGCAGAGGGGGCGGTGCTCCAGGTTTCCCCGCTGATTTCCGCTGCGCCCGCGGGAATCATCAGACCTGTGGCACAGAGCAGGAGCGCCGCCAACAAAAAGCAGATGCGTTGTTTCATATTCATCTCTCCCATGCAAATTGTAACGGTTCTGATTCCAACTTAAAATACAAGTGTAAACCTTGGGTAATTGCCTATATTCAGCAGAAATTCCAATCCATTTACCTCTTTTTCAGGCTGTAAGCCTCAGAAGAAAATCCCGCAACCGGGTAAGCGGCTGCTCAATCAGGCGATAGGCCAGATAACTGATGACAAGGCTGATTCCGATTGCCAGACCAAAGCCCAGCCAGCTGACCAGAAAACCGGTACCTTCGAAATAAGGCGCCACCATCTGAAATACAATGTAATGCACCAGGTAAACGCTGTAGCCGATGGAGCTGATCCCGCAGATTCCCTTCTCCAGGAAGGTGCCCCGGAGTTTTTCCGGCAGAGGAGAATTCTCCAGATAGGCAACCAGAAGGCAGCACAGCATGGGAACCAGTGTAAAAATCATATTTTGTTCATAGATAGAATTACCTCTCTGTTTGATTCACTTTCTCTACTATATCATGAGAGAGAAACAGTGTCAAACCAGGCGGGGGAAATACTTTGCCCCCGATTGTGCCTGTTGAGCAGGGGAAACTTGATTTGTAAAAAAGAATATGATACACTGGAAGCGATTTCCTGAAAAAGATAGAAGAGGGGAGATTTTGTGAGCTTTTCAGACATAATCAAGAATTCCGTTCTGGAAAAATTTCAGGCAGGCGACCTGACTACCACTACCGTGGTGCTGACGCTGGCCATTGCCGTGGCTGCCGGACTCTTTATTTATCTGGTCTACCGGCTCAACAGCAGAAGCGGCTTTTACAACCGGGATTTCAACAAATCTCTTGCAACGCTTCCGGTCATCACCGCCGGGATTATGCTGGCAATGGGCAGCAACCTGACCATCAGCCTGGGCATGGTGGGCGCATTGTCCATTGTCCGGTTCCGCAATGCGGTGAAGGATGCGGCGGATCTTACTTATCTGTTCTGGAGCATCAGCGCGGGCATTGTGATCGGAGCGGGGCTGTTTGAGCTGGCGTTCTGGCTGAGCCTGGTGGTGGCGGTGCTGACCACGTTCCTGGACCTGCTGCCTGTACTCCGGGCGCCCTGTCTGCTGGTGGTGTCCGCCCAGGACCTGTCTGCCGAAACGGCGCTGATGGAATGTGTTGGAAAGTTCTGCCGCCGCTATCAGGTGCGCAGCCGCAACGTGACCAAACGGGGCGTGGAATGGATTGTGGAAATGCAGGTTCGTCAGGAAGGGGAGCTGCTTCAGAGTGTTTCCGCTTTGCCCCAGATTCAGTCCCTGCATCTGATGACCCATGACGGGGACGTTCGGTTCTGAGACAGGCTATGACAGAGTTTCGGGTTGAGAAAAAATATCTGGTATCCGATTTGGATCTGGCTGTGCTGTCCCAGCGGCTGAGCCGGGTAATGGAGCGGGATAAACACCAGGATGGGGACTGCTATGTGATTCGCAGCCTGTATTTTGATGACATTGTGGACAACTGCATGGCGGAGAACGCTGCAGGCGTGGACCGGAGAAGCAAATACCGGATTCGGATCTATGATCCCAAGGGATCGCTGATCCGGCTGGAAATCAAGGAGAAGCAAAACGGCCTGACCCGGAAATGGGGCTGCCCGCTGCTTCCCCAGGAGTATCGCCGAATTCTGGAGGCGCCGGAAACAATGGAGTTTGGGGACAAGCCGGTTCTGAACCGGTTTCTGATGCAGGTCCGCTGCCGGATGCTCCGGCCCAAGGCAATCATCTGTTATGAGCGTACCGCCTTTACCCATCCAAGCGGAAATGTCCGGGTGACCTTTGACCGCAGCATTGAAGCCAGCGGGCAGTGCGGGGATTTGTTTGACCCGGAGCTGTCGGATTTTGTGCCGGTGCTGCCCACGGGGAAGCAGATTCTGGAGGTAAAATACGACGAGTTCCTTCCGGACATGATTGCCAGGGAACTGGAAACCGGCCGGCTTCAGCAGACCGCGTTTTCCAAGTATTACCTGGGGCGTATGGCGCTGATGGGGCAGTTTCCTTTGGGAATTTGAGAGGGTGAAGATCGTAGCGTGCTGGAGAAACGAAAAAGAAAAGGACTTGCGCTGCTGACGCTGCTGACCCTGGGAGTGCTGGCGGCCATCCTTTTTCCCAAAATGAATCAGGCTGTCGCAGATTGGATGATTCGGCAGGAGACGGAACAAATCCTGCGGGAGCGGGAAAACAACCGGCTGATGCTGACGCTCCCGTTGATGGATGCCCATGAACTGGAGGGCCTGACCCAGGTGTCCGATCTGGAGATCTCCGCTTTGGAACTGAACGGATATCCGGCCCCCGTGGATGAGCAGACCAGCACGGTGTATCTGCCTCAGGCCGCCGGGAATCTGGGGGGCTATGACCAGCTTCAGGGGAAAATCACGGCCTCCTCCCGGGACTATCAGCTGTACGTGCTCCGGGAGCCTGTTCTGGAGAATCTGACGCAGGCCGTGGAGCAGGGGGAAGCCTTGACCCTGATTGTGCGGGAGGGGTCCCGGTATCAGGTGGTATCCCTGGTGATTACCACCCTTCCGGTGATCCGCATGGAGGGCGTGGTGATCGGGCTGAATGAAAAATCCCGGGAAATCTACCAGGGAACGTTCCTGCTGTTTGACAATACCGGGGCAGTGGAAGTGGTTACCTCCGCAAACGCCCAGTGGCACAGACGGGGAGAGACCAGCGCCGTCCGGCCCAAACCGCCCTGGAAAATTACCCTGAAGGATGAGGAAGGGGAAAACACAAACCGGAATTTGCTGGGAATGGGTTCCGATGACGATTGGATTTTAAGTTCCATGATCTTCGATGACACCAAGCTCCGGGAAAAAATAGTGGTGGACTTGTGGAACGACTATGCCGCCGCGGAGGACTGGAATTACCCCATGTCTCCCTCGGAGTATGTGGAAGTGGTGATGGATGGCCGGTATCAGGGCTTGTTTTCCCTGCGCCGCAGGGTGGACGCAAAATTCCTGGACCTTCAGCAGGAGGATATCCTGCTCAAAGGTGTGAATATCTGGCATAAAGTACCTCCGGAGGAGGCGTATGACGTTATTGAGACGCCCAATTCGGAGCAGCAGGCTTATGATGTGATGCGTGACATCGAGGGAAATCTGGAGGATGCGGTCAATATCTCCAACATGGTGGATGTGAATCTGCTGCTGAATTTTCTGGTAGCGCCGGACAATGTGAGCTATAAGAATATGTTCTACGTATTGGACCGCCAGCAGAATGAATACCGGATGTATTACATCCCCTGGGACACGGATATGTCTCTTGGAACCATCTGGCGGGATGATGCGTTTGTCTATGACCGGGCGTTCACAATGCAGAAGATTACCTTCCATCAGGATTTTCTCCAGCTCATGGACACTTCAGAGGCATATTGGCAGATGCTGGTGTCACGCTGGCAGGAACTGCGAACGAGTATGTACGCCCAGCAGACCATTCAGGCGGTGCTCCAAGAGAATTACAGCCGGATTACCGACAGCGGAGCCTATGCCCGGGATCAGGAACGCTGGGGAACCATGTACGATGGTGTGGACACCCCGGAGGAATTGTATCGGTATATGATAGACCGAATTGCGTTCCTGGACGAGTATTATCAGCAGCCATATCAGCCGGGCTAAATCAGGGCGCCGCATCTGCGGCGCCCTTTGCTCTTTTGAAAACAGACGGGGATGGTCAAATGCGTCTTTCCTCCTTTGCTTTCCTGTGGTATGATAGAAGAAAACAGGAGAGAAATGAGGTGTGAATGATGGAACGGGCAAAGGAAGCTGAATAATCAGGACTGCATTAGAATGTCATACGCATCCAGCACGGTTTCTATTGCCTGCTTGTCCGTTCCACTGACGGTTAAATCGTAATAATAAGTATCGCCTTGGAAGCGGATAATGGTTTCCTCGGAAGCGGCAATGGCACGAAGCATCTCCAATTCTTCTTTGGAAGGAGAATGGTCGATCCACTCCCAAACTGTGCCGCCGCTGTTGTCCCGGCTAACGTCGAAATAGTCATAAGTGAAGTAATATCTCTGGTCATCTATGGCTACAGTTATGTTGTCAAAGAAAACCCAATTACTTCCTGTGTAATGGTATTGCAGTCTGAGCCATGTAGAGTACTCTGTAACCCCAATATAGGGCAATACATAACTTCTGGAATTGGCGTATTGTGGATAGGCATAGGGAAAATACCAAGTGGTTTGCGTTACTTTATCGGTCTGACTTCTTAGTCCGGACAGAGCCTCTTTCTTCTGACGTTCTTTTTCAGCAGCTTCCAATTCATTTAATTTTTCAGCGGCGGTGTAGAGGTATTCCCCGTTGGGAATGCTGTCCCGCTCTTCTTGGGTAAGGGAGTTATAATAAGTTTTTGCAGTTTGAATGAGGTCTTTGTCATCCAGGGAAACGGATTTGAGAGATTCAATTGCTTCGCAAATAAAGTCGATTTTCAGAGCGCAAACCTGTTTTTCCGCATTTGTCAGTCTTTCGTAGTTGGTTACCAATTCTTTGGCTTGCTTACTTGCACGATTATAGAGATTTCTTATATAGACAACTGCATCGTTGTTTTCCAGTGTGACTTCTTCTGGAAGGGTGTTGATTCTTTCAATTAAATCATCTGCCTCTTCCTGGCTGAGTAAATCCTGATAGGTGCTTTCCGCCTGTTCTAAAACCGCCAGGTACTCCAGTGAATCCAGTTCTTCCGCAGACAAAGAATCTACGCTATCCCGGGCTCTTTGAATGGCATCTTCACTGTTCAGTGTTACAATGCCAATCTTTTGTATTAGATTGTCAGCATTGACGGCGGCTTCGCTCTTTCCGCAGGCGCACAAAAGAAAAGACAGTATGCCAGCGATCATTACAAATTTAAAAGGGAGTTTCCTCATTTCAATTCCTCCTGTGGTATTTCTGTTTATTCATAATAAAAAATATATCTCCATTGACCATTATATAATGCACAAAAAGAAAAGCAAGTTTTTTCCTTGACGATCAAGAAGAAATACTATATAATAAACCTGTGCTTAAAATATAAAGATATGTTTAGGAGTTGAAGGCGATGACGCAGCGGGAACGGCAGATTTTGCAGTTGATTGAGGCAAACCCCATGATTTCCCAGCAGGAGCTGGCGGAAAAGCTGGGCATCACCCGGTCCTCGGTGGCGGTGCACATTTCCAATCTGATGAAAAAAGGCTGCATCGCCGGAAAGGGCTACGTCCTGCGCAGCGGCTCCTACGCCGTGGTGGTGGGGGGCGTGAACGTGGACATCGGCGGCCGGTCCTTCGCTCCATTGGTGGAGGCGGACTCCAACCCCGGGGTGGTCACCACCAGCCTGGGGGGCGTGGGCCGGAACATTGCCCACAATATGAGCCTGCTGGGCCTGGACGTCCGGCTGCTCACCGCCTACGGCGACGATCTTCACGGCCAGCAGGCCGCTGCCGTGTGTTCCCAGCAGGGAATTGACCTGAGCCACGCCCTGCAGGTTCCCGGGGGCACCACCTCCACCTACCTGTATCTGGCGGCCCCGGATGGGGAGATGGTGCTGGCGGTGTCCGACATGGCCATCTGCGAGAAAATCACCCCCGAATATCTTGCCTCCCTCCGGTCGGTGCTGGACAACGCCCAGGTGGTGGTGGCGGATGCCAACATCCCCGCCCAGTCCCTGGCCTATCTGGCGGAGAACCTGACGGTGCCCCTGTTTGTGGACCCGGTGTCCACCGCCAAGGCGGAGAAGCTCCGCCCGATTCTCTCCAGAATCCACACCCTGAAGCCCAACCGGCTGGAAGCAGAGCTGCTCTCCGGGGTGGCGATTCACAGCCGGGAGGATGCGGTAAAGGCGGCGGATGCCCTGCTGGGCATGGGGCTGCACCGGCTGTTTTTGTCCCTGGGGGCAGAGGGGGTGCTGGCCGCCATGGGAGACCAGCGGCTGTGGCTGCCCACCATCCCCGGAAACATGGTCAGCACCACGGGCTGCGGCGATGCCTTCATGGCGGCCCTGGTGTGGGCATACCTGGAGGGCAGCGACCTGGAGACCACCGCCCGGGCGGGCCTGGCCGCCGGTTCCATCGCCATGGAGTCGGAACAAACCATCAATCCTGCCATGTCCGCGTCGGCACTGAAAGCGCGGATGGGCTGATCATATACGGAAAGGAATGGCGATCGCTATGAATTATGAAAAGTATCTGGATGTAAAACCGGAAGTGGCGGAGGCACTGGCTGCCGGCAAGCCTGTGGTGGCGCTGGAGTCCACCATCATCTCCCACGGAATGCCCTATCCCCAGAATGTGGAAACGGCGCTGAACGTGGAGAAAATCATCCGGGAGAACGGGGCGGTTCCGGCCACCATCGCCATCATCGGCGGGCGGCTGAAAGCCGGTCTGACCCCGGAGGAAATTGAATACTTCGGCAAGAAGGGCACTGCCATCCGCAAGGCCTCCCGCCGGGATCTGGCGGTTCTGTGCGCCCGGGGCGAGGACGGCGCCACCACCGTCACCACCACCATGATGATCGCCCACATGGCGGGCATCTCCATTTTCGCCACAGGCGGCATCGGCGGTGTACATCGGGGAGCCGAGACCACCATGGACATCTCCGCCGACCTGGAAGAGCTGGCCCAGACCCCGGTGATGGTGATCTGCGCCGGCGCCAAGTCCATTCTGGACCTGGGGCTGACCCTGGAATATCTGGAAACCAAGGGCGTGCCGGTGATCGGCTACGGCACCGAGGAGCTGCCCGCCTTCTATACCCGCCGGTCCGGCTTCGGTGTGGACTACCGGGTGGATTCTCCCCAGGAGCTGGCCAAGACCTTCCGGGTGAGCAAGGACCTGGGCCTGCGGGGCGGTATGCTGGTGACCAACCCCGTCCCCGAGGAGTACGCCATGCCTCTGGAAACCATCAACGCCGCCATTGACCAGGCCATTGCCGAGTGCAATGCCAAGGGCATCCACGGCAAGGAAACCACCCCCTTCCTGCTGGCCCGGGTGGCGGAGATCACCGGCGGCGACTCTCTGGCATCCAACATCCGGCTGGTTTACAATAACGCAGCCCTGGCGGCCAGAACTGCCGCAGCCTTCTGCCAGATGTAAATACAAAAACCTGCCCGTTTTCGAAGAAAACGGGCAGGTTTTTTACGCTTCCAGGGCTTCCCGGATGGCACCGATGGAGTACAAAGAGCCAAACGCCAGCACTGCACCCTCCGGCCCCGCCAGCTCCCGGGCCAGAGCCACCCCCTGGGGGATGGTGCCGCAGCTGCGGGCCTTGGCCCCGGCCTGGGCCAGCATCCGGGCCAGTTCCGCCCCCTCCAGCTTCCGGGGAGAGGGGGGCGTGATGCACACAAATTCCGAAATATAGGGGACAATGGGGGTGAACATCCGGACATAATCCTTGTCCGCCAGCACACCGGTAAGGGCAATGACCCGCTTCCCGGCCAGGTACTCCGGAATGTTTTTCGCCAGAGCGTCAATGCACTGGGGGTTGTGGCCGCCGTCCAGGATGAACAGGGGGTCCCGGGCGAGAATGTCGAACCGGCCCGGCCAGCGAACCTGGGAAAGACCCTGACGGACGGCGTTCTCCGTCAGATTCCACCCCCGCTGCCGCAGCACTTCCGCCAGGGTCAGCACCACGGCGGCGTTGTGGAGCTGATGCTCTCCCAGCAGGGGCAGGGGAAGACCTTTCCAGTCGCCCCAGTCAAAGACCTGCCCTTCCAGACTCCGGCTGCAGAGCGTCAGTCGGGAAAAGTCGGCGATGTGCAGCTCCACTCCTTTTTCCCGGCATACCTGACGGTACACATCCTCCACGGAAGGCTCCCCGGGGTAGACCACTGCCCGGCCGCCGGGTTTGAAAATGCCTGCCTTGTTGGCGGCGATTTTTTCCAGGGTATCCCCCAAAAACTCGGTGTGATCCAGGCCGATGTTGGTGATCACCGCTGCCTCCGGCACGTCGATGGCGTTGGTGGCGTCGTTCAGGCCTCCCATTCCCGCCTCCAGCACCACGATGTCACATTTTTTCCGGGCGAAATAGGTCAAGGCGATGGCGGTGACCAGCTCGAATTCCGTGGGGGGATCTTCCAGCCCATCGGCAAAGGGCCGCACAAGGGCGGTAACGGCCCCCAGATCGTCCCCGGAAATCTGCTGACCGTCAATCTGCATCCGCTCGGAAAAGCGGTACAGGTAGGGGGAGGTGTACAGTCCGGTGCGGTAGCCGGCGGCTTTCAAAATAGCGGCGGTCATGGCGGCGGTGCTGCCTTTGCCGTTGGTTCCGGCGATGTGGATGGTTTTCAAGGAATGCTGGGGATTGCCCAGGGCGTCCAGCAGGGCGGTGATCCGGCTCAGGCCCGGGGCTGCGCCTTTGCGGTAGGCGCTGTGGATGTAACAAAGGGCTTCTTCTGCGGTCATGGCAGGGACTTCCTTTCCCGTATTTCTCGTAAACACATGATAGTCCATTCTCTGCAAAAAGTAAATAGTCGGATTGTGCCGGAAGAAATGTTGTCAAAACTGAAAAAAAGGATTGCAAAACCGGAAAATCCATGCTATAATACCCCGTGTGTCCGAGCAAAGGGAGCCACTGAACATTGGGATGTCGCCAAGCGGTAAGGCACCAGACTTTGACTCTGGCATTCGCTGGTTCGAATCCGGCCATCCCAGCCATTCGATCCGCTAGCTCAGTCGGTAGAGCAACTGCCTTTTAAGCAGTGGGTCCGGAGTTCGAATCTCCGGCGGGTCACCAAAAAGACAGCCACCCAAATCGGGGTGGCTGTCTTTTTGCATGGGTCAGAGGAGATTCGAACCATCTGAATGCAGCAGTCCGGTGGACTGCTGCTTGCCGCCGGCTGGACGGCGGCAACACCTTGATTTTCTTCCCTTCGGGAAGAAAATGTAACGAATCTCCGGCGGGTCGGGCAGTGCCCGGAGCCAGTTCGTTACGTCCGCTCTCGGTGAACTCGGATTTCTGCTCGGTAACGGAGTGCAGCCTGGCTTGCACAGATTTCATTGGGCAGGCAGGGTCTGCAGCCAGTTCGTTACGTCTGCTCTCGGTGAACTCGGATTTCTGCTCGGTAACGGAGTGCAGCCTGGTTTGCGCAGATTTCATTGGGCCGGGCAGTGCCCGGAGCCAGTTCGTTACGTGCGCTTTCTGTGAACTTGGATTTCTGCTCGGTAACGACCAGCGACGGAAAATTGCCATTTGTTTTCAGGCAGTGCCCGGAGCCAATGCGCTGCGAACGGCTCATTGGTCCGGGATTATTGCCCGATAACCCACAGCGGCAGGATCTTGATTTTTACTTTTTCACCATTCACTATTCGCTATTCACTAAACAGATGTGGTGTGCCGCTGGGCGGCACAAATTGAAAAGAAAAACCGCTGCCAACCGGCAGCGGTTTTTGCATTCTTTACACGCCGAAGTCCTTGGCGGCGGCCTTCAGCATTTCCCGGATGGGCAGGTTGTAGGGGCAGCGGGTCTCGCACAGACCGCAGTCCACACAGTCCGATGCCTTCTTCTCCAGAGCGCTGTACCGGTTCTTGGCCCAGTCGCCCAGACCATAGCGCCGCAGATATCCCTGGAACAGAAACACGTTGGAAATGCCGATGCCTGCGGTGCAGGGCTGGCAGTAGTTGCACCGGCGGCAGAACTGGGTGCCCAGATCGTCCCGGACTGCCTGGAACTTTTTCTGCTCCTCTTCCGTAATGGGGGCGGTGTCGGCCACGGCGGCGATGTTCTGCTCCAGCTCCTTGGGGTCGGCCATGCCGGGAATCACCACGGTGACGTCCGGATTGGAGCAGATGTAGCGCAGGGCCAGGGTGGCGTCCTCAATGGCGCCGCCGGCCAGAGGCTTCATGCAGACAAACCCGATGTTCTTCTCGGCGCAGGCGTGAATCAGGTCCTGGCCCTGGCTCTCTACAATGTTGTAGGGGAACATGATGGTCTCCACCCAGTCCATTTCCAGGGCCATTTTGAAGGTGTCCAGGGAGTGGGCGGTGACGCCCAGATGCCCCACCTTGCCGGCGGCCTTTGCTTCCAGCAGGGCTTCCAGAGCGCCGCCGGGAGCCACCACCTGCTTCAGCTGGTCGGGGGTGGGGTTGTGAACCTGATACAGGTCGATGTAGTCGGTGCGCAGATTCTTCAGGCTGGTGGCGATGTCCGCCTCCATGGCCTCCTTGGTCCGGGCCATGCTCTTGGTGGCCAGGACGAAGTCCTCCCGGATGCCCTCCAGGGCGTAGCCCAGGTATTCCTCGCTGACGGTGTAGCCCCGGGCGGTATCGATGTAGTTCACCCCGGCGTCCTTCAGCTGGCGCATCAGGGTGCGGGTGCCCTCGGCGTCAATGCGCTGAATGGGGATGCCGCCAAAGCCCAGGCGGGAGATGGTCAGATTGGTTTTGCCCAAAGTACGGTATTGCATTGTGTTTTTCCTCCTGATTCTGTCTGAAAAGAGTTAGGATTTTCCCAGTTCCTGATTTTTGCGCCAGGCGGCGATGACGCAGTCCATCATCGCACCCCGGAAGCCGTGCTGTTCCAGCACCCGCAGTCCTTCAATGGTGCTGCCCCCGGGAGAGCAGACTGCGTCCTTCAGTGCACCGGGATGCTTGTCCCCGGCGAGGAACATCTCCGCAGAGCCAACCAACGTCATGGCGGCATACTCCATGGCCTTGGCCCGGGGGATGCCGCAGGCCACGGCCCCGTCGGACAATGCTTCCAGCAGTACATACACATAGGCCGGGCCGCTGCCGGACAGGGCGCTGGCGGCGTCAATCAGCCGCTCATCCAGCGGGTCCACCAGACCGCAGGCGGACATATCCTCCAGCCAGTGGGACAGGGTATCCTTCTCCACCAGATCATTGCAGCAGTAGGGAATCACGCCCTTGCCCAGGGCGGTGGGGGTGTTGGGCATGATCCGGATCACCGGCAGCCGGGTTCCCGCCATGGCTTCAATGGTGGAGAGAGTCAGTCCTGCCGCCATGGTAATCAGCAGGGGCTTCCGCTCCGCCAGAATGGGAGCCAGAGGGGCCAGCATGCCCGCCATCATGTGGGGCTTGACCCCCAGGAAAATCCGGTCGCATTCCCGGGCGATGGCTTCGTTGGAGCCGTAGACAATGCCCAGCTCCTGGGCCAGGGCTTTGCCCTTGCCGGAGCGGTCGGCGATCTGAATGTCCTTGGTCTTGGTGCTCAGGGCCTTGGCAATGGCCCCGCCCATGTTGCCGCAGCCGATAAAACCGTATTTCATAGCCGCCTCCTTATCGAATCTGTCCGCTGCCGCGGATGATGTATTTATAAGTGGTCAGTTCTTCCAGTCCCATGGGCCCACGGGCATGGAGCTTCTGGGTGGAGATGCCCATTTCACAGCCCAGGCCGAACTCCCCTCCGTCGGTGAACCGGGTGGAGGCGTTTACATAAACCGCCGCACTGTCCACGCCGGAGGTGAAAGCCTCTGCCGCCGCCTGATCGGTGGTGACGATGGACTCGCTGTGGCCGGTGGAGTGGGCGGCAATGTGGGCGACAGCTTCTTCCACCCCATCCACGCATTTCACCGCCAAAATGTAGTCCAAAAATTCCGTGTCAAAATCCTGGGGACCTGCGGGAGTGCCGGGAATCAGGCTGGCGGCGGTTTCATCCAGCCGCAGCTCCACCGGATGCCTGGCCTGGTCCACCAGCCGCTGCCGCAGCCGTGGCAGAAAAACCGAGGCGATTTCCTTGTCCACCAGCAGCACTTCCTCGGCGTTGCACACGCTGGGGCGGCTGGTCTTGGCGTTCTCCACAATGTTCAGCGCCATGTCCAGGTCGGCGGTTTTTTCCACATACACATGGCAGATGCCGGTGCCGGTGGCGATGCAGGGCACCGTGGCGCTACGGACGCAGGCGTTGATCAGCCCGGCCCCGCCCCGGGGAATCAGCAGATCCACATAGCCGTTGGCGGTCATTAAGGCGGCGGCACTGGAACGGGAGGTGTCCTGAACCAGATTCACGGCGTTTTCCGTGATGCCCTGGGCTTTCAGTCCGGCCCGAAGGGCGTCCACAATGGCGTTGGCGCTGCGGAAGGCTTCCTTGCCTCCCCGGAGAACGCACACACTGCCGCTTTTCAGAGCCAGAGCGGCGGCGTCGCTGGTGACATTGGGCCGGCTTTCATAGATGATGGCGATGACGCCCATGGGGACGGAAACCTTCTGAATCTTCAGACCGTCGGGGCGGATATGCTCCGCCAATGTCCTTCCCACCGGGTCGGGCAGGGCGGCCACTTCCCGGATGCCCTGGGCCATGGCGGCAATCCGCTGCTCATTCAGCAGCAGCCGGTCCAGCATCACCTGGGCCACGGTGCCCTTGGCGGCTTCCAGGTCGGCTGCGTTGGCGGTGAGAATGGCCTCCTGATGGGAAAGCAGGGCGTCGGCCATGGCAAGAAGGGCTTGATTTTTCTCCTGGGTGGTCAGCTTGGCCACCTGGGCTTTGGCGGCCTTGGCGTTTTCCAGCATCGTCTTCATTGGCAGTCCTCCCGGGTAAAGATGGTTCCCACCGGCTCCCCGTCCAGAATCCGGTACAGGTTGGTGGGGTCGTTTCCGTTGGCGATGACCATGTCGCAGCCGCATTCCATGCAGATTTCCGCTGCCCGGAGTTTGGTGCGCATCCCGCCGGTACCCTGATGGCCTGCGCTGACGCCCGCCAGGGCGTACAGCTCCCCGTCCAGCCGGGTCACCCGGTGGACCAGTTCCGCATCAGGGTGGGTGTGGGGGTCGGCGGTGTACAGGCCGTTGATGTCGGACAAAAGAATCAGAAGATCCGCTTGAATGCTCTGGGCCACAATGGCGGCCAGGGTGTCGTTGTCTCCGATGACGATTTCTTCGGTGGCAACGGTGTCGTTTTCGTTGAGGATGGGCAGGGCGCCCAGCTCCAGCAGCCGGTTCAGGGTGTTGGTGAAATTGGTGTGCCGCTGTTCGTTGCGGGTGTCGTCCCCGGTAATCAGAAGCTGGGCCACGGTGTGCCGGTATTCCCCGAAAATCTTGTCATAGAAATACATCAGCTCGCACTGGCCTACCGCAGCAGCGGCCTGCTTGGTGGGGATGTCCGTGGGACGCTGACGCAGACCCAGCTTGCCCACGCCCATGCCGATGGCGCCGGAGGAAACCAGGATCAGTTCGTGTCCTGCGTTTTTGATGTCGCTCATCACTTTGCACAGGGCTTCCACCCGGCGGATGTTCAGGTGGCCGCTGGGATGGGCCAGGGTGGAGGTGCCGATTTTCACAACAATGCGCATGGTGTTCCTCCTGGTGAAATCAAGAATTTGGGATCATTATAGCACCGAACCTCGGTGAAATAAAGAGGGGGCGGGAAATTATTCCCAGGGGACAAAAAATCCGGAACAAGGAATTGACGATGTGTGATATTTGTGATAACGTATCAGAAAATGGGGAACAGGAGGATCGACTCATGGAAAGAAAATACCCGCAAAACTGGTTCTGGGCCTTTGTGTTTACCAACTTTTTATTTCATTATTTCTACCTTTTTGTGCCCGGCGTTCTGCTTTGCCTGGTGGGCATCTGGGTGAGAACCTGCCTGTGGATTGGCGTTGGAGTGCTGGTTCTGGATGGGGCGCTGTCCATTCTGGATCAGCTGCGGATTCGCAAAACTGCCCTGACCAAAAGCGATAACCCGGAGTTTAACCAGCTGATGGACGCATTCTGCGGGGAAGGGGGCCTTCAGGCCTTTGGGAAGGTGCTGGAGGAAAAAGCGGGAACCTCACAGACCGCAGGGGAGACCGAAAAAGAAGCGGAAGACTGAAATCCTTGCCGCCTGCCTTGATAGAATTGGCGGCACCAGGTGACCGGGCAGAAATTCACGTCAGGGGATGCGGAAAAATCCAGGCTGATTCTGGATCAATTCAAGACTTTTGCCGAAATTCCAATGGTCTTATCCCGCACAGAGGGAGCTTAATGGGCGTTGTATATATGGGGGACGATGATGATGCTAAAAAGGTTTTTCGGTGATACGAATATGTCAAATAATCCATCCAACCGGATGACGTTACGCAATGGCAGTGCCCTGCCCCATGCAAGACATGGAGTTTGTAGACGGTCACTTTTGGGGTGTGCCGTAATTATATCTATGCTGCTGCTTCTTTGGGGCTGTGCAGTACCCTCAGAAAAGGAACAGGAGCCGCTGTCAGCTCCTGAACAAACGGCCCAAGCATCAGAAACAGCAATGACAGAATCTGTCCCCATTGAAACAGCGGCCTCTGTGCCGGAAGAAACCGGTGATTTTGTCCCTTCTTGGTTGTTGGACAATGTCAACTATTTGGCTTTGCAGGAATGGAATGCGTTTTTAGATACTTATGATGCAGACAGAAGTCTGCGTAAGGCCAATAATAACAACGCGTCGGGTGTGCCTGCAGATTACTATTATGTCTATGACTGTTATACATGGGATATGGTCACCAGGTTGGATGAACTGTTGGCCCAATTCGATTTGGAGCTGCTTACAAATCTGACAGTTGTTCAGTCTGACGAGTCCCCTTCCTTGCTGGATCAACTAACGCTTGCGGGAATACTCCGCGAAAACGCGGAAGCAGACATCACAAACCCCAGTGGCTACTTCTACCGTGAGGGAACATGTTCTATTTCCACCCTTGTTACGCTGACAGGGCAGGATGCCTTGTGGACGAAGCCGATTCTCACAACATACCGCTATTGCGCCAAAGACTACTTTGACCCGGCCTTCCCCCAGCTTGAAAATCTTAGAAACAGTTTGTGCTGGCCCTATACCCTTTCCGATGGAACGGAAGTATTGTTGGCCCTGAGCGAGGAAAGAGCAGTAATTCTGTGTGACCAGGAAAATGCCGTTATCTGTGTGGAAATGGATTTGTATGATCGTTCGGAATCTATGAATCAGGAGGCTCTGGAACAGATCGCAGAAATTTTTGATTTTGGCATCGTTCCGGTTCCTAGCTTTTGAGTACTTCGCGGCATAATATCAGCGAGCACTGCCGGCCAATATTTCCTTTTCCCATCAGCCGGTACTGTGTTGCCGGGCGGGAATCCCGGATAATTGAGCAGCAAATAGCGCATTGCCAGCGGGCACTGCCCGCTTCGAGTCCCTTCCTGCTGGAAATACAAAAGACCAGATACCCATTTGGGTATCTGGTCTTTTGGTGCGAGTGTTCTTATAGGTCTTTTTGAAAACATCAGTATTACCAACGGTTTTTGAATTTTACAGCATCAAATTCCTTAATTCACCATACACATGGCATCATCAAACCAGAAAGTCGGATATATCTTCACCATCTTTGAAAATACACTCTGCACTGTTGCTCTCAGACTTCTTTTGGGTCTCATCAAATTGCGCTTTAATCTGCTCGTTAACAATCGCCTGCATCACAGGAATCAGATTCATGTCTTCCTCTTTTACCGCAATTGTTGCGATGTCGTGTTTCTCACCGCATTGTGGGAAGTTAACCAGCCAGTATCCGTTGATTTTTTCAGGAACGCAGATCCAGCCATTCATTCCCTTATGGACGCCATCTATGGCATACTTTTCTTTTTCAACGATTACTTCAACGCAGTACATTTCTTTCACGTTACTTACCTCCATACGGTGTACTAAGCTTCAATTCACCATTCGGTCTGACCATCCATCCACTTGTAAAAGAAACCGTTCCTGTCTGATCCCTTCTGGGGATTTCAATCATAATATTGATACGATGTCCAAAAATGTTCAGTTTGCCCAGTTCATAGTCGCCAAGGATGTATTTTTCTCTTGCCTGACGCTCCATCTCAGAGCGCAGCCAGCTTGCATCATCAACAGTATATCCCCACTGTGCAAACAGTTTTTCTTTTCCGTGGGAGTAGAAACCTGTGGTGTTAAACAGGTACGGGTCAAATTTACTGAAATCACTTTTTGCTGTTGCATTCATAATGACAACGAAGTAGTCAATTGGCTCTAATGTGCAATGGCATTTCTCATGGTGCGGCCACATTGGGGCCTTTTCAAACTGAAACCAGCATCCATCCAGCATCAAGCATTCAGGGCAATGCAACAGGCCTGAAACATGATGAACCCATTTCACCCATTGTGGTACATCTGCTGATCTGCGTACAATAAGAGTACCTGTGTGTTGTTTATAGTACAAGTATTTCATCTCCTTTTCAAGCAGTATGAACATAAGTCCTTCTACAAGTAGGGAGAAATAGGGAAAAGGTTGCATACAAATATGCAACCTTTCAAAATGTTCACAAAAAGCTTAAGGGAGAGTCTTAATAAGAGCCCCCCTGGGTACGCCGGAAGGGACTCGGGACACTAAGGTGTCTCCCCGGTCAAGCCCGGGGAGAGCAACACGCCCCCGGCGTGTTGCATTTAAATGGTTCGAGTCCCATCCTCAGAGAATACAAAAAGCCAGGCACCCAAATGGGTGTCTGGCTTTTTGGTACGCCGGAAGGGACTCGAACCCCCAACCCTCGGAACCGGAATCCGATGCTCTATCCATTGAGCCACCGGCGCATGCCTTAACAGCTAAGCTATTATAGCAGGATTTTTTTCATTTGTAAAGAGGGTTCACAAAATATTTTCCGCAAATCCTCGGGGGGAGTCCTTTTCCCCTTGACATACGGCCTTTGGGCGAGTACAATAATTTTGGTATTGTGTACACTGCCCTCTGTGCCTTTTCGGGCAGTGTTTCATGGATAACCGGCTTTGGAAGCCGGAGGACGCGTTTTACGCCTCATGGCGTTTTGCTTTTATCAACTGCCGGGTGAAGCCCGGCGGCTTGTGTTGCGCAATTTTATCATGGGGATATCTGCGCCCGCCCCTTCCGATGCCATTTTATATTGTGAAGGAGGTGCGCGGCAAATTTATGGAACCATTGGAACTGATTCTGATCGTTGTTGGCGCCCTGGTCTGTGTACTGGGCGGTTTCGGCGGCGGTGTGGTCTACCGCAGAAAGGTTGCGGAACGGGAAATTGGCTCGGCAGAGGCAGAAGCCACCCGACTGATCAACGAGGCCATCCGCAGCGGAGAGAGCCGGAAAAAGGAAATGCTCCTGGAAGCCAAGGACGAAATCCATAAATCTCGCACAGAGTACGAACGGGAAGTCAAAGAGCGCCGTGCGGAGCTGAGCAAACAGGAGCGCCGCTTGGAGCAGAAGGAAGCCACCCTGGACAAGAAGACCGAAGCCTTTGAGCGCAAGGAAGAGGAACTGTCCAAGAAGCTGCAGAAGGCCAACGAAACCGTGGCCCAGGCCGAAGAGCTGAAAAAGCAGCAGCAGGAAACCCTGGAGCGGATTTCGGAGCTGACCCAGGAAGAGGCCAAGCAGTACCTGCTCAAGTCCGTGGAGGATGAGGTGCGCCACGAATCTGCCATGAAGATCAAGGAGATCGAGCAGCAGATGAAGGACGAGGCCGAGGAGAAGGGCCGGGAGATCATCGCCACCGCCATTCAGCGCTGCGCCGCTGACCACGCGGCAGAGACCACCGTTTCCGTGGTTGCCCTGCCCAGCGACGAAATGAAGGGCCGCATCATCGGCCGGGAAGGCCGAAACATCCGCACTCTGGAGACCATCACCGGTGTGGATCTGATCATCGACGACACCCCCGAGGCCATCACCGTGTCCAGCTTTGACCCGGTGCGCCGGGAGATTGCCCGTCTGGCCCTGGAGAAGCTGATTGCCGACGGCCGGATTCATCCCACCCGGATTGAGGACATGGTGGAGAAGGCTCGGAAGGAAGTGGACCGCACCATCCGGGAGGAAGGCGAGCGGGCCTGCTACGAAACCGGCGTCCACAATCTGAACCCGGAGCTGGTGAAGATTCTGGGCCGCCAGAAATATCGTACCTCTTACGGTCAGAACGTGCTGAACCACTCCATCGAGGTGGCCCACATCGCCGGCCTGATGGCGGCGGAGCTGGGCGTGGACATCACTCTGGCCAAGCGGGCCGGACTGCTCCACGACCTGGGCAAGTCCATCGACCACGAGGTGGAGGGCAGCCATGTGCAGCTGGGCGCGGATCTGGCCCGGAAGTACAAGGAAAACCCGGTGGTGGTCAACGCCATCGAAGCCCACCACGGAGATGTGGAACCCAAGACCGTCATCGCCGTGCTGGTTCAGGCTGCCGACGCCGTGTCTGCCGCCCGTCCCGGCGCCCGTCGGGAGAATGTGGAGAACTATGTCCGCCGGCTGCAGAAGCTGGAGGAGCTCACCGGTTCCTACCCTGGTGTGGACAAGGCTTACGCCATCCAGGCCGGCCGGGAGGTCCGGATCATGGTCAAGCCCGAGGTTGTGTCCGAGGACAACATGATTCTCCTGGCCCGGGATGTGGCCAAGAAGATCGAGGCCGAGCTGGAATACCCCGGCCAGATCAAGGTCAACGTGATCCGGGAAACCAAGGCTGTGGAATACGCCAAATAAACATCTTGCCCGCAGACAGCCGTCTGCGGGCAGTTTTTATTTCAGAAGTTGGAGCAGATCTTCCGGCTTCTCCAGAATCCGGTCCGCCTGCTCCGGAATCCCATCCAGACTGCTGCCCCACCGGGCAAAGCCGAAATCCATCCCCGCCCGTTTTGCCGCCAGACAGTCCGAGGGGGCATCACCGATGTAAATGGCATCCTCCGCCGCTACCCCCAGCCGCTCCAGGCAAAGCAGCAGCGGCGCCGGGTCCGGCTTGTGCAGGGCCGTGTCCTCCTCCAGCACTGCGGTGGTGAAATAGGGGAGAATCCCCTTGCCTGCCATGTCAATGGCGTACTGGGGCCGCATTTTGGAGGAGACAATGGCCTGCAGGATCCCGGCCCGGGCGATGGCGGGCAGCACCTGGGAAAAGCCCGGGTAGAGCACGGCGGGCTTGTCATATTCGTTGACATAACGCACCCACCGGGCGTAGGTTTTCTCCTTGTCCGGGAAGCCCAGCTCTTCCATAACCTGCATCCCGGAGTAGGCGGTATATTTCAGTACCCGCTCCAGGGGCCACCGCTGGCCCAGTTCTTCCTCAATGATTCGCAGCAGGGGGTAAAGGTTCCGGTCCCGGGTATCCAGCAGGGTTCCGTCAATGTCGTAGACAATGGCGCGGTAGGATTTCATAGGGGGCCTCCTTGGGAGAATTTTGTGTTATTTTAGCACATCCGGCGGAGGGTGCGCAACCGGTTGGGCAAAAAAAGACGGCGGAGTTTTCTCCGCCGCCTTTTGCCGTTTACTTCTTCACAGCTTCCACAATGCCGCTGGCCATGCCCACCAGTCCCTGCATTTCGCTGGGAATGATGATCTTGGTGGCCTGCCCGTCGGCAACCTTCTGCATGGCTTCGATGGACTTGAGCTTGATGACCTGGTCGTTGGGGGCCTTCTCGTTCAGCAGCTCCAGGGAGTCTGCCAGAGCCTTCTGCACCGCCAGGATGGCCTGGGCTTCACCGTCTGCCCGGAGGATGGCGGCCTGCTTCTCGGCTTCCGCCTTCAGAATGGCAGCCTGCTTTTCAGCATCGGCCCGGAGGATGGCGGATTCCCGTTCGCCTTCGGCGATGAGGATGGCGGACTTCTTCTGGCCTTCCGCCTGGAGGATGGCCTGCCGGCGGTCACGCTCGGCCTTCATCTGCTTTTCCATGGAGGACTGGATGTCGGAGGGGGGCAGAATGTTCTTCAGCTCCACCCGGTTGACCTTGATACCCCAGGGGTCGGTGGCTTCGTCCAGAATGGCCCGCATTTTGGTGTTCACCACGTCCCGGCTGGTCAGGGTCTGATCCAGCTCCAGGTCGCCGATGATGTTACGCAGGGTGGTGGCCGTCAGGGTTTCCATGGCCGCCATGGGCTGCTCCACGCCGTAGGCGTACAGCTTGGGGTCGGTGATCTGGAAGTACACAACGGTGTCGATCTGCATGGTGACGTTGTCCTTGGTGATCACAGGCTGGGGGGGATAGTCCAGAACCTGCTCTTTCAGGCTGACCTTCCGGGCAATCCGATCAATGAAGGGAACCTTGAAGTGCAGGCCCACGCCCCACACACAGTGGAAGGCGCCCAGGCGCTCCACCACATAGGCACGGGACTGCTGGACCACGGCGATGTTGGCTACTGCGATGATGAAAAGAATGACGATGACCGCGATTACAAAGTATAACATAGATTAGCCTCCTCACTGTAAGATGGTTAGACGGGGGATGAGACGGGAGCGGATACGGTGACCGGGGTGACGTAGACCTTCACACCAGAGATCCGGTCTACCCGAACCTGGGTATCCAGGGGGATGGGGGCGCCGGTGGTGCTTCTGGCGGTCCAGTACAGACCTCCCAGCTTTACCTGACCGGTGCCGGCGGTGTTATCGATGGCAACAGTGACCAGTCCCACAGTGCCGATCACGGAATCTGCGTTGGTGGCTGTGAGTTTGGGTGTGACGTACCTGCGGACCAGGGGCCGCAGCAGCAGAAGCAGCACCGTGGACACCAGGGCAAATATCCCAAACTGGACCCAGGCGGAAGCTCCCAGCAGCGCAGCGGCCATGGCAGCCAGAGCGCCCACGGCGAACCACAGGGAAACCAGGGTTACGGTGGCTGCTTCCGCAATCACGAACAGCACCAGCAGCACCAACCAAATCATTGCAGCCCAATACATTGTTGTTACCTCCTCTCTGATTGGATGGCTATATCATAGCAGAAAAGGGGAACAGGGTCAATTGACGAAATGGTAAAATTCCGAGAATTTTTGGGGATAAATCACAAAATACTTCTCCTATTTTTGGAGAAACAGGATAATCTGCCAAGAACTGAGTCCGAGAAAGGAAAATATGGTTCCGCACCTGTAAATCAGGCTCAAAGAATAATAAGAAATGGTCAAGCGACCGTGTAAAATGGCCGTGCCATAACCAAAAACGCTCCCGGAAAAGAAGAAAAACTTAAAGAAATCATCCCTGAAAGATCCGGATTTTGTGGATTATTTTCGGAGAATTTCAAAAGAATCCGCCGGATTTCCATATCTGTTCCGGAAGACCGATTTCCACCAAGCTTAGCCGGATCTTTGCCCCGGAAAAAAGATTCCGGGAAAAAGGGGATGTGTTTTTGGGGGAAACCTGCTATAATAGAGCCGCCGGGAGGACTCAGCTTCTCCCGATCAGCCGCTTGATGAACTGCTTGATGTAGTGCAGCTGGAAATACTGCTCCGGGAAGATGGGCCGGCTCCTGTCCAGGTAGGCTTTGAAGTAGGGGTAGTTGTCCTCGTAAGCCTCATACAGGGAGTCGGCAATCTCCGGATACCAGGGCTCCATGTGCCAGCGGTAGCAATAGTTGTCCCGGTAGGAGGCCATGTACTGCCTGAAGCAGCGATTCCGGTATTTTTCCGAGGCAAACGTCGGGTCCGGCGGCAGCATTCCCCGATCCCGGGTGAAGTCCTCCAGCCAGTGGTTGTAGCCCACAATCAGGGGCCCAACCGTGTCCACCGTGTACAGGTGGTAGTTGGCGTCGATGCTGGTCACGTTCAGCTCCCGCATTTGGTTGATGCCCACTTGATGGTCGTCGTTGATGACAAACCGCTCGATGATGGTCAGGTTCTGTCCGTTGTTGCCGAAGAGCATGTTGTGGTGGCCGGAGCCGGAGATGGTGGCCACTTCCTTTGCGCCGCGGATGTAGTAGATCATCTGGTCCAGGCTCAGGATTTCCGGCGGGGTCACCAGGTAGCCGTTGCGCTGAAAGTAGTTGTCCAGGCCCTCGGTGCCGAAGTCAAAGTGATTTCCCTTGGCGAACTGGCTGCGGGTGAAGAAAATCTTCTCCGGCTGGGGCCACTGGGGGTCCACGGTGATGTTCCGGGCCACGGCGTCAAAGATTTCCAGAAATTTGGGAGAGTACCAGCTCATGCACTGGAAAGCGATTTCCGGCACAATTACCTCCCGGTAGGTGGTGGGGACGCTGATCAGCTCCAGCTTGTCCCAGATGTTCAGCAGCTGGAAAAACCGCCGGTAGTTGCTTTTGATCTCCCGGGATTCCCCTTCGTCCAGGAAGAAAACATATTTGTCCACCGGTTCGCCGGTTTCCACGGCATACCACAGCCGGGCCACGGCTTCCACCAGGAAGTGGCCCCAGTGGTTTACCAGATACCCGCAGTACACCACTTTTTCGTCCCGGTACACCGGGTTTTCCACGGGATAGTCCCGCATAATCCGGTTTTCAATGCCGGACAGGGGGACATAGTTCCCCTCCTTGTCCACCACACCGCCCCGACCGAACAGAACTCCCTCGTTGGGGATTTCCCGCAGGGGCAAAATGGTAGCGTGGTCTCCCTGCCAGATCTGCAGGTCTTCTCTGCAGGGGAACGGGGTGTTATACATTCTTCTCAGCCACTGGGCTTTTTTGGGTCTGAGATAGCGATCCTCCAAATGGTACATAAAAGTACCTCCTGTTTCCGGTTTTCCGAAGCAGCAGGCTTCGGATTTACTTCCCCCAATATACCATAGCTGCCGGCATTTTTCCACCGTTTTTCCCGCTGGGATGGGGAATTTGCCGGTCCGATGTCCCTGATCGGGGAGAAAGCGAGGTGAACAGCCGGGTGAATCCGGCTCAATACCATGAAATTTCCCAAGAAAACCCTGCCGGATGGCATATTTACCATTGTGACCCTGCTGGTGACCTTCTGCACCATTCTGTTTCTGCAGAACCTGTTTGATACCCGAACCCTGACGCCCATGATTTTTGTGCTGGGGGTGTTTCTGGTGTCCTGGCGGACCCAGGGCTATTTCTGGGGCATCGCCGCGTCGCTGATCAGCGTGCTGGCGGTGAACTACGCCTTTACCTACCCCTATTGGGCCTTTGACCTGATTTCCCCGGAGTGCATCGCGTCGGCGGTGGTGATGCTGATTGTGGCCACCATGACCGGAGCCCTGACCACCCGGCTGAAAAAACAGGAGAAGGTGAAAGCGGAGGCGGAGACCGAGCGGATGCGGGGCAATCTGCTCCGGGCGGTGTCCCACGACCTGCGCACCCCCCTGACCGCCATCTACGGCGCCTGTTCCGCCATGATGGAGAATTACGACACTTTCCCCCGGGAAAAGCACCTGAAAATGCTGGCGGGGGTGTCCGCCGACGCTCAGTGGCTGGTGCGGATGGTGGAAAATCTGCTGTCCATCACCCGGATTGACGCCGGAGATGTGGAACTGAAAAAACAAGACACGGTGCTGGAGGAACTGGTGGATGCCCTGCTGGTAAAATTCCATAAGCACTACCCCGGCCAGAAGGTCCAGGTTTCCCTGCCGGAGGAATTCCTGCTGATTCCCATGGATGCCATTCTCATCGAGCAGGTGCTGATGAATCTGCTGGAAAATGCGGTGTTTCACGCCAAGGGGATGAAGAACCTGTGGCTCCGGGTGGAGCGGAATCAGCATCTGGTGATCTTCCGGGTGGAGGACGACGGGGAGGGGATCCCCGAGGACCAGCTGCCCCGGCTGTTCACCACCCACCTGGGGGGCGATACCCCCTCCGACAGCAGCCGCAGCAGCATGGGCATCGGCTTGTCTGTCTGCAGCACCATTGTCAAGGCCCATGGTTCCCGGATCTACGCCCAGAACCGCCCGGAGGGCGGCGCCTGTTTCTATTTTGCATTGGAATTGGAGGATACCAGCGATGTCGAACAACAAGTATAAAATTCTCGTGGTGGAGGATGACCCCAACATCACCAGCTTTATTCAGGCGGTGCTGGAGGCCAATGACTTTCAGGTGCTGACGGCCTCCCTGTGCCGCCAGGGAATCCTGATGTGCGCTTCCCACACCCCGGATCTGGTGATGCTGGATCTGGGCCTGCCGGACATGGACGGGGAGGAGTTTATCCGCCAGGTCCGCAGCAGCAGTCTGGTGCCCATTGTGGTGCTGTCCGCCCGGACGGAGGAATCGGACAAGGTCTCCGCCCTGGACCTGGGGGCCAACGACTACATCACCAAGCCCTTCGGCACTGCGGAGCTGCTGGCCCGGGTCCGGGCAGCCCTGCGGGTGACCCGGCACAATCTCCAGGCCACAGCCCCGGGAAGCGTGTTCCGGGTGGATGACCTGGTGATTGACTATGACCGGCGGCAGGTGACGGTGGGAGGCAATCCCGTCCACCTGACCCAGACGGAGTACAACATTCTCTCCCTGCTCAGCCAGCACACGGGAAAGGTGATGACCTATTCCGCCATCATCCGGATGATCTGGGGGAGCATGGACGACGGCAGCATCAAAAAGCTCCAGGTGAACATGGCCAACATCCGCAAGAAGCTGGGCTGCCGTCCCGGGGACAACCGGTACGTTATCAACGAGCTGGGTGTGGGCTACCGGATGCTGGACGAATAATCCCAGATTGATTGAACAAAAACCCCGGAAACCGTACGGTTTCCGGGGTTTTTCTGTTAAGCAACCGGGTCGTAGGAGAAGTCCAGAACCTCTCCGGTGCTGTCGTTTTCCACGATTTCTACATCGGCCAGCTTGGTCAGGGCCTCATGCTGGGAGGCAGGGGTTTTCTTCAGCTCCCACAGGCTGTCCATTTCATCGGATTGCGCCACCGCCGGGTCCACGGCGTAGAAGGAGATCTGATAGGTGGTATCGCTGCTCAGGAAGTGCTTGTAGGCGGCGTCGATGATGGCCACCGCCGGGTCATCGGCGGCGTCCCGCCGGTTTTCCAGGATGATGTCGTACATTTCCTGATTCTTTTCCACCCGCTCCGCGGTGGTGTACCCGGTGGTGATGGAGGTGGTCTGGTAGTGGTAGGACAGGTATCCCACCACGCAGCCGCAGCCGAAGATGAACAGGGCAGTCAGCAGGGCCACCTGCTTTTTCTGGAATTGCAGACTCTTTTCGGCGTTGTAGGTCAGCTTCATCCGGTAGGTAATGGGCTGCATAAAGGCCAGGAAAATGGTCAGCACCACCGACTCAATGGGGAACATGCACAGATTCTTCAGAATCCGGGGAATGGTGAGCACATAGCTCTGCCCGCCCATCATCACCTGAAAGTACAGCATCATAATGGGGGTCTGGAGCAGAATGTTCACGAACAGGCAGATGCAGAACCGGCTGAGGATCACCCGGGTGGGGGTGATTCTGGCCCGGTACAGGAACAGGGCGAAGATCAAGGAGCCGGCGATTTCCGTCAGCACAAAGGGGGGGAAATATGGCTCGCCCTTGATCAGCACACCAAGCACGTCGGAAACAATGGCGCTCAGGGAGGCCACCACCGGGCCGTAGACCATGGCGCCCAGGGCGTTGGCCAGGAAGGCGGTTTCGATGTTCAGGGTGGGCGCGATGGGAATGGCGATGAGTTTCATGGCCACCCGCAGGGCAATCATCAGGGCGGCGAACACCAGCATTTTGGTGTCCTTCAGCTCTGCGGCGGCGTCCCGCCAGTAGGCGGCAGAGAGCGGGGTTTTGTACAGGGTTGTGGACTTTTGCAAGGTTGACATAAAATTCTCCTCCTTTTTGCCGGCGTTGTTGGGCAGCAGCACCCCGGAAGGACGGAAACAAAAAACCTCCCCGGCGGCGCAAGGCCGCTGGGGAGAAATCATACAAAGTTTCCGGACTACCCTGGTGGGAATGGGCTGCAACTTTCAGGCGGCGTACCGCCTCTAGCCGAACCAATCGCCCGACCGAGTATCGTTGCTACATAAAGGAGGTCAGTCCATTATGGCGCAGCGGGTGCGGATACCCTATCGCGGATCATGGATCCTTCGTCTGCCACACAACTCCCCATCTTGACAGCACTTCACGCAGGGTTTCCTACTCTGTTCGAGACCCACTATAGCGCAAAACAGGGAGAAAGTAAAGAGGATTTTCCTATATTTCGGAAAATTTTCCCATATTTTTATTTGGGTATGGTAATGGTCAGCACGATCTGGCTGTCGGTCTCCCGGCGCTCGGAAATGGCGGGAATTCCACTGAGCTGAATCTTCTGCAGATTCTGGGTCAGGCTGTTGAGAAACGCCCCTACATTGGCTTTCTGCTGCCGGGGAGCGGACTGACTGAGCAGGGAGTCGATGTACTTTTCCGCCCGGGCCACACTCATGCTCTGCCGGAGCATTTCGGCAATGGCGGAGAGCTTCTCCTCTTCGCTGCCCAGCCGGAGCAAGGCCCGGGCGTGACGCTCCGTCAGGTCTCCGGCCCGGAGAGCGTCCAGAACGGCATCGCTGTGCTTGAGCAGCCGGAGCTTGTTGGCGATGGCGCTCTGACTTTTGCCCAGCAGCCGGGCGGCCTGCTCCTGGCTCATGCTCCATTCCCGGATCAGCCGGGCAATGCCCTGGGCCTCCTCAATATAGTCCAGATCCTGCCGCTGCAGATTTTCCACCAGGGCTGCCATCCCGGACTCCTTGTCGTCCATGCGCATGATGATACAGGGAATATCCGTCACCCCCGCCAGTTCCGCTGCCCGCAGCCGCCGCTCTCCGGAGATCAGCTCATAGCTGGTGCCGCACCGGCGGACGGACAGGGGCTGTAAAATTCCATGCTGCCGGATGGAGTCGGACAGCTCGTCCAGGGCCTCGGGTTTGAAGACCTTCCGGGGCTGGGCCGGGTTTGGGCGGATGGAGCAGGCGGGAAGGAAGACCACCCGCCCGGTTTCCATATAGGTTTTCAGCTTCTGGCATTGCATTGCCCGTCCTCCTCTGTAAATGGTAAGCCCATTGTAGTCCCCGGCCCGGCGGGAAAACCAGCGAAAATGGCCCCGGCTCCCGGGAAACTTCCCGACAGCTTATCCGAACCCCCGGGAGATTTCCCGGCAATCTCTGAAACAAAACTTAAGAATTGCCTGGATTGACAGAAACTGTATCCCATGGTATACTAACCGTACTAGGACAGCTAGTACAGTTTAGACCCAAAGGAGGGATACCATGATACATCTGGATTACCGGGATTCCCGACCCATCTATACCCAGATCATTGACGGCTTCCGGGAGCAGATCGCCACCGGGGTTCTGCAGCCCGGGGAGAAGCTGCCCAGCGTCCGGGAGCTGGCCGCCGCCCTGACCATCAACCCCAATACCATCCAGCGGTCCTACCGCCAGCTGGAAGTGGAGGGCTGGATTGCCACGGTGCCCGGAAAGGGCTGCTTTGTCTGCGGCAGTGAACAGACCCAGCAGCGGGAGCGGGAACGGTGGTACTCCGCGTTCGACGAATCCGCCGCGGCGCTGATGGCCCTGGGGGTCCTGCGGCAGACGCTGGTTCAGCGGCTAGAGGAAGGAGGAAGCAGCAATGCTTGAAATGAAAAATGTGGTAAAAACCTTCGGTCATGTAACGGCCCTGGACAATCTGAGCCTGACGGTGCCGAAGGGTGCAGTATACGGTCTGGTGGGCCCCAACGGCGCGGGCAAGTCCACCGCCATCCGGCATCTGACCGGCATTTACCGGCCGGACAAGGGAGAGGTGACCCTGGAAGGAATGCCGGTTTTTGAAAATCCCGCCGCCAAGGGGCGGATTGGATACATCCCCGACGATGTGTTCTACTATCCCGGGGCCACGCTGGAGGAGATGCGGAAATTCTACAAGGGGATTTACCCCAAGTTTGACGATGATCTGTTTGCCCGGCTCCATGAGATTTTCCAGCTGCCTTCCAACACCCCCATCCGCCGCTATTCCAAGGGAATGCAGAAGCAGGCGGCCTTCCACCTGACCATGAGCATCCATCCGGAGGTGCTGATTCTGGACGAGCCGGTGGATGGCCTGGACCCGGTGATGCGCCGGCAGGTGATGAGCGTGATTCTGGCGGATGTGGCGGAGCACGGCACCACGGTGCTGATCTCCTCCCATAATCTGCGGGAGCTGGAGGACGTGTGCGACCATGTGGGCATTATGGACAAGGGCAGAATGCTGCTGGAGCGGAGTCTGGCGGATATGCAGGGCAACACCCACAAGCTGCAAATCGTGGGAGACACCCCGGAAGGGTTGGAGATTCTCCACGAATCCGCCTCCGGGCGGCTGAAGACCCTGATTGTCCGGGGCCAGGCCTGGGAGATCAGCACCAAGGCCGCGGCTGCCAAGCCCGCCTATTATGACCTGCTGCCATTGTCGTTGGAAGAAATCTTCATCTATGAATTGGGAGGTGTGAACTATGCAGTTCAAGACATCCTGCTGTAACAAAACCCTGCTGAAAAAGGACCTGACCCGGTTTGCTCCCTTGTGGGGGGTGTATACCCTGGGACTGCTGCTGTGGCTGACGCTGAGCTGGAACCGGCAGCAGGAGGCTTACTTCTCCGCGTCCAATTTTGTAGCCCTGTTTCCCGGATTGATTGTGGTGAATCTGGGCTACGGCGCGCTGACGGCGGCGGTACTGTTTGGGGACCTGTACAACACCCGGATGTGCTACGGCACCCACGCCCTGCCCATGACCCGGGGCTGCTGGTTCGGCGCCCATATTCTGTCCGGGCTGCTGTTCAGCCTGGTACCCACTGCGGTACTGGCTGCGGTTTCCCTGCCGCTGCTGGCTTCCGCTCCGGTACCCAACGGCTGGCAGCTGAGCATTTACTGGTTCCTGTCCACCAACCTGGAATTCCTGACTTTCTTCGGCATTGCGGTGTTCAGCGCCATGTGTGCCGGCAACTGGCTGGGATTGGCGGCAATATACGGCCTGATCAACTTTGGCTCCATGATTGTCTGCCTGCTGGTGGAGAAACTGTTCACTCCGCTGCTCTTCGGTGTGGTCACGCCGAGACAGCCTTTTGAAACCCTGAGCCCCCTGTACAATCTGGCAGGGAAGACTTTGATTGTCATGCATCCGGATTCCGCTGCCCTGCCCGACGGCACGATGGAGTATTTCGGCACCTTCACTCTGGGTGACGGGTGGGGCTCTCTGACGGTGCTGGCCCTGGTGGGGGTGGCATTCCTGGTCGTGGCCTGTCTGCTCTATCGCAGACGGAATCTGGAAACCGCCGGGGACTTCCTGGCAATGGACATTCTGAAGCCGGTCATGGGGGTGTGCATGGCCCTGACCGGAGCGGGCTTTGCCCTGCTGGTGGTCGAGGTGTTCGACTTTGGCAATTACACCAATACGGACCGGATGTTCTATGCTCTGGTTGGCCTGGCGGTGGGCTGGTTTGCCGGGCAGATGCTGCTCAGCCGCAGCACCCGGGTGTTTGCCCCCCGGAAATGGCTGGGGCTGGTTGTGCTGACAGCGGTGGTGGCCGCTGCCATGGGCCTGACCCGGCTGGATCCTCTGGGCATTGCCGATTGGATTCCCCAGGCCGGCGATCTGAAAAAGGCTTCCATCAGCGTGGACTATTCTTACAACTGCCCGCTGGAAGATCCGGAAGAGGTAGAAACTGTGCTCCAGCTCCATGAACTGGCGATCAAGGAGCATTGGACCAGGGAAGCGCTGAGAGACCGGGCTGCCCGGATGGAGGAAGAAAATCCCGACGCAGAGACCCGGTGGCTTGAGTTTACACTGATCTATGAGGATAACAGCGGCTGGACTTCCACACGGACCTATTATATGCCGGCAGAAGGCGAAGGGGCGGATATGATTCGGGAACTGACTTCCACCTTGTCGGCAGTTTTCTCCCGGTATGGAAACAGGGATCTGCAGATCAGAACCGAGGAAGACCTGATGGCCCAGGTTCAGAAGCCCCAGAGCATCTATGTGGAGGACATTGCGCTGCCTCCCGAACTGCTGACGGAGGAAACGGTGCGCAGCCTGTTCCAGGCCATCATCGCCGACTGCCAGGCGGGACATCTGTCTCAGGAGTATTTGCTGCATCCTGTGGATTACTACGACAATCAGTACGGGGGGACTGCAGCAAGGGCGTCTTACTACATACAGGTATCCCTGAACAGAGATTTCTTCTTCTCCCTGGATTTCTTCGTTGACAGCGAGAATATCCTAGCCTGGGCGGAAAGCATGGGCATTACCCTGGATATGATCCGGGGCATCGCCTGAATCCTCCCAAAACAACAAATTGCCCCGCCTGATGGTTCAGGCGGGGCTTGCGCTTTTGCGTTTATCCCAGCTCCCGGACCAGCATGGGGGTGAGCAGGGGCTTGTGGTACCGGGACACAAACCGCTGGCACTTCACCAGGAAGGCGTAGTACACGTTGTACCCGCAGCCTGCCATGGTCTCCACGTTGGCCATGCCCTTGGCCAGAATCACATCCGATTCGGCAAGGGCCTGCCGGGCTTCCTCCCCCAACCGGTCCAGCTGGGTGCCGGGAATGTTGTTGCCGTTGTCGATGACCCGGAAGGGAATGCCCACCGCTTCGGCATCTAGGCGGGTGGCATCGTTGATGGCGATGTCTCCCCGGACGCAGAAGGTGATTTCCAGCTGGGGATGGGCCTTGGCGATTTCCTCGGCAAACAGCCGGTCAAAGCCGATTTCTCCGGCGTTGTCCGTCAGGTACAGCAGCTTTTTTCCTTCCCCCAGCTGGCGGCGGAAGGTGCGGTAAACTTCCTGGTCCAGCTCCATGTTCAGGGCCTGGTCCAGCATGTCCGACAGCTTGTCAAAACTGACCTGACCCCGCAGGGCGGAAAAGTCCAGGTAGTTTCCCAGAATGGCAAATTGCAGTCCCGCCAGCACCGGGTCTTCCGCCCGGACAATCCGGGAGCGGATGTCTTCCATCCGCTCCAGCACGAACCGGTTGGACTCCGCCTTTTCCTGCCGGAACCGGTCCAGGGGCAGGCCATAGTGTTGGTGGAGAAGCTCCGCTACCTGGGGATTGAACCAGGGAGAGCTGACGTCTGCCGGGGCCTCCAGGTACATCCGCATCAGATCCCGGGCGAAGGCCATGGTCTGTTCCTCGGTGCCCAGGGGCCGGACCAGCTGGATGTTCCGCTCCATGTGGCACAGCAGGCACTGGGAATCAATGGAAAGGCTCATACCTTCAGCTTCAGAACCAGCTTCTTGAAGGCGTGGGGCTCATCCAGATGGACGCCGGGCTTGTGGGCGTCTTCGGGGAAGACCACATAGCAGTAGCCCTGACCGATGCGCATATAGTCCATGGGACCGTCATAGCGGCCAATGTCCTTCTCCACGTTGAACTCTCCACTGAGGGTCATGGATTCCAGGGGCGCCCAGCCCACGGTCTCCTCGCCTTCCACAATGTACTGCACATCCAGGTACTGGCGGTGGGCTTCGCTGAGCTTGCTGTCGAAAGCGCCGGTGGTGCCCTCCTGCACCAGAATCCGGTTGCCGCCGGACAGCTGGATGGTGCCGGGAACCCACTCGGTCATGGCGGCCACTGCGTTCATGGCCTCCTCCAGGCCGGGGATAATGGGGGCGTAACGGCCCAGATCCTTAAAGGGACATACGATCATTGAAAATCCTTCCTTTCTGAATTAAAAAACGGAAATTTCCGTTGGTTCACAGAGTCAGCAAATCGGAGATGCGGTCAATTTTGGCACCATACCCCGCCGGGGTGCCGAAGCCGTAGCTGGCCCAGATGAAGGGAATGCCCGCTTCCAGGGTGGCTTCGTAGTCCCCCTGAGTGTCGCCGATGTAGACGCAGGAGCGAATGTTGTGCCGCTGCATCAGGGTGCGGATGGTTTTGCCCTTGCTGGTGCCGGTGTCGCCGAAGCACAGGCAGGCGGTGATGCAGCTTCCCAGACCCAGTTTGCGGATGCACAGCTCCGGGTAGCCCCGCTGGCTGTTGCTGACGATGAACAGCCGGTGGCTTTCTGCCAGCCGGATCAGGGTTTCTTTCACCCCGGGGTAGCCGATGGCGCAGGGATTTTCCTGCAGGTACCGGTTTTCCCGGGCCATGCACCGCTCCATCAGGGCGTAGCGTTCCGGGAGCGGAATCTCAGCGAAGAGAACGTCGGCGATTTCCGTCATCACCTTGCCGAACAGGGCCTTAAGCTGCTGCGCATTCACAAACAGATGCTCCAGTCCCTCATCCTTCAATTGCAGGTTATATCCTTCCGCAACCAGCGCCCGGGAATCCCACAGGGTGCCGTCAATGTCAAAAATCAGACTTTCGTAGTTCATGCGCCCTCCAGATGCCGGCGGATCCGGCCCTCAATCATGTCCAGGGCCACCAGGTTCTGGCCGCCCTCGGGAACCACCAGGTCGGCGTACTTCTTGCTGGGCTCTACATACCTTTCGTGCATGGGCTTGACGGTCTGCAGGTACTGGCTCAGCACGCTTTCCAGCGTCCGGCCCCGCTTGGTCACGTCCCGCTTGATCCGGCGGCACAGCCGCACATCCGCGTCGGTGTCCACGAAAATGCGAATGTCCATCAGATCCCGCAGTTCCTTGTTCTCAAAAATCAGGATTCCTTCCACAATGATGACCTTTTTCGGTACAATCCGGATGGTCTTGTCCGACCGGTTGTGGAGGGTGAAGTCGTACACCGGGCAGTCAATGGGCTGTCCCTGGCGCAGCTGATCCAGATGCCGGGCCATGAGATCCGTCTCCAGAGCGTCGGGCTCGTCATAGTTCAGCAGGCACCGCTGCTCGTAGGTCAGCTCGTCGTGGCGTTTGTAGTAGTTGTCGTGGCTGAGAATGGTCACCACGTCGGCAAACTGGGAAATCAGGTTGTTCATCAGGGTGGTTTTGCCGCTGCCGGTGCCTCCGGCAATGCCAATAACCAGAATGTCGTTTTCCATGGTCTTCCTCCCGTCTGTATTACAGCGCCAGCAGGTGGCGGCACAGTTCCAGAATTTCCGGCGACCGGCGGCTGTTTTCCAGCACCACGGTTCCCGGGGCAGCCCCTTCCCGGAGCAGATTGGCGGCAGCCAGCCGCCGACGGGTTTCCCGGGCGGTGCCTTCCCCGCCGTCCAGCAGGGTTACCTCCGGCCCCAGCACCCGGGCAATCACCGGGGCGGCGAAGGGATAGTGGGTGCAGCCCAGCACCAGGGCGTCCAGCCTGCCCCGATAGGGGCCGAGAATGGACTGCAGCAGGGCCTCCATCTCCGGAGAGTCCGCCTTCCCCGCTTCCACCAGCTCCACCACCCCCGGAGCGGGGATTTTCGCCACGGCGCAGTTTTCATCGAAGCGGTGAAGCAGGGTGTCAAATTTTTCTTCCCGGAGGGTGACCGCCGTGGCCATGACCCCCACCCGGCCCCCGGGGAAGTGGTCGGCAGCTACTTTCAGCGCCGGCTCAATGCCGATGACCAGGGGATACCGCTGCCGCAGCTGGGTCACCGCTGCGGCGGTGGCGGTGTTGCATGCCACCACCAGGGCCTTGATGCGGTGTTCATTCACCAGCTTTTCCGCCGCCGCCAGGGTCAGACGGCGGACCTCTTCGGTGCTGCGGCTGCCGTAAGGGGCGTTGGCGGAGTCGCCGAAGTAGACATAATTTTCCTGGGGCATCAGCCGCCGCAGATGCCGCAGCACGCTGATCCCGCCCACACCGGAGTCAAAAACCCCGATGGCATCGTCCTTGGAATTCATGGTTTCACCCGATCCTGAGAAGGGAAAAGCCCTTCTGATTCTTGCCCCTTATTTTATCAAATTTTGCCGCTTTGCGCAATCCTTCCGGCGCAGGTTTCCGAAAAATTCCCCGTATGGAGCGGCCTTGACATTCTTTTCGCCCCTTGCTATGATGGTGGCAAAGAAATAACAGGAGGAATCCCAATGGAATATCGGATGGAACACGATTCTATGGGTCAGGTCCGGGTACCGGCTGACAAATACTGGGGGGCCCAGACCCAGCGCTCGGTGGAGAACTTTCCCATCGGTGTGGGCCTGGAGACCATGCCCCGGGAGATCATCCACGCCTTCGGCATCCTGAAAAAAGCGGCCGCCCTGGCCAACCACACCCTGCGCCCGGAACGGATGACACAGGAAAAACAAGATGCCATCAGTAAAGCCTGTGACGAAGTGATTTCCGGCGCCCTTGTGGAGCACTTTCCCCTGGTGGTGTGGCAGACCGGCTCCGGCACCCAGTCCAACATGAACGCCAACGAGGTCATTGCCAACCGGGGCAATGAAATCGCCGGGAAAAAGCTGCTCCATCCCAATGACGACATCAATATGTCCCAGTCCTCCAACGATACCTTCCCCACCGCCATGCACATCGCCGCTGTCTGCGCCGTGGAGGACCGGGTGATTCCCGCCATCGACGTGCTCACCGCCGCTTTTGCCCGGCTGGAACAGGAGAACGAAGGGGTGGTGAAATCCGGCCGTACCCACCTCCAGGACGCCACCCCCATCGCCTTCTCCCAGGAGATTTCCGGCTGGCGCACCAGCCTGGAGCGGGACCGGGAGCTGCTGAAGCTGGCCATGGAGCCGCTGAAGGAGCTGGCCCTGGGCGGCACCGCCGTGGGCACGGGGCTGAACGCCCCCAAGGGCTTTGACACCGCCGTGGCGGCGGAGGTTTCCAGGCTGACGGGAAAGAATTTTTGCACCGCTCCCAACAAGTTCCACGCCCTGACCTCCAAGGACGAACTGGTCTTTGCCCACGGGGCATTGAAGGCCCTGGCCTGCGACCTGATGAAGATTGCCAACGATATCCGCTGGCTTGCTTCCGGTCCCCGGCTGGGCCTGGGGGAGATCACCATTCCGGAAAACGAGCCCGGTTCCTCCATTATGCCCGGAAAGGTCAACCCCACCCAGTGCGAGGCGGTGACCATGGTGGCGGTGCAGGTGATGGGCAACGACACGGCGGTGAGCATGGCGGCCAGCCAGGGCAATTTCCAGCTCAATGTGTTCATGCCGGTACTGATTTACAACTTCCTCCAGTCCGCCCGGCTGCTGGCGGAGAGCATGGTGTCCTTCCATGACCACTGCGTGACGGGCATCCGGGCCAACCGGGAGAAGATGGCGGGGAATCTGCACAACTCCCTGATGCTGGTCACCGCCCTGAACCCCTACATCGGCTATGAAAACGCGGCGAAAACCGCGAAAAAAGCCTACGCCGAGAACATTTCCCTGAAAGAAGCCTGCGTGGCCCTGGGATTTCTCACGGCGGAGCGTTTCGACGAAGTGTTCCACCCGGAGCAGATGATTTAAAGATGACAATGCCCCAAAGTTCCAAGAGAACTTTGGGGCAATCTTGCAGGAAAAAGGAAAACCCGGAAGCGGCGAACCGCTACTGGGTATTCAGCGTGTCAAAAAGTCTTACAGAGTTTGCCGTCTGTGACGGCAAATAAAGTCAAAAAAGTTTTCTGCCGGGGCGCACCCCAGGGTGGCCTCTCTTGCCCCTGCGGGG
>DSLFC04101__coassemble_344_pt1 | contig 39833 bp, 42 predicted proteins | sample DSLFC04101__metabat2_low_PE_049 | metagenome-assembled genome bin DSLFC04101 | reverse complement strand
ACGTGTATCGGGTTACGATGTCTTATTTTAAGTCCACTATCAAAGTTACCTATCCAGCTGGATCTACCTGTACCTGTTCCAAAGATGGCGAAGTTCTTACTGCTACGGACACTACTGGAGAGTATACATTCACGGTAGATTCTGCGGGAACGTGGACGATTACGATTACGGTCTCCGGAAAGGAGGCTACCTCAAAAAACGTAGAAATTACCGGCAGCGGGCAGTCCGTTTCTATTGAAATAGCACATGAGTTGCTGCTGTATGAAAATGGAGACCAGTGTACCGACATTACTGGGGGGTGGGAAGTTAAAATAACATACGAGGGCAATTATTTTAATGCGACATTTGAGAGTAATCAAATTCGTATAGAGACTCTTAATTCCACCGGAAGTGTACAAACAAAATCTACAGTTAGCAGAAAAACATTCACAACGCTTTTTGCAAATACTTCCGTATCAGGTGCTACAGGCGCAGAGTTTTATATGGAATACGGCGGATCAAAACTAAGAGTTCCGTACGGAAGCGACACTGTACAACTTGATATTTCTAACGTAAATAATCAAGTTGTAAAATTTACGCATGCAGACGGAACCGCAAATGATGGCACGCTTATAATTAAGCGCGTATATATGAGGTGATGTAATGACGATATATCTTGACTCTGAATTTATGTGTCATGTTACTGACACCGGTAGCCTCCAAGCAGTTGAGACGGAAGTGTTCGACGGAAAATGTGACAAGTACATCGAGGGCTATCGTTTTGTTCCGGATGGCCAGACATGGACACGGGACGACGGCGTACAGTTCACCGGTCCTATGGTTTCTCCGCACAAGAACTATGACATTCTGGCAGCTTATCAGGAGCAGTACCAGGAAGATGGGGATCTGGTTGAGCAGGCGCAGATTTTGCAGGCGCAAATGACCGAGTTGGATTCCTCTTATAGAGAGGGGGTTAACAGCATATGAACCAGGAAACTAGAAAAGAAGCCATGTATCAGGCCGGACGTGCTGCCGCTCAGGAGTTACAAAAGGTTGCTCCCACGATGACCGGAACTGAGATAATTGACCGGGAGCTGGACGTGCCTGCATTTGACCCGCAGAAGGACTATAGCAGCTGGCCCGTTGGCTCCCCGGTGGCCGACGAGGGGCAGGTATGGACGCTCATCCAGCCCCACGACGCTGCCGAGTATCAGGGCCGCCCGTCCACGCTGAGGGCACTGTGGGGTCTTTGCCATACGACAAACCCAGCTAAAGCCAAGCCATGGGTTGATGCATATGGTACTAGCGGTCTTTACAAAAAAGGCGAATGCTATTTGCATTCCGATGGAACTGTTAGGCGCTGCCTAGTTGAAGAGACAAACTTCAGCGCAGATGCAATGCCCAGCTACTGGGAAACGGTAGATCTGGACACCTGGGAGCCGCCGGTGGTAGAACCGGAGGAACCCGATCCCGTGCCAGAGCCGGAACCTGAACCGGAGCAGCCGGAGGGGGCCAAGGACAACCCAATCACAGCATCCCGTGGCATGACTTACCAGTATGGCCTGTACTACTACGATCCGGAAGATAGTAAGACCTACCTTTGCCAGCGACAGAATGAAGCAGGAATCATCAAGCTGGACTACTTACCCCATGAGCTGATCGGGCACTATTTTGTGGAGGTGTAAAGAACATGACATTACTGCAAATCCAATGTCTGCTCCAGTACCTGGGCTATTACACCATTACCGTGGACGGCATCTGGGGTCCGGGATCGGAGCAAGCGACCAAGGATTTCCAGGTAGCCGAGGGCCTGGAGGATGATGGAATTCCCGGCAAGCTGACCCAGGCGGCCCTGCTGGATGCGGTGGCCAAGGGTAGGTTCAAACAAACTTCCACCCATCCAGAAACCGGCGATGGAACACAGCCGCTGTGGTGGCAGGATATCCGCTATTTCACCCGGGAGGAATTCCGGTGCAAGTGCGGCGGGAAGTACTGTAACGGCTTCCCTGCGGAGCCTCAGGAGGGCATGGTCCGGGCCATCGATCAGGTCCGGGAGCACTTTGGCAAGGCGTTCACTCCCAACAGTGGCGTCCGCTGTCCCACCCACAACGCCAACGTGGGCGGGGTTTCCACCTCCCGGCACCTGTATGGCAAGGCGGTGGATTTCCGGGTGCCGGGCAAAACAGCGGCCCAGGTGCTGGACTATCTTTCCACCCTGCCGGGTTTGGGCTACTGTTACGCCATCGACGCCAACAACGTCCATATGGACATCGAGTGAGGGGTGATATCCGATGGAGACACTCAAGACAATCGCCCTGGCGCTGGGATACTTTGGCTCCATCACGGCCTTTTTGGCTGGTGGGCTGAAACTTCTGGACGGCTACAAGAAAATCCTGGCCGGGCAGAAGTGCCAGCTCCGGGCGGCTATGCTTCATACATACTATCGCAATCTGGAGCAGAAACAAATCCGGCAGTATGAGATGGAGAACTTCCTGCAAATGTACCAGGCCTATAAGGCCATGCACGGGAACAGTTTTATTGATGAAATCCATGAAGAAGTGACTTCGTGGAAAATTGTTACTTAAGGAGGAATTCACTATGAAAAAAGCAATGCTCAGCCAGCCTATGGCCGGTAAGACGGAAGAGGAAATTGTAGCAACCCGAGAGAAGGCCATTTCCGCCCTGAAAGCCCGGGGCTTTGAAATCGTGAATACGCTGTTCACTGACGAATGGTACAGCAAGGAGAGCATGACCGCCCGTGGGGTTGTCCAGATCCCGCTGTGCTTCCTGGCTAAGTCCCTGGAAAACATGAGCCTTTGCCATGCCGCCTATTTCTGCAAGGGGGGGGAGAAGGCCCGGGGCTGCCGGATTGAACATGAAGCGGCCAAAGCCTACGGGCTGGAAATCATCTACGAAGAATAAGAGCGAAGGAGGGCGACTACATGAATGAACAGGAATTCGTGAAGCTCTGCAAAAAGGTGGTTTCTGACTACGCCAATTCCCATTTGGACAAGTCCGACCACAAGCAGATCAGCGAGGCCGATGTCTTTATTGTATGGCTGTGCAAGACGCTCCAGAATAACAAGGCCCTTCTCAGCACTACGCTGTTTGATGGCATGTATTACGAGTGCACCTACAACGGCGATAAGAAGGAACTGTATTTCGACGCATACAAGAAGTGGGAAAACCGCTGCATTGCGGTTTCTTGATAAACAAAGGAGGAAATACCATGTTCAATTATTTTGTGACCAACTATGGAACGCAGCTGATCGGGCTGATCCTGTGCGCTGTGTTCGGCTGCATTGCCTATGCGGCAAAGCAGATTGCCCGTACATACCTGAACGACGAAACGAAACTGAGTATTGCCAGGACAGTTGTCCGTTTCGTGGAACAGGTCTGGACGGAAATTCACGGACAGGACAAGCTGCAGAAGGCCCTGGAAACGGCAGAGGAAATGCTCCGGAAGAAGAACATCCCGTTTGACGCAGACGAAATGATGGTTTTGATCGAGGCCGCCGTCCAGGAGATGAACGAAATCATCAAGCAGCCCATTGAAGCACCGGAGACGGCCAGCGCCGTCCGCCGCTCCCTGTACCTGGGGGACGATCACCAGGAAAGCGGATTGCTGGAGTGAGGGAACATTATTGAACAGTTAAGCCCCCGCCCCGGAATCTTCTGGGGCGGGGATGTATAGCAGTAATTGAAAAAGGATAATACAGACGCCGAATATTTCCGCAAAGCTGCGGAGCGTATTGAGGCTATAGATAGATAGAGCATTGTACATGGCATCTTTTTACCGCAGTCCGTTTTCCTCTCGGGAAAACGACTGCGGATATTTTTATTGCATTTGCATCAGAGTCATGTTATTATAAATACACCCCGTTTGCGACAAAATACAGCCCGTTGCCTTCTCCCGGCGGCGGGCTGTATTTTGGCGTCATTTAGAAAAAAGAAAAATTTTATTGCAAAAATCTGCGAGGTATGATAAAACCTATTGCATTGGATGTTATAATTATGTTCGGTGTCTGTTCCGGCGTACCAAAAGAGCAGATACCCGCCTGGGTATCTGCTCTTTTGGTTTCCGCCGGTAAAAGGGACTCGAACCATCTAAATGCCGGTGTCCGGTGGACACCGGCCTGCCGCCGGCTGGACGGCGGCAGCTCCATAGTGTAACGAGTCCCTTCCGGCGGCGGGCAGTGCCCGCAGACAATGCGCTACGAACCGCTCAGGTATCGTAAATTCCTGCCCGGTAACTAGGTGCCCGTGACGACAAAAGGTTATGTTGACCGGTAGTACCGGCTTCCAATGTGCTACCTTTCATCACCGCTTTTTCTTCCCAACCGGAAAACCATGTATACTTCCTTCCTTTTCTGGGAAAACTTTCCGAAAAAGGAGGCAGTATATGGTAAAAGGAATTTCACGGCAGGTGATCGTGGTTCACGCACCGGAGCCGAAGCTGTTTGAACAGGCCATCTTCATCCTCAAGGAAGATGCGGTAGGGGAGGGAATCAGCGATGATGCCCTGCTGAAAGAGGCCCAAAACGCCATCCGGGAGGGCGAGGGTAAAAAACGCCATTTATATTTGTACGGTGCGGTCTGGGCTGCCGGGGGCGCTCTGCTCACCGGCCTGATCTGGCTGGTAACCGTGCTGATCTGAACATTATTTCCCGGCGAGAAAGAGAGAACTGCCATGCGAATCGGAAACCTAGAAGTAGACAATCCCCTGTTTCTTGCGCCCATGGCCGGGGTGACGGATTGGGCCTTCCGGACCATCTGCGCTCGGCTGGGGGCGGGCGTGACTGTCACGGAGATGGTCTCCTCCCGGGCATTGGTGTACCGGGACCAGAAAAGCGCCAAACTGCTGCGAAAAAATCCCGGCAGCATCTGCGGCGCCCAGATTTTCGGCAATGACCCGGAAATTATGGCCCAGGGAGCCCAGCTGGCTCTGGAAATATCCGGCTGTGATTTCCTGGACATCAATATGGGCTGTCCCATGCCCAAAATCGCCAACTCCGGCGACGGCTCCGGCCTGATGCGCACCCCGGAGCTGGCCGGGAAAATTGTGGAAGCGGTGGTTCAGGCGGTGAAGGTGCCGGTGACGGTGAAGTGCCGCCTGGGCTGGGACAAGGGCAGCATTAACGTGCTGGACTTCACCAAGCGGATGGAGGACTCCGGCGCATCCATGGTCACGGTCCACGGCCGGACCCGGAGTATGCTCTACAGCGGCGTGGCGGACTGGGACACCATTGGAAAGGTGAAGAGCCAACTGTCCATCCCGGTGATTGCCAACGGGGACATCACCGGCGGTCCGGCGGCGGTGAACTGCGCCCGACGGACGGGGGCGGACGGCCTGATGATCGGCCGGAGCGTATTCGGCGACCCTTGGATTTTTCAGGAGGTGTCCGCAGCACTGGCGGGCCGGGAGTACCCCGGACGGCCCTGTCTGGCGGACCGGGTGGCGGTGGCGGTGGAGCAGTTCCGGCTGGCGGAGCAGGACCACGGGGAGCACATCGCCTGCCTGGAGGCCCGGAAGCACTTCGCCTGGTACCTGAAGGGCGTGCCCCACAGCGGTTACTATAAAAATCAGATCACCAGCCTGACTGCCATGGAGGATATCTACCGGGTGGCCAGGGATGTGGTGCGGGACCTGCAATAACAGAATCTGACATGGATAAAACGGAGGCTGTTTCATACCCTAACCGGGAGGTGAGGGTATGAAGCGGTTTCTTTTTTTGTTGGTTTTGCTGCCGGTGCTGACCATGCCCGCCCAGGCCAAAACCATCTCCTGGGTGGACTTTCGGATTCCATACGAGTCACTGAAATACGCCCTGGACCGGGACATCGCCACGTCAGAGCAGGAAAAGCACCTGCCCTGGATTGATGTGCTGGCCCTGGCGGCCTGCCGGACGGGCGGAAAATGCGGCCTGTCCGCGGTGAAGAAGGCGGCCCAGGATCTGGCGGGGGACAAGGCGCCCCAGGAACTGCTGGGAAGCCTCTACCAGTACTACGACTACTATCACCAGGCTTACACCGCCGCTCTGGGGGGACTGGTGGGCAGCTACGCCATCGAAAAGGACGGGGTCTGGGTGGCAAGCTATGGCCTGAAGGCTTTTTCGCCCATTGCCGCCGGGTATGGCTACCGGCATTGCGATGACTTCGGGGTCAGCCGCTCCTTCGGCTTTCAGCGCAAGCACCTGGGCCATGATATGATGGGCTCCCTGGGCACCCCCATTGTGGCGGTGGAGGGGGGCGTGATAGAGGCCATGGGCTGGAACCGCTATGGCGGTTGGCGGATTGGAATTCGCTCCTTTGATGGTAAACGATACTATTATTATGCCCATTTGCAGAAGGATACACCCTTCGCTCCCGGACTGGCGGAGGGGGATGTGGTGCAGGCGGGAGATCTCATCGGCTTCATGGGCCGCACCGGCTACTCCGATCAGGAGAACGTGAACAACATTGAGACCGTTCATCTGCACTTCGGCATGGAACTGGTCTTCGACGAGAGCCAGAAGGAGTGCAACTCGGAGATCTGGATTGACGTGTACCAGATTGTCAGGCTCCTGTCTGCCCATACCTCCACCCTGGAAAAGACGGCGGATGGCTGGCAGCGCCGCTATCCCTATCGGGATCTGGACACGGAGAATCTGGAATGGTTCCTGCCTGCTCCCCAGGCATAGAAAAAGCCCCTGTTCCCGATGGAACAGGGGCCAGAAGGGCTACTATAGGGTTTCTGTGGATGCGGTGGGATCAGAAGCGCTCCCAGAGCCGGGAATGGTCTCCGTCTTGCCGCAGCTGGAGCAGGTGTGGGTGGTTCCGTTGGGGTTCGTCACCCATTGATGTGCCAGCATAGGGGTTTCGTCAGAGGTATAGGAATAAGAGCAACTCTTACAGGTGTGCAGGGTGTAGCCCGCCTTGGTGCAGGTGGGTCCCACCACGGTGCTGGTAAAGCTGTGGGTGTGATCCTCCGGAGTGGTGGGGGTGGTGACCTCACGGGATTCCGTCTTGCCGCACACGGTGCAGGTTCTGGTTTCCGTTCCGGGGGTAGTCTCAGTGGCAGGTGTAGCGGGTGTCCATTCGCCCCAGATGTGACCGGTAGCGGGGACCTCGTCTCCCTGGTAAGAGTCGCCGCAGGAGCAGGTGTAAATTGTGTAGCCCGCTTTCGTGCAGGTGGGCTTATGTACCTCCGCTACATAAACGTGGGAGTGTTCCGTAGGCGGGGGAAGCAGATCCAGTACCCGGGTTTCCGTCTCACCGCACACGGTACATTTCCGGCTTTCCTGACCGGTCTGGGTGGTGGTAGCGGGGATGTCGGTTTTCCATTCGCTCCAGGTGTGTCCCAGAGCCGGGGTAGGGTTGCTGTTGTAGCTGTAGCCACAGGAACAGGTGTAGGTGGTGAAACCGTCGGTGGTGCAGGTAGGTGCGGTCACCTGACTGGTGTAGGAATGAACATGCTCCGTCGGCTGGGAAGTCGGTTCGGCGGAAGGCTCCGTAACCTGGGAGGGTGCGTCGACTGATGTTTCTTCGACGGCGCCGGAAGTGGAACCGGGTTGGGTTTCCTCCGGCTGGGTGGAGGGGGCAGTGGTATCGGATACGGAACTGGCCTGGCTGGGAACCGAGGTCTCAGGGACATCCGACAGGTCTGCCGCCTGGCAGCCGCTGAATGAAACAGCCAGAAGGCACAGCACCAGCGCGCAAACCAGCACACCCCGCAGGCGGGCCGGAACGGCAGCGGAAAAATGGTTGTGTTTCATGGTTGTAATCTCCGTAGTTTGTATGCCCGGGGAAGGGGACCGTCAGGGAATAATGCCGGAAACACTCTGGCGCCGGGCAGTAGGGCGAGGGTATGGTTTCACCCTCTTCGTGGTGAAAGTATACAGTATTTTTATACCTTTTGTCAATACGTATTTGGTTAATATTTTGTAACTTTAAGAAAATTTAAGAATCTCCCCCGGGATTTTTCGGGGAAAAACCGGGCAGAAAGAAAAAATTTGTAATTTTTTGCGAAACTCTTTTCCCGGGAATGGTGACGAATATAACAGAAGGATTACATAATATTTACAAATTCGAAAAACTGGGATGTTGAAATAACACATGGAATGTGATATACTGAGTAAAATCTTTGTACAATTTCACAAGGTGGTGTTTTTATGAAACTGCGCATTGACGGCCGGGATATACAGGCCCGGCCCGGCCAGAGCCTGCTGGAACTGGTGCAGGCTCTTGACCTGACGGGGGACACCCTGTCCAGCCGCCCGCTGGCGGCAAAAATTGCCGGTGAGGTGTTCACACTCAATTACATACCCGTCCGTCCCCAGCAGGAGGAGGGAGAGGGCAGCACCATACGCCGGGCCATGGCGGCCTCCCAAGGGGAAGTCCGGCTGCTGTACTACCGGGATGAGCCGGGAAAGGAATGCTACATCCGCACCGCTCAGTTTGTGATTTTCCTGGCTCTAGGCCAGCTGTGGAAGGATGCCAGGGTTAAAATGAGCTGCACCCTGGGCTCCAGTGTGTTTTTTCAGGTGGAACATTGTCCCCAGTTTTCCGTGTCGGTGCTGAAGCGCCGGGTGCAGGAGCTGGTGGACAGCGCCATCCCCCTGATCCGGCGGCGGGTGAACCTGCAAGATGCCATCGACCGCTATACCCGCTCCGGTCAGGAGGACAAGGCGAGACTGCTATCCTGGCGGGTGGAACCATATTTTGACGAGTACGCATACGGGGACTTTGCCGACTATTACTATGGGGAGATGACCCCGGACACTGCTTACCTGACGGTGTGGGATATTCTTCCGGCGGACGGGGGCTTTGTATTCGTCTATCCGGACGATACCAACCCGGACGTGTGTGCCAAGGTTCCCTCCATGCCCAACTTTTTCGCAGTATACAACGAAGGGGAACGCTGGTGTGGTCTGATGGAGTGCGAGACCGTGGCGGATCTGAACGACCTGACCGGCTCCGGTCGGATTCGGGAGCTGATCCGGGTGAACGAAGCCCTCCATGAAAAGCGATATTCCCAGATCGCCGATCAGGTGTGTCGCCGGGGGGCCAGAGTGGTGATGCTGGCAGGGCCCAGCTCCTCGGGAAAGACCACCTCCGCCCACCGGCTGGCCACCCAGCTCCGTGTTTACGGGAAAAAGCCCATTCTCATGAGCCTGGACGACTACTACATTGACCGGGACAAAATCGCCCCGGGGCCTGACGGCAAGCTGGATCTGGAACACATTAACACCCTGGACACCGACCTGTTCCGCCAGGACATCCACGGCCTGCTGGACGGGGAGGAGGTAAGCCTTCCCACCTTCAATTTCCTCACCGGACGGCGGGAGTGGCGGGGCGACACCCTGCGGCTGAACCCGGATTCGGTGGTGATCGTGGAGGGGCTCCACGGGCTGAATCCGCTGATGCTGCCGGAGAACGTGGACAAAAATCTGATCTTCCGGATGTACGTCAGTCCTCTGCTGCCGCTGAACCTGGATGACCACAACCGGATTCCCACCAGCTATCTGCGGCTGCTGCGGCGGATTGTCCGGGACTACGAAACCCGGGGCTCCTCGGTGCAGCGGACCCTGGATATGTGGGACAGCGTCCGCCAGGGGGAGAAGCGGTGGATTTTCCCCTACCAGGAAAACGCCGACGTGATTTTCAATTCCTCCACCCTCTACGAGCTGGCGGTGCTGAAAAAGCACATCTTCCCTCTGCTCACCGCGGTGGAGCCGGAGGAGGAATGCTACGACGAGGTGCGCAATATCGTCAAGGTGCTGAGCTATATTCAGGAGGCGGACGTGGACGACGAGATTCCCCCCACCAGCCTGGTCCGGGAATTTATCGGCGGAAACACCTTCTATCGTAAGGACTGAAAAAGGCCCCGGCTGCCTGCCGGGAGACAGAAAGCCGGGCGGCGGAGCAATCCGCCGCCCTTTCGGCTGTGCCGGGGAAAAGGTTCTTCACAACGAAAAAAGGTGACGGCGAAAGCCGTCACCTTTTGGTTTCGTAAAACTGCATCAGCCCACCGGTCCGCTGGCAGCGGCGGTAGCAAGGGTGGTGGCAGATGCGGCGGTGGTGCCCACAGCGGCGGCCACAGCATCCGCCGGAGCGGGATAGCTCAGCAGCAGGGAGACTGCCACGCAGATCACGATGGAGATGAATGCCGTGACCATCCAAAGGCTCCGTCTGCGCCCAAATTCTCCTGTGAGGTACAGCCAACCCACGCATAAAAGGGAACCAAAAGTGGAGATAATGGCCGTAATGACTTTGAAGACACTCCAGCCCTGGTTTGCGCTTACCAGATACAGCACGAACACCAGCACATCGCCCAGAATAATTTTAGTCATCAGGCTTTCCATTTCCCGATAACGGTTACGGCTACGTTTTGCCACTTCTCATCCCTCCAGGAATTTTCTCTTGGCGCTATCATATCACACGGAATCGAAAAATGCAATATTTTCTGCGGGAAACCCCAAATTTTTCCCAGCTACTTGCACCAAGGTAAAATCAATGCTATAATAACCCACAAATACGCTTGTCAAACGGGAAGGCTTGAACATTTATGGAAGAACCGCAATACCGCCTGGAGGGGATTGTCCACTCCAAGAGCGAACAGATGGAGGATTTTGAAGGGCCGCTGGACGTGATTTTCGAGCTGCTGAGCAAGAATAAAATCGACATCCAGGACGTTTCCATCACGGCGATTCTGGAGCAGTATCTGGCCTACCTGGAGGAGATGAAGCGGCTGGACATGGAAATCGCCAGCGAATTCATCACCATGGCATCCCACCTGATGCTGATTAAAACCAAGATGCTCCTGTCCGCGGCGGAACAGGCCGAGGCGGAGAGCGAACTGGATCTGCTGCGCCAGTCCCTGGTGGAGCGCAGACGCCGGGAGGCCATGGACCAGATCCGGCTGGCCATTCCGGTGCTGGAACAGCGGGGCGAGATCGGCCGGTGCCTGTTTGTCAAGGAGCCGGAACCCCTGCGCCGGGCCCAGGGCTACCGTTACCAGCATGATGTGAGTGACTTGCTCCGGGCGCTGGACATGATCGCCGAGCGCAATGCCCGGCAGCTGCCCCCTCCCGCTTCCAACTTCCAGGGCATCGTGGGCAAGGAACCCTATCCCATCGGCCGGAAAACCGGCGAGGTGCTGCGCCAGCTGCTGCTGCGTGGGGTGGAGCGGCTGAAGAATCTGTTCCGGGGGAACAAGAGCCGCTCGGAGATTGTGGCCACTTTCCTGGCGGTGCTGGATCTGTGCAAAACCAATTCCGTCACATTGGAAGATGATATCAACGGAGACAACCCCAACGTCCGGCTGCTGGACGAGGAGGAAAAGAAGGAGATGACCTGATGGAAACCGAACAGCTGCAGCGGGCCATAGAGGCCATCCTGTTTGCCGCCGGAGAGCCGGTGCCCATTTCCCGGTTGGCCTTTGCCCTGGAGACCGACCCGTCGGACATTGAAAAGGCCGGGGACGCCCTGGCCGACGACTATGCCTTCCAGCGCCGGGGCATCCGGATTCTCAAGCTGGACAAGGCCTACCAGATGGTGTCCTCGGGAGAGATGGCGGACTTCGTCACCAAGGCCCTGGAAACCCGGAAGCCCCCCAAGTTGTCGGCCTCCCAGCTGGAGACGCTGACCATCATCGCCTACTACCAGCCGGCCACCAAGGCCATGGTGGAGCAGATCCGGGGTGTGGACAGCTCCTATTCCGTGGCGGCGCTGCTGAACAAGAAACTGATTGCCGAAGCCGGACGGCTGAACGTTCCCGGGCGGCCCATTCAGTATCAGACCACGGCGGATTTTCTGCGGACCTTTGGTATCTCCTCCCTGCAGGAGCTGCCCCCCATTGAGAAGATTGCCTTCGGCGAGCCCATCGAGCTGCCTCAGGAGTCTGCCCCGGAGCAGCCGCCGGAGGCCCAGGCATGATTCTCCTGATTGTCCTGGGGGTGCTGGCTGCCCTGGCGGCGGTGCCTCTGAAGCTGGCCCTGGCCTATGATCAGGGAAATTTCCGGGCGGCAGTCCGGGTGGGCCTGGTGACGGTCTTCCGGTATCCGGCGAAGAAAAAGCCGGAATCGGAGCGTCCTTCCTCCAAGGAGGAAAACGGCCCTGCCGGGGAGGAAGAAAAGCCATCCCCCAAAGCCGGTGCGTCCGAAGAAAAATCCGCCGGGAAAGAACCCGCCCCGGCTCAGACCGGGGAGCAGGGGGAACAATCTCAGGACGGCCTGAAGAAATGGATGCCCTTTGTCCGATTGGCCTGGGAACTGCTGGGGGATCTGCGGCGGAAGCTGGTGGTGGATCGGCTGGTGTTCCGGCTGGTGCTGGCGGACCCGGACCCCTGCGACCTGGCGGTGAACTACGGCAGGGTTCTGGCGTTGAAGGAGAGCCTGCTTCCTATGCTGGAGCGGGTGCTGGAAATCCGAAGCCGGGAAATTGACATCCGCTGTGATTTTGCGGCGGAGAAAACGGAACTGACCGCCCGGGCAGACCTGGTGCTTACCCTGGGCAGAGCGGTGGCACTGGCGGCGGTGTACGGCGTCAGGGCGCTGAAAGAATACTGGAATTTGAAAAACAAACCCAAAGGCGGTGCGTAATATGAGTCAGAAATTACCGAACATGCTGGAAACGGCCATTGCGAAAATCCGGGAGATGGTGGATGTGAATTCCGTCATCGGCAGTCCCATCACCACCCCCGACGGGGTGACCATCATTCCCGTGTCCAAGGTCAGCGTGGGCTTTGCGGGGGCAGGCTCGGACCTGAACAAGAAGGGCGCCGGAACGTCGGACCCGGTGGGCGGCGGCGCCGGAGGCGGGGTGAAGGTCACGCCCCTGTGCTTTCTGGTGATCAAGGACGGCAACGTGCGGATGCTGTCCGTGCCGGAACCTGCCAACTCTACTGCCGATCGGATTGTGGAAATGCTGCCGGACACCCTGGATAAGCTCACCGCCTATCTGGACGCCCGGAAGGAGAAAAAAGACTGAAAAAACGGGAATCATCTGGAAAAACCGGGGCAAACTAGCTCCGGGTGAGAAAGATGAAACGATTTTACGCCGGAACGGCGGCTGCGTTGCTGGCCGCCGTTCTGTTTTTGCCGGTGGAGGCCTCCGCCGTCTCGGCCCGGAACGCCTATGTGCTGGATGCGGTCAGCGGCCGGGTGATGTATGAAAAGGCGGCAGATCAGCAGAGCCTGATCGCCAGCACGACCAAGATCATGACGGCCCTGGTGGTCTGCGAGCAGACCAATGTGCTGGACCGGATGCGGATTCCCAAGGAAGCGGTGGGCATCGAAGGCTCCTCCATGTACCTGAAGGAGGGGGAGGTACTGACCATCCAGGAACTGCTCTACGGTCTGATGCTGTCCTCGGGAAACGATGCGGCGGTGGCCCTGGCCATCTACTGCGGCGGTACCGTGGAGGGATTTGTGGAGATGATGAACGACAAGGCCCGGGTACTGGGCCTGTGGGGCACCCACTTTGAAAACCCCAACGGCCTGGACGCCCCGGGGCATTACTCCACCGCCCGGGACCTGGGGGTACTGGCGGCCTACGCCATGGAAAACCCCATCTTCTACAAAACCGTCTCCGCCAAGTCGGTGAAAATCGGACAGCGGTGCCTGACCAACCACAACAAACTCTTGTGGCAGGTAGAGGGGGCCGACGGGGTAAAAACCGGCTATACCAAAGCGGCGGGCCGGGTACTGGTTTCCAGCGCTACCCGGGAGGGGCGGCGGCTGATCTGCGTCACCATCCACGATGGGGACGACTGGAAGGACCACCGAGCGCTGCTGGAGGAAGGATTTTCCCGCTACCATACTGAGAGAATTGTGTCCGCCGGGGACCCGGTGGGCACGCTGGAGGTGGCGGGAGCGGACAACAGCCGGGTGACGGTGCTGGCCGCCGGGGATTTTGACTATGCCCTGGCCCCGGAGGAGCAGCCCCAGCTGATGCTCCCTGGTCCGGGATTCGTCTACGCTCCCGCGGTGGAGGGGGCTGATGCCGGATTTGTGTATGTGGTGCTGGAGGGCAAAGCCGTGGGCAAGGTGCCCGTGGTATACGGTGAAACGGTGGAAAAAGCCCCGGAGGAGGAAAAGTCCCTCTGGGAACGGTTGTTCGGATAGGGCGAAGGGAATCCCTTCGCCCTTGGGATTCATTGGGAAAGGAGCGGCGCATGGCAGAGCGGCTGCAAAAAATACTCTCCGCCCGGGGGGTGGCCTCCCGGCGGACGGCGGAAACCTGGATTCAGCAGGGCCGGGTGACGGTGAATGGGATTCCCGCCCGGCTGGGGGACACGGCGGACCCGGAGCAAGATGAGATTTTATTGGACGGCAAGCCCCTGCCCCAGGGGCAGGAGCCGGTGTACATCCTTCTGAATAAGCCCCGGGGCTACGTCACCACCTTGTCCGACGAGCAGGGACGGCCCAATGCCGCCCAACTGGTGGCAGACTGCGGGGTCCGGGTGTATCCTGTGGGGCGGCTGGACATGGATTCCGAGGGCCTGCTGCTGTTTACCAACGATGGGGCCTTCGCCAATGCCCTGATGCACCCGAAGCACCAGGTGAAGAAGACCTACGACGTGTGGGTGACAGGCTATGTGCCTGGGGCGGAGATCCGGCTGGCCCGGCCCATCGAGCTAGACGGCTACACCATCCGCAAACCCGAGGTGAAGCTCTTCAAGGCGGAGGGAAACCGGGCCCGGCTCCGGGTGACCATCCACGAAGGCCGCAACCGTCAGATCCGGCGGATGTGTCAGGCGGCGGGGATGACGGTGACCCGGCTGCGGCGCATCCGGGAGGGAAGTGTGTGGCTGGGTGATCTGGCTCCGGGAGCCTGGCGGCACCTGACCCGGGAAGAGGTGGCCCGACTCCGGGGGGAATAAAAGAATTTTGCAGGATTGAAGTTTGGCACTTGCAAAAACCTGGATTCTTTGTTACTATGGGTATACATTCGGGGAATCGGCCCCCAGCACAGGAGGCAGCTATGAGCTACGACATTTTATCGATATTACAGGAAAAGGAATCCAGCTTCTCCAAGGGTCAGAAGCGGATCGCCAGCTATATTATGGACTCTTACGATAAGGCAGCCTTTATGACCGCCAATCGCCTGGGCAAGACCGTGGGGGTGTCGGAGTCCACGGTGGTACGTTTTGCAGTGGATCTGGGCTTTGACGGCTATCCCAGCATGCAGAAGGCCATGCAGGAGATGGTGCTGAACCGTTTGACCTCGGTGCAGCGGTTGGAGGTGGCCAACGACCGGATCGGCGACCAGGATGTGGTGTCCATGGTCCTCCACTCCGATATGGAGAAACTGCGCCAGACCGAGGAAGTGGTGGACCGGGAAGAGTTCCGGGAGGCGGTGGCGGCCATTCTCAAGGCCAAGCGGCTGTACATTCTGGGAGTGCGCAGCGTTGCGCCTCTGGCCAATTTCCTGGGTTACTATCTGAATTACATGTTCAACAACGTCCATGTGATTTCCGGCTTCAGCGCCGGGGAGATGTTCGAGAAGATTGTGGGCGTGAATTCGGAGGATGTGATTATTGCGTTTTCCTTCCCCCGGTACTCCGCTCCCACAGCCAAGGGCGCCCGGTACTGCCGCAGCGCCGGGGCCACGGTGATCGGCATCACCGACAGCAAGCTTTCGCCTCTGGGTCAGTGCAGTGACCATGTGCTGGTTGCCAAGAGTGATATGGTGTCGCTGGTTGACTCCCTGGTGGCGCCCCTGAGCCTGGTAAACGCCCTGATCGTGGCGGTGGCCGCCAAGCGGGAGAAGGAGCTGGCCCAGACCTTTGCCAATCTGGAGCGGATCTGGGACGAGTACGACGTGTACGAGAAGCAGGCGGAGCGATGAAAAACTGGGACGGAATTGTGATCGGCGGAGGACCCGCCGGAATGTTTGCCGCCATCACCGCGGCCCAGGCAGGAGCCCGGGTGCTGCTGCTGGAGCGCAATGACCGGCTGGGAAAAAAACTGCTGATCACCGGCAAGGGCCGGTGCAACGTGACCAACGACTGCTCCGCTCAGGAGGTGCTGCAGAATATTCCCCGGAACGGCCGGTTTCTCTACAGCGCCATGACGGCCTTCCCCCCGGAGCGCGTGAAGGCGTTTTTTGAGGCGGGTGGCTGTCCCCTGAAAACCGAGCGGGGCAACCGGGTGTTCCCGGTGTCGGACAAATCCTATTCCATTCTGGACTGCCTGCGCGCTGAAATGAAGCGCCTGCCCATCACGGTAAAAACCGCCCGGGTCAGCGGTATCCTCACGGAGAACGGCCCGGTGACCGGGGTGAAAACCCACCAGGAGACTTTTTCAGCCGGGTGGGTGATTCTGGCCACCGGCGGGGTATCCTATCCTGCCACCGGCTCCACCGGGGACGGCTACGTCATGGCATCTGAACTGGGGCACACCATTGTGCAGCCCGAGGGAAGCCTGGTGCCCCTGGAAGCGGCGGGGCGGGATTGCCCGGATATGCAGGGGCTGTCCCTGCGGAACGTGGGAGTCAAACTGGTCAACGGCAAGGGCAAGGTTCTCTACCGGGACTTTGGTGAGCTGCTCTTTACCCACTTCGGGGTCTCTGGGCCCACGGTGCTGTCCGCCAGCTGCCACCTGAAAGGGGAGGGCTGCCGGCTGATCATCGATCTGAAGCCCGCCCTGGACGAAGGAAAGCTGGACGACCGGATTCTGCGGGATCTGGAGCTTTACCAGAATCGGGCCATGGAGAACGCCCTGACCGACCTTCTGCCCCGGAGCCTGATTCCCGTGGTGCTGCGGCGGCTGGACATCGACCCGAGCTTGCCTGCCAACTCTCTGACAAGGCAAAAACGTCGATGCCTGGTGGAACTGCTGAAGGCTTTTTCCGTGGAGATTACGGGAAAACGGCCGGTGTCCGAGGCCATTATCACCAGCGGCGGAGTGAAGGTGTCGGAGGTGGACCCCAAAACCATGGAGTCCAAGCGGGTGCCGGGACTGTACTTTGCCGGGGAAATCCTGGACTGCGATGCCTACACCGGAGGCTTCAACCTGCAAATCGCCTGGGCCACGGCCTACGCCGCCGGCTCTGCGGCATCCGGGAAATCAAGCATTGACAAAAGTGTAATCCTGTAATAAAATAGCCAGAAGAAAGCGTAACCGATACGATTGGAAGGAGGAACTGTCTATGTACGAGAAACTCGTGGCCTATGCCGCCAAGCAGCTGGAACTGGACGCTTCCGAGATCACCCCGGACTCCACCTTTGAAAGCTTGGGCATCGACTCTCTGGACGTGGTCGAGATGATTATGGACCTGGAGACCGAGCTGGGCGTGGAGCTGGAAATGGAAGATCAGAAGATCGAAACATTCCAGGAGCTGGCGGACTTCATCGAATCCAAGCTGGCCTAAGTAAATATCAGCCTTGTGAAAGTGCCTGTCCGGCTTATAACAAGGTCGCACTAGTCGGGGAGATAGCGGTGCCCTGTACCTGCAATCCGCTATAGCAGGGATGAATTCCCACACCCGGGTAAGTTTGTATATCGTCTGACCGGCGTAAGCGGTGTTGAGAGACCGGTCTTGCGCAACGGGATCCCGTGAACCATGTCAGGTGGGGAACCAAGCAGCATTAAGCGGATCTTCCCGTGTGCCGCGGGGTTGCCGTTCTTGAGCTGGCTGCGCCGGTTTCGGATATACAGCTTGTTCAAATGTGGGTGTGCGATCTTGTTATGAGCCGGCGGGCTTTTTTATGAGAATCAAACGTTGGGAAAGGATGAGGATTTTTTGGCAACCTATCAGGCACTATATCGCAAGTATCGTCCTCAGACCTTCGACGATGTGTCCGGTCAGCAGGCGGTGACCCAAACCCTGAAGCATCAGCTGATGACGGGGAAAATGAGCCACGCCTACCTGTTCACCGGTTCCCGGGGAACCGGCAAAACCAGCTGCGCCAAGATTCTGGCCAAAGCGGTGAATTGCCTGCACCCGGATAACGGCAACCCCTGCAACTGCTGCGAGGCCTGCCGGGCCATCGATTCCGGCTCCTGCATGGACGTGCTGGAAATCGATGCTGCCTCCAACAATGGCGTGGATAACGTCCGGGACCTCCGGGACGACGCCATCTATACCCCCTCCCAGGTGAAAATGCGGGTGTATATCATCGATGAGGTGCATATGCTCTCCATTTCGGCCTTCAATGCCTTGCTGAAAATCATCGAGGAGCCGCCGGAGCATCTGCTGTTCATCCTGGCCACCACGGAGCTGCATAAGGTTCCGGCCACCATTTTGTCCCGGTGCCAGCGGTTTGCCTTCCGGCGGATCAGCCAGGAGGACATCGCCGCCAGGCTCCAATATGTGGCTTACCAGGAGGGCATCGACCTGGATGACAGTGCCGCCCGAGTGCTGGCCCGTCTGGCTGACGGCGGACTGCGGGACGGCCTGAGCCTTTTGGATCAGTGCGCTTCTGCCACCGTGGGAGAGCTGACCGCCGAGCGGGTGTATGCCTGCCTGGGCGTGGCGGGGGAGCAGACCTGCGGGGAAATGATGGGTTATATCGCCGCCCACGATACCCGCAATGCCCTGGAACTGTTCAACCGGCTCTATGCCGAGGGCAAGGACCTGAGTGCCATGCTGGATGAGCTTGCCTGCATGGCCCGGGATTTGCTGATTGTGCAGACTGCGGGAAACAGTGGCATTCCCATGCTCTCCGGAGTGGCCTCGGACAAGGATACCCTGGAGCTGAGCCGGAAGCTGTCCAGCGGGGAGCTGGTGCGGATGCTGAATTTGCTGCAAACCACCCTGGCGGGCTTTACCCGCAGTTCCAGCCGGCGGATGGACGGAGAGCTGTGTATTGTGCAGATGTGCCGTCCGGAGCTGAACTTGGACGCCGACGCACTGAACGCCCGACTGACCCGGGTGGAGGAGCAGCTGAAAACCGGCAGCTTTACCCCGGCACCCCCAGCCCCGGCGGCCCAGCCGAAGGAGGCAGAGCCGGTTCGGACGGAACCGGAGAAACCGGAGCCGGAAGCGCCTGCTGCCCCGGAACCGACCCCGGCGGAGCAGATGCCGGTGGGCTTCTGGTCGGAGCTGTGCGGTGGCATCCGTAAGGAACTGGGACCACCCCTCAGCGGCTTTTTCGCCGGGACCCCCAATGCTCCGGTGCAGGGAGCCCTGGCCGGGGACCGACTGGAGCTGCGCTGTGCCAATGATTTTACGGCGAAAATGCTGGACAAGCCGGAGATCCTGGAAGTGGTCTCCCGGAAGGCCAGCGCTATGCTTTCCCGGAATGTGCGGGCGGTGGTGATGGATCAGTCCGCCCGTCCGGCGGGAAATCCCCGGCTGGATCAGCTGATGAATTTCGGCAGGAGCCATCCGGATATCGTGAAAATTCAGGAATAATCAATCGTTGAGAATAGGAGAATGTATTATGGCAAAAGGCGGATTCCGGGGAATGCCCGGGGGAATGAACCAGGCGGCTATGCTGAAGCAGGCCCAGAAAATGCAGCAGGAAATGCTGCGTCTGCAGGAAGAGCAGGAGAGCAAGACCTTCACCGCAGCTTCCGGCGGCGGTATGGTTTCTGCTACGGTCAACGGCAAGCATGAGCTGCTGAATCTGGAAATCAAGCCCGAAGCGGTGGATCCGGAGGATGTGGAAATGCTCCAGGATATGGTCATCGCAGCGGTGAACGAGGCCATGCGGACGGCAGACGCCGAAGCAGCTAACAATATGTCCCGGCTTACCGGCGGCCTGAACCTTGGCGGCCTGTTCTAAGGAGGCTCTATGCAGTTTTTCCCTGCGGCGCTTCAGAATCTGGCCGATCAGTTTGCCCGGCTTCCGGGCATCGGCGGCAAAACCGCCCAGCGGCTGGCTTTTCATGTGCTGAGCCTTCCCATGGATCAGGCGGAGGAATTTGCCCAGGCGATTCTGGATGCCAAGCAGCAGGTGCATACCTGCCCCCGGTGCCAGAATCTGACCGACCGGGAAATCTGCCCCATCTGTAATGACGATACCCGGGACAAGAGTATCATCTGTGTGGTGGCAGAGCCCCGGGATGTGATCGCCATGGAGCGTTCCCGGGAGTTCCGGGGGGTATACCATGTGCTCCACGGCGTGATTTCACCTTTGAACCATGTGACCCAGGATGACATCCGCATCAAGGAGCTGCTCCAGCGGGTGGGCGAGGGCCAGGTCCGGGAAGTGATTATGGCCACCAACCCGGATACCGAGGGCGAGGCCACCGCTATGTATATCTCCCGACTGCTGCGGCCCATGGAGGTGAAGGTTACCCGGCTGGCCTACGGTGTGCCGGTGGGCAGCCAGCTGGAATATGCCGACGAGGTAACCCTATCCCGGGCCCTAGAAGGCAGACAGGAAATGTAAGAAAACACCAAGGCCCCCGGAATTTCCGGGGGCCTTGCGCCTGCTTGAGATGGAGGTGAATCCATGCGCTTGCTTTTTTCAATGGATGCCAAGGACTATGATCCCAAGGGAAATGCGCTTGTGCGCCCCTCTGCCCGGTGTATCACCATTCGTGAGGGCCGGGTTGCCATGGTTTACAGCCGGAAGTATGACTATTATAAGTTTCCCGGGGGCGGCATTGAGCGAGGAGAAACCAGGGAGCAGGCACTGATTCGGGAGACGGCGGAGGAAGCGGGACTGCGGATTCTCCCCGACTCTATTGTGCCCTACGGCTATGTTCACCGGGTTCAGAAAAGCGACTGCCCGGGGATGGATCTTTTCGTCCAGGACAATTTCTATTATCTGTGCAGGACGGAATCCCAGCCCGGGAAGCAGAAACTGGATGACTATGAAGCAGAAGAGGGCTTTACGCTTACCTGGGTGGAGCCGGAGACGGCGATTCAGGTCAATCGGGAGCGGGACCACGGCCCCAAGGACCAGAAGATGCTGGAGCGGGAAGCCCGGGTGCTGGAACTGCTGAAAGCAGAGGGGTTCTTTTCACGATCCAACGAGACATAAAAAATCTCCCGACCCACTGACCCGGTCGGGAGATTTGCTGTCATTTGGAGTGTTGAGCCTTGGCAGGAATTTTTACGGGACGAAGGAGCTTCTGCGTCAGGGAAGCGGGGGCCTGGGAAATCAGCACCGCCAGGAACACCAGAGCGCAGCCCAGCAGTTCCCAGGATGTCATGGTCTCACCCAGCAGCCACCAGCCGCCCAGAGCAGCGAAGACGGATTCCAGGCTCATAATCAGCGAGGCAGTGGTGGGCTCCAGGGATTTCTGCCCCACAATTTGCAGAGAGTAGGCCACGCCCATGGACAGTATGCCGGCGAACAGCAGCGGCCCCCAGCAGTTCAGAAGATTCCCCACGTCCACCGTCTCCGTCAGGGCCATGAAGGGAGCGGACAGCACCGCCACCACCAGGGACTGAATGCAGTTGAGCCGCAGCCCGTCCAGACCAACCGCAAAGCGGTCAATGCAGGTAATCTGTACCGCAAAGGCCAGGGCGCAGCCCATGAGCAGCAGATCCCCACGGTTGATCTGTCCGGCGCCCATACAGCTGAGCAGATAAAGTCCTGCAACCGCCAGTCCTACGCTGATAAAGGCGGCTTTGGGCACCTTCTGTCCCAGAAACAGCCCCAGGATGGGCACCAGCACAATGTACATGGCGGTAATGAATCCGGCTTTTCCCGCATCGGTGTACAGAAGCCCCACCTGCTGCAGGCTGGCGGCCACAAACAGCGCTCCGCCGCAGATCAGGCCGGTTTTCCACAACGTGGGATTTTTCCACTTTTCCAGAGACCGAGCAAGGCTGCCCTGGCCCAGCTCCATGGCGAAGCTGCACACCACCAGGAAAATCACTGCCAGCAGGCAACGGACCATCTGAAAGGTAAACGGCCCGATGAGATCCATGCCCACACTTTGGGCGATAAAGGCAAATCCCCAGATAATGGTTGCCAGGAGCAGGCTGGCGCTGCCCCGAATTTTCGTTTTCATTGTTGCATCACTGGGGAATACTGTAGCATAATTCCGGGGAAAATGCAAGGGACATTGCTTTTTCACTGCCGTGTGGTATAATGTAGGAAAAATGATCAATCCCCCGGCCTGGGCCGGCGGGCATTGCCAGGGAGGATAATATGATGGAACAAGCCAAGAAAATTCCCCAGCGCAGCGAGATCGCCCCGGAGGACAAGTGGGCCATTGAGGACCTGTACCCCACGGACGAAGCCTGGGAGGAAGATCTCGCCGCCCTGGAAGGGGAGCGGGAAAAACTCAGCGCCTTTGCCGGACGGCTGGGGGAAAGCGGGAAAAGTCTGTATGACTATCTGTATCAGGCGGAGATGGCCAACGTCCGGGCCGACCGGCTGGGCAATTACTGTATGCGCCGGGGGGACGAGGACACCCGCAATCCGGTGTACCAGGCCATGACCGGTAAGTTCATCAGCGCCGCCGTGGCCCTGGGCGCTGCGTGCAGCTTCGACACGCCGGAGATTATGGCGATTCCCGATGAAACGCTGGAGGGCTTTTACCGGGATTGCCCGGAGTTGGAGCGCTACCGCCGGTACTTGGGAGACCTGCGTCGCCGGAAGGCCCATACCCTGTCTGCCGCCGAGGAAAAGCTGCTGGCTGCTGCCGGAGAGATGGCCCAGGCCCCGGATGCGGTTTTCAGCGCCTTTTCCGATGCGGATATGACCTTCCCCGATGCGGTGGATGCCCAGGGGGAAGCCCATCCCCTGAGCCAGGGAACCTTTGTGATGCTGGAAGAGAGCGGGGACCGGCAGCTGCGCAAGGACGCCTATGAAAAGCTCTACGACGGCCTGGGCAGCTTCCGCAACACCATCGCCGCAGTTCTCAACGCCCAGAACAAGCAGCTGAAATTCTTTGCCGATGCCCGGAAATATGATTCCGCTTTGGAAGCGTCTCTGGACGCCACCAACGTGCCGGTGCCGGTGTACCACAACCTGATTGACGCGGTTCACCGGAATATGGACAAAATGTATCGCTATGTCCGACTGAGAAAGAAACTCCTTGGGGTGGAGGAACTCCATTTCTACGATGTGTACACCCCCCTGATGGCGGATGTGGACCGGAAAATCCCCTACGAAGAGGCAAAGCAGACGGTATATGAGGCGCTGGCCCCTCTGGGGGAAGAATACCGGGCTATTCTGAAGGAGGGTTTTGACAGCCGGTGGATTGACGTCTATCAGAACCAGGGCAAGCGCAGCGGCGCTTACTCCGCCGGGGCGGCGGTGCATCCGTATGTGCTGCTGAACTATACCGGTACCCTGGACAGCCAGTTCACCCTGGCCCACGAGATGGGCCACGCCCTCCACTCCTATTTGTCCAACAAGACTCAGAATCCAGTGGATGCCGGATATGTGATCTTCGTGGCGGAGGTTGCCTCCACCTGCAACGAGGCCCTGCTCATGGAGTATCTTCTCAAGAAAACCCAGGACAAGAAGGAGCGGGCCTATCTCATCAACCATTTCCTGGAGCAGTTCAAGAGCACCCTGTACCGCCAGACCATGTTCGCTGAGTTCGAGCGGAACATTGGTCAGATGACCGCCCAGGGCCAGACCCTGACAGCGGAAGTCCTGTGTGCCGAGTATAAGCGCTTGAATGAGGAATATTTCGGCCCGGATATGGTGGTGGATGACCGGATCGCCCTGGAATGGGCCAGAATTCCCCACTTCTATTACAATTATTATGTGTTCCAGTATGCCACGGGCTACTGCGCCGCCATTGCCCTGTCCCGTCGGATTCTGCGGGAAGGGGAGGCTGCCGTGAAGGATTACCTGAACTTCCTGTCCGGCGGCTGCTCCAGAAGCCCCATCGAGTTGCTGAAGGGCGCCGGGGTGGATATGACCAGTCCGGAGCCGGTGAACCAGGCCCTGGCCCTGTTCGGCGAGCTGCTGGACGAAATGGAACAACTGTGCGGGGCGTGAGCCATGGAAGAACTGTTTTTGCCCACCCTGCACACCTTCGCCATGAACAACATTTTCACCGGTTCCATGGGGCTGTTCCGGTTCCGGGCGGTGCCTCATGTGGTGATGGCCACGGCGAAAGAAGTGGATTTTGACCAGAGCAATATTACGGTGGAATACTGGCATGGACTGTATTGCTACGAAAAAAGCCAGATGGAGGGGAGCGAGACCTTCCCCATGACGGAGGAAGGGCGGCTGGAAATGCTGCGGTGGCTGACCGAGAGAATCTAACGGGTTTGTCTGCCGGGAAGCCCCCGGGGGGACTTCCGGCAGCAAGGGCTGTGCCCTTTTACCGCTGGCTGGGACCGCCGTCGTCTTCTCCGAAGATCAGGTCGTCCAGGTCGATTCTGGGATCGATGTACCGCATTTTCTTTACCCCTTTCACAAAATGACTACCGGACAGTATATGCCCAGGAAACTGAAAAAGCTGTCGAATCCGGTCCCCCGGCCAGGAAAAAAACAGTCTTTTCCTGACTGAGGGCCGGTTGATAGCCGAAAAAGATAAAAAACATCCCCGGATGCGTGAATTGCATCCGGGGATGTTGTGTTTTTCGGGGAGATTACAGGGCGGCGAAGGAAGCGTCCACCGCCTGAGCAGTGGCGTCCAGATCCGCCTGGGCATGAGCGGCGGAGACGAACATGGCTTCGAACTGGGCCGGGGCCAGGGCCACCCCCCGACTGAGCATTTCCGCAAAGTACTTGGCGTACTTTTGCAGATCGCTGCCGGTGGCGGTTTTGTAGGAATCCACCCCGTTGGGAACAAAGAAGGGGGAGAGAATGCTGCCCACCTGGTTCACGGACACGCCCACGCCATGCTTTTCGGCGCTGGCCTTCATGTGCCGGGCCAGATAGGAGGCGCTTTGTTCAATGGTGCTGTACACTTCCGGGTGGTCCTTCAGGTAGTGCAGCTGGGCCAGGCCCGCCGCCATGGCCACCGGGTTGCCGCTGAGAGTACCCGCCTGATACACCGGGCCGCAGGGTGCCACCTGCTCCATCAGTTCCCGGCTGCCGGCGTAGGCGCCCACAGGCATACCGCCGCCGATGATCTTGCCGAAGGTGACCAGATCTGCCCGGACGCTGTAGTAGCTCTGGGCGCCCCCCAGGGCCAGACGGAAGCCGGTGATGACCTCGTCGAAAATCAGCAGGGCGCCGCTTTCGTCGCACAGACGGCGCAGACCCTCCAGAAATCCGGGAGCGGGATCCACCACGCCCATGTTGGCGGCCACGGGCTCTACGATGATGCAGGCTACCTGCCCGGGATTGGCCTGGAGCAGGGTCTCCACGGAGGATAGGTCATTATACTGGGCGGTGAGGGTGTGCTTCACAATGTCCACCGGTACGCCGGCGCTGCTGGGATGGCCTCCCGCCAGGGCAGAGGAACCGGCGTTCACCAGCAGGCAGTCGCTGTGCCCGTGGTAGCATCCGGCAAATTTAATGATCTTGTCCCGGCCGGTGGCGCCCCGGGCCAGACGGATGGCGCTCATCACCGCCTCAGTGCCGGAGTTTACCATCCGCACCATTTCGATGTTGGGCACGATTTCGGTCATCAGCTCCGCCATCTCCACTTCCCGGCGGGTGGGAGCGCCGAAGCTAAGCCCGTCCTTCACGGCTTTTTCCACCGCTTCCCGGATCACGGGATGGTTGTGGCCCAGAATCATGGGACCCCAGGAGCAGACGTAGTCGATATACTGCTTTCCGTCCTCATCCCAGATGTAGGGGCCGTCGGCCCGGGTGATGAACCGGGGGCACATATGCACCGACAGATAGGCCCGCACCGGGGAGTTGACGCCGCCGGGCATGACCTTGACGGCACGGTTGTATAATTCCTGAGACTGCATGGCAATCATTTCTCCTTCCGTTGACTTATCTTGTGTGAGAGCGGATTTTGGCGGTGCAAACCTGCAGGGCCTGGGTGGTAAACCCATCGGTCATGCCCCCGGCCAGCAAATCCACCACCTTGTCGATGGTCACGTCCGCTGCCTGACCGGCATCCATGTCTGCGTCCAGATAGGCGGTAATCCGCTGCCGCAGGGCGGCCTTCACTTCCTCCAGGGCGGGCAGGCTCTCCCGGTAGACTCGCCATTGATGGAACCGCTCCATGTATTCGGAGATGGTTTCCTGGGCCTGCTGAATGGTCTCGGCATCGGCCCCCAGATTCTCCCCCAGGTCGTCCACGTTGAGCAGGGTAAATCCCGGGAGCTCTCCGGTGGATGGCTCGATGTCCCGGGGAATGGCCAGGTCGATGAGCAGCCGGGGGGCGTTGGGAATGTTCAGGAAATCCTGCCGGTAGATGGTGTGGTGGGGGCTGGTGGTGGCGGAGATCACCAGATCCATTCCGGACATGGCCTGGTACCGGTCGTCGTAGGAGATGACGGAGCATCCGGCGGGCACCACGGTTTCTCCGTGGTGGTAGGACCGGAGGGTCACCGAGACGGTGCATCCGGCATCTCGGAGCAGTCCGGCGGCCAGACGGCCCATCTCTCCGTTGCCGATGACCAGTCCCTTCTTCCCGGAGAGACTGCCCAGTCTTGCCTGGGCGGCCTTCACCGCCATGTGGGCGGCGGAGGTGGCCACCCCGGTGAGATGACCGTTGGTCTTGACCTGCTTGCCGCAGGTCACCGCCGTGCGGAACAGGGTGGCCAGGGCGCTGTCGCAGGCTTGGGCCTGCCGGGAGATTTCTGCGGCGGTCTTCACCTGGGACAGGATCTGATCCTCTCCCAGAATCCGGGAGCGAAGGCCGGAGGCGACCTCCATCAGATGGCGCACCGCTTCCTCGTCTTCCCGGATCACAAAGGCGTAGCCTTCATAGGGGTGTCCGGCTGCGGTGCACAGCAGCCGGTCCGGCGCAACGTTCTGATCGTCCTCCAGGGACAGGTACAGTTCCGTCCGGTTGCAGGTGGACAGCAGCACAGCACCCTGTACACCGGGTTTCCGGGCAAACTCCGCCACCGCATCGGCCACCGCCGTTTTGGTAAAACTGAATTTTTCCCGCAGGGCCACGGATGCCAGACTGTGATCCAGGCCCGCCATGATAATGTGCATGATTTTCCTCCTTTTTGCCGGAAGGGGAGGGGTTCCGGCACGGCACATGGGGCCGCCGCAAAACAGCGCGCCCTCTTCTCAAAGGGAGAGGGCGCATCTGACGGATTGCCAGACCCAGCCTCTCCACCTAAAAGGACTGTGTCAATCTGCGTCTGCTGAAGATCTGGCTTGCGTGAAAACGCTGACAGTAGAGGTAAGACTGCGCCGGATTCTCACCGGACTTCCTCAGAAGAAGCAGAAGATCCCGATATTTGTCTGAAACACCGTTAGTATACCAAAATTATCTGGGAATGTAAACAGCCCGGAAGAAAATACCCATCAAAGAAAACGGGACTTTTCCGGAAGAAGAGAGAAAGCCTTTCCGGGGAAGACTCCCGATTGGAAAACGCACAGAAAACAGGCAGGCGCAAAAAACAGCGCCTGCCTGTCGTTGTATTATTTGGGACGCCCTTCCTGCCGGAACCGGGGATTACAGAACCACGAAGGCCATGGTGGCGGGCGCCAGGGTCAGGCTGTCCCGGACCATAACGGGGGACAGATCGGGCAGCTCATTGTGTTCGCCCAGCACCAGGTCCCGGCCGTTCAGCTTCATAACGGTGGAGCGGACGTGGTCAGCGGAGAGAACATAGCAGGTAGCCTCCCCGGCAAATTCCACCTTGGTGCAGTCGGTCTCGGAGTTGTTGATGATCAGGTATGCGACTCCGTCTTTCCCGTCCTTCCGGGAGTGGGCAAAGACGTGGGCGCCCTCCCGGATGGGTTCTGCGCTGTCATAAACGGTGGTGCCCATGAGGCGGGTCCACAGCAGAACGGCATAGTAATTCGGTCGGGTGTTGAAGGTGCCGTGCTCCAGGAAGCCGTAGTCCGAGGAGGCCAGGGTGTTGTGGAAAATCACGCCGTTGGTGATGGTGGCGAAGGTCCCCAGTTCATTGAGGGTCCGGAACACATCGGCATAGGTGCTGGCCCAGGTGTCACCGCCGCCGCCGGCGTCGCCGGATTCCGTAACCCACATCTCACCGCCGGGGCAGTGGCGGTCCCGGAGAGGAACATTGGTCTGCGCACTGTAGGGTGCCACCGCCAGGTAATCTTCCGTGAGAATTTTCCCGGCATCCCAGTGCATTCCGGGCATCATCATTTCCAGACGTTCGGAAATGCCGTTGTAATAGTGGTAGCTGTATACGTCCAGAGGCTCTTTGGTGCCGGCCATCAGCTCATCTGTGGTGGCCAGCTTGCCGGACAGGTTCTCAATTCCGCCGCCGGACTTCTGACGGTCGCCCATGGTGGCATCGCCAGTGGCGCAGGGCCCTACAATCAGGGTGTCGGGGTAATGGTCCCGGACCCAGCGGTGGAAAATATCCTGATCCCGGGCAAAGTCCGCGGCAGTGTAGCCGGGAGGGAAACCGGTGATGTCCAGCATATTGGGCTCGTTGGTGAATTCCACTGCGTCGATTTTGCCGCCGTGCTCTGCGGTCAGGGCGAAGATCTTTTCCGCCTGACTGGGATTCCAGGGCTCATCGGCGGTGTGCAGACCGATGCAGTTGGCCATGGAGATAAGCAGCTTGCCGCCCACGGCTTTGACGAAATCCAGAACGCCGATCCACTGTTCCCGGGTCAGCCGATTCTGGTAGCCTTCCGGGGTCACGCCGGTGCCTTCAAAGTCGTAGTAGGTTTTGGTGGCCCAGGTTCCGGAAACCCGAACCCACACAGGTCCGAATTCCTTCGCCAGCTTTCTCAGCTTTTCGTTGTAAAGGTCGATGGGGGGATAGACCTGCACCAGGCTGGCCATTGCCTGAGCAATGTTGTTGACGTTCCCCACGGTGAATTCTTCTGTGCCGGCGATCTGCTCCGGAGTATATTGCTTCCAGAAGGTGCCGCCGGTGACCTCGGTAAACTCCACGTTGTAGGACATCAGCCGGTCATTGACGGTACGGATGACCTGCAGCGAGGCAGGGGAGAGACGGACGGTATTGGACATGGGACATTCCTCCTATCAGATGTTTGCCTCTATTTTAGTCGAAAAAGGGGCCTTGTGCAATGTGACAAACCATGGCAAACCGTTACAGGGGGAAACAAAAATCCGGGGCCTATCCTTGTGTATTCTGGCGGACAAACAGGGGCTGGGTCAGCATCCGGCGGGTCAGATCCTCCATTTCGTCGATGCTCAGATCGAAACCGTTGTGGTGCCAGGAGATCAGCAGCGTCAGTATTCCGCCCACGGCGAAAGCGTTGGCGTATTTCTGCTTCGGGGCATCCTGGATGAGAAACGTGTCGGAAAGGGCCCGGCTGTTATGCTTGAGCAGCAGGGCCTGCATGGACAAAGTGGTGCTCAGCCCGTTGGAGGAGAGGGCGTCCAGCAGAGGTTCACAGGATTTCCAGAACTGCAGAACCCGGCGGATCTGAGCGTTGTCTGGCTTGAGATCGTGGCTTTTCTGGGCGTTCAGATCCAGACCCAGAAGCACATGGTCGATCAGCACCTGGAGCATGGCGTCCTTGTCAGAGAAATACCGGTAAAAGGAGTTCCGGGAGATCCCCAGCTCCCGGCAGATGTCAGCCACGGAGATATCATGGTAATTGTGTTCCCGCATCAGGCGCAGCAGGCCGTCGGCCATTTCCTTCTGACGGGCGGAGGATGCGGCTGTTTTACATTGTTTGTACATGAAAAAATAATCCTTTCGCCATTGCTGTCTATACAATAGCACATAATTTGAGAAGTACAACTGTCACACTCAGATTTTAGTGAATCTGTCGAAATATGATGGCAATTAATTGTAGGGCAGTGTGACATATGAGCGGAATGTGTTTCTTGTTAACAAAAGATTCATAATATATAATGTGGTGGTAGTGCAAGCGGAGCATTCCGCAAAAGAAGTAAGGAGGAAACAAAAATGGCAAAAAAACAGACACAGCTCGATGCCAGAGGATACCGCAAATTTGGTATGCTGGATAAGCTGTCGTATGCTTCCGGCGACTTTGCCTGCAACATGAGCTTTGCGCTGAAGAGCTACCTGATGGTTTTCTGGACCCAGTACATGGGGATTACCGAAGCGACCTATGCGCTTCTGCTGGTCCTGGTTCAGGTCTGGGATGCGGTGAACGATCCGCTGCTGGGCGCGGTGATTGACGCGGACCGCCGCAAGTATAAGCACGGAAAGTTCAAGGCGTATATTTTTATAGGCTCTATCGGCCTGATTGTAGCGGGGGCGCTGTGCTTCCTGCCGTTCCCCAATGCCCCTGCCATGACCAAGAATATCCTGTATGTGGCGGGCTACGTTTTCTGGGATGCGTTCTACACGGTTGCCAACGTTCCCTATGGCTCCATGCTGCCCCTGATTACTGACGACACCGCAGAGCGGGCTCAGCTGTCTTCCTGGCGTTCCGCTGGCGCCATGATTGCCAGCCTGCCTCTGGGCATCATGATGCCCATGTTCATCTACGATTCCAGCAACCGGGTCAACGGCCAGTCCATCTGGGCCATTGCCCTGGTGATGGGTGTCCTGGGCTTTGTGGCCTTCCAGTTCCTGATCCGGACCACGGTGATCCGGGTGGATGTGGATGCCCGGTGCGGAGAGGATGCACCCAAGTTCAACATTTTGGTTGCTGTCAAGAATTTCTGCAAGAACCGTCCCGCCATCGGTGCCACCATGGGCAGCTGCGCCATGTACATCGCCATGGCCGGCGCTTCTGCTGCAGTTTCCGTCATGTTCCAGGCGTATTTCAAAAACGCCCAGATTTCCGGCCTGATGGCGCTGGTGACAACGCTTCCCATGTTCCTTTTCATGCCCTTCATCGGGAAAATTGTCCGCAGATTCGGTATGCGGGAGGCGGCCACCTTTGGTGCCATGTTCTCCGTGCTGGCCTGTGTGCTGATGCTGCTGCTGCCCATCACTCCAGATGGAAAGGGCATGATGATGTATGTTGCGTGCCAGCTGCTGAACGGCCTGGGCATGGGCGTGTTCATGTGTGTGGGTAACTCCATGATGGGTGACGCCATTGATTACAATGAATGGAAGTTCGGTGTCCGGGATGAGGGAACCATCTATGCCATCCATTCCTTCTTCCGGAAGCTGTCCCAGGGCGCCTTCCCCTCTGTGGGACTGCTGATTGCCGCTGCGCTGGGATACGTGGCGGCGCTGGGCCCGGATCAGAGCATGGAGGTCGCCAGCAAGATGCGGTATCTGGTGGCCTGGATGTATCTGGCAGGGGCGATTGTGCAGCTGATCGGCATCAAGCTGACCCTGAGCAGATCGGAACTGTCCCAGATGCGCACGGAGCTGAACGCCAGAAAACAGTAAGGAAGAATCAGAGAAAATCTCACCCAATCCGCTGCCTGGAATTCCCCGGGCAGCGGATTGAAACTTGTGGGGAAACTCCTTGGGGGGCTTTCCCGCAAGTTTTTGCAGTTTGTCCAAGATCTGTCCCCGACGGCAAAGACCGCAAGGCTTTCAGACAGGAGAAAAGGGCTGCTTTTCCGGCAGCCCTTTCGGTGTGTTTTTACAGCAAGTGGAGACTCTCCTTTTCGAAGGCCACCCATGCGGTGTCCCCCACGTTGTAGATCTTTTTGTTTTTGGGGTTGAAGTCCGTGATCTTCATCATGGTGCCGCCCACCATCACATGATAGTTCTGGTAGGAACCCATGAAGCAGGACACGATGACTTTGCAGGGGAGCTGTCCCTGGTCGGCCAGGACGGCGGATTCCGGCCGCAGCACCAGGGTGCATGGCTTTCCTTCTTCCATGTTTGTGGCACCTATCACTTCCACTGCGGTGCCTTCCACGGTCACAACGCCCGCGTCTCCCTGCTTTTTGGACAGGGTGCCCCGCAGGAAGTTGGCCTCACCGATGAAGTCCGCAACAAACTCGCTGGCGGGGTGGTAGTAGATTTCCTGGGGAGTGCCGATCTGGACCACCACGCCTTTTTCCATAATGATAATCTGGTCGGACAGGGCCATTGCCTCAGACTGGTCGTGGGTTACATAGATGGCGGTGATGCCCGCCTCCTGCTGGATGCGGCGGATCTCGGTGCGCATGGTCACCCTGAGTTTGGCGTCCAGGTTGGATAGAGGCTCGTCAAACAACAGAACTCCCGGTTCCAGCACCAGGGCACGGGCCAGGGCTACACGCTGCTGCTGACCGCCGGAGAGCTGATTGGTCATCCGGCCTTCCATGCCCTCCAGGCCCACCAGTTTCAGAATGTTGGTGACCTTCTCCTGGATGGTGTGCTTGTCCAGCTTGCGCAGCTTCAGGCCGTAGGCCACGTTGTCGAAGATGTTGTAGTGGGGCAGCAGGGCATAGCTCTGGAAGACCATGGCGGTGTCCCGCTTGTTGGGGGTCAGCTGGTTGATGGGCTCTCCTCCCAGATAGATTTCTCCTTCATCGGGGCTTTCGAAGCCAGCAATCATCCGCAATGTGGTGGTCTTGCCGCAGCCGGAGGGTCCCAGCAGGGTCACAAAGGAACCGGCCTTGATTTCCAGATTGGCATCCTTTACCGCGTAAAAATCCTTCCCCGTCTTGGGGTCCTTATAAATTTTGGAAATGTGTTCCAGGCGTACGCCCTTTTTCTCTTTGGACATTTCACTCTACCTCCTTGAGTTTGCGGCTGGTGCCGAAATACCGGATGACCAGGTTCATCAGCAGGACAGAGCCATAGGTAATGGCAATCAGGATCGTGGCAAAGGCACAGGCAATGCCGTAAGAACCCTTCTCCGCAAATTCGTTGATCTGAACTGTGATGAGCAGGAACTGGGGCGTAACCAGCAGAATAATGGCGGAAATAGCGGTAATGCTGCGCACAAAGGCGGTAACCAGACCGCTGAGGAAGGAATCCTTGATCAGCGGCAGGGTGACGGTCATAAACACCTGGAAGCTGTCGGCGCCCATATCGTAGGCGGATTCCTCAATGCTCTTGTCAATCTGGCGCAGGGCGGAGATACCGCTGCGGGTACCGGTGGGCAGGGAGCGGACAATGAAGACGATGATCAGAATGGCGGCACTGCCGTAGATGCCGGACAGGAAGCCGGTACCAAACACACCGTTGACGAAGCCCCGGATATAGCCCACGCCCAAAACCGTGCCGGGCACCGCCATGGCCAGCATGGAAACGAATTCAATAAAGCCCTTGGCCTTGAAATTCCGCTTGACCACCAGATAGGAGATGATCATGCTCAGCAGGGCGGTGATGGGGGCCGAGGCCAGGGACAGCAGGAAGGAATCCCGGAAGGCCTGGAGACCCTTGTACTTTTCAAAGACGCGGACGAACCACTTGGTGGTCAGAGTAAAATCGTAGCCCCAGGTGTTGAAGCAGGCGCCAAAGGGCACGCAGATGTACATCATGATGACGAACAGGGCCACCAGGGAGCACAGCACCGTCAGCGGGAGGGTGACGCTCCGGTCCTCAATGAGCATCCGCCCCCGGGACGCCTTGCCGGTCAGGGTGGCGGCGGTCTTCTTCTCCAGCACATATTTCTGTACCAGATACATGAGCATGGTAATGGTCAGCAGCACCACAGCCATGGCGGCGGCGCCCTGCTTGTCGTATGCACCGGTGATCTGCAGGTAGATGGTGGTTGCCAGGGTATCATAGGAGCCGCCGATGATCATGGGGTTGGCAAAGTCAGCGATGGACTCAATGAAGGTCACCAGAAAAGCGTTGCCCATGCCCGGCAGAATCAGGGGCAGGGTGACGCTGGTAAACACTTTGAACCGGGAAGCGCCCATGTCCCGGGCGGCCTCTTCCAGACTGGGGTCGATGTTCTTCAGCAGACCCTTAAGCATCATGTAGCACACGGGGAAGAAGGTCAGGGTCTGCACCACCGTGATGCCGCCGAAGCCATAGACGCTGTTGTCATAGATTCCCAGCAGGTAACGGGTGATGATGCCTGCCTTGCCGAACAGCATAATCATGGAAAGGGACAGCACGAAGGGCGGGGAAACCACGGGAAGCATGGAAACAACCTGGAACAGTCTGGCGGTAAATTTGGTGCGGAGCTTGACGTAGACCTCCACATAGGCAAACAGCAGGCCGATGAGGGTGGACAGAACGCCCACGGTCATGCCTACTTTCAGGGTATTTGTGATTGCCTTGCGGAAGCTGGGCATCTGGAAAATCCGCTGGAATATCGACATGGTAAGCCCGGTTTCCGGACCGTACACGCTGTCTACCAGCAGGACTGCCAGAGGATACAGGATAAACAAAGTCAGGAAGGCGATCAGAACGACGATGGTGGTGACCATAATGGGGTCGGCCATCAGTTTTTTCCGTTCCAGAGCCGCACTCTGACGACTGGCCATAGGGGGACCCTCCTTTCGAGAACAAGATGTTGGGGGATGGAGATTTTCTCCATCCCCCGCAGTGTCTGATTGCGCGGTTATTCCGTCTCGAAACGGCTGTCTCCGCCGCCCAGAGCGTTCATCACTTCCTCCACGTAGGTGGTGGTGTTCTGCTTGGCATCCTCGAAGTCATAATCCATGACGTTCTCCGGATCCAGACCGAACTCAGCAGCGATGGCGGGCTGCTCGGCGTTGTCGATGACCAGGAACTGGTAGGAGCCGTTGTCCTTGGCCTGATTGACGCAATCGGGGCTCAGGGCGTACTCAATCCACAGCTTGGCGGCATTTTCGTGCTTGGCGCCCTTGAAGATGGCGGTGGCGCCGATCTCGTAGGAGGTACCGCTGGAGGGAATGATCAGTTCAATGTTGCCGTAGCCGTTGTCCACGATCTGGGTGATGCCGTCGTGCAGGAAGCCGATGCCGATCACGCACTCGCCGGTGCCCACGTTCTTGGAGGGACCGGAGCCGGACTTGGTGTAAACGTGAACGTTCTTATCCAGATCCAGCAGGTACTGGATGCCCTCGTCATGGCCATACTTCTGAATCATGGTGTTGACGATCAGCTTGGCCGTGCCGGCGGTGTTGTAGTTGGAGGTCCAGATCAGGCCCTCATACTCGGGCTTCAGCAGATCGGCCCAGTCCTGGGGCGCTTCCAGACCCATCCGGTCCAGCTCGTCCTGGTTGACCATGAAGCCCAGGATGCCCTTGTAGATGCCGTACCAGTTGCCATCCGCGTCCCGGTATGCGTCGCTGAGCAGGTGGGAAGCGTTTTGTGCCTCGTAGGGCATCAGCAGACCGGCAGCAGCGCAAACGTTGTAAGGATCGGTGGTGCCGCCGAACCAGACATCGGCGGAGGGAGTGCCGTTTTCTTCTTCGATTTTGCTCTGCACCTCACCGGTGGACAGACGCTGATACTGTACTTTGATGCCGTACAGCTCTTCAAACTTTTCGCAGGCTACTGCCAGGTATTCTTCCTCACAGGAACCGTAGACGATCAGCTCGCCCTCCGCCTGAGCGGCGGCGATCAGCTCATCCATGTAGCTGTCCCCAGCGGCTTCCGTTCCATCGGCAGCGGCGGGGGTGGTGGCGGCAGTGGTCTCGGCAGGCGGGGTGGTACCACCGCAGGCAGCCAGTCCCAAAACCATCAGGAAAGTTAGTAATAGTGCTATGATCTTTTTCATGTATCCTTACCTCCTTTGGTAAATTCTACGAAGCAATTATACAATTTGCGTAACAATTTGTCAACACCACGTTCAAAAATATACAAATTACAATAAAAATAGCAGGATTGTCCAGTATTACTCCCTCCTCCGGCAGGCTGGGCCTGAAACTCCCGGGTCGTTCATTTTCATCATTGACAATAATTATCAGTGGATGATATACTTGGATTGTGCATTCTGGCGAAAAATGGAAACATGCAGACGCTTAAGCTGAGTAGATTGCCCAAACAAGGAGGCGGGGAACATGGAAAAGAAAGAAAACAACGACACCATCTGGATGCTGGTAAAGGGCTGGATGACCTTTCGCAAGGTGGCCAGGGCAATACTGGTCGCCATTTTTGCCCTGGTGATTTTCAGCCTGGTGGGCTGCCCCAAAGAGATGGAAGAAACCCGGGACGCCGTCCTATACACCCAATCCGGGGAATCAATCCTTTGCGACATCCAGATTAAAGGAGATGTTACCAGCTACCCCTTGAAAGGGTATTCCCTTTACGATCTGGAGGTTTCCTGCAACGGCGTTTCCTTTGCATTTTTGGGATACGATCCGGAAGAACAGCAGTATGATTTTAGCAAAACCACCCAGGGGAACACCACCATCCTGGACATTCCCAACGATGTGCTGGTAGCAGAGCTGGGCCTGCAATTCATTTTCCCAGAACGGGAGAGCCAGCGGTGCATTCTGGTTTCGCCGGTCATGGACTTTGATGCGGCAATGGAACTGGTCAGCAGGGCAACGGAAGATGCCCCGGAGTATGCTCAGCCTTTCTCCTGGGCTGAGGATGGGCAGTAAAAGGGCATTTTCTGCTAGAATAGGGGGTAAACCATGACAAAACGGACGAAGATATTGAGATGGACCGGCATTGGGCTGGGCTTTGCCATGGCCATGCTGGGACTTTACCGGATGTTCACGACAGATTCTCTGGTGGGGGACGCCCTGGTGAAACTCGGCATTTTGCTTATCCTGTTTTCCCGCTATTTGCCCGAAGTGGAGGGAAGAGGGAAGCACCTTCTGGTCATCGCCGTCAATCTGGCAGCGGTGATTCTGGTCCTGACGGGAACATTGCTGCCCGGGGGCGGTCCGCTGTCGCTGGGTTCGGTTCTGAAAACCGGGGGTCTGATTCTGGGAGTGGCCTGCTGGGTTGGTATTCGGCATTCTCAACCGGTATCCTGACTACGGGAGACTTATAGCACGCACATGACCTGCTTTACCGCTGGGGGCAGCAGCTTCCCAGCGGTTTTCTGCTTGCCTGGGCTTTCTATGTAAATTGGGTGTATCAAAAAAGGAAAGTCTATTGAAAGTTTCTGCCTTCTATGATAAAATAACAAGCTGTAAAGCGAAAATCCCCGCCCAAGGGGGAGAAAATTGGTCTGTTTGCTTGAAAATCAAAACGGCAAGGAGTTTTTGAGAATATGAAATTAGGTATCGTCGGGCTGCCCAACGTGGGCAAGTCCACACTGTTCAATGCCATCACCAACGCCGGAGTGCCGGCAGACAACTACGCTTTCTGCACTATTGACCCCAATGTGGGTGTGGTGAGTGTGCCGGATGAGCGGCTGGACTGGCTGGCCCAGCTCCATAACCCCAAGAAGGTGACCCCGGCGGTGATTGAATTCGTGGACATTGCCGGCCTGGTGAAGGGCGCTTCCAAGGGCGAGGGTCTGGGCAATAAGTTCCTGAGCAACATTCGTACCACCGACGCCATTGTCCATGTGGTGCGCTGCTTTGAAGACAGCAATGTTACCCATGTGGAGGGTACCACCGACCCGCTGCGGGATATTGAAATCATCAATCTGGAACTGGTGATGGCGGACATCGAAATGGTGGAACGCCGGATTGACAAGAGCCAGAAGGCCGCCAAGAGCGGGGACAAGCGGTTCGCCCATGAGGCGGAGGTGTTTGGGGAGCTGCTGAAGCACCTGAACGAGGGCAAGCTGGCCCGAACCTTCGACGGGAGCGAGGAGGATATGGCCCTGATTGCCACCTCTGATCTGCTGACCCTGAAAAAGACCATCTACGTTGCCAATCTGGCTGAAAATGAGATCAACGACCCGGAGTCCAATCGGCACTACCTGGCGGTGAAGGCCCTGGCGGAAGCCGAAGGCAGTCAGGTGCTGCCCATCTGTGCCAAGCTGGAGGCGGACATTGCCGAGCTGGATGATCCGGAGGAAAAGGTCATGTTCATGGAGGAACTGGGCCTGGCGGAAAGCGGCCTGAACCGGCTGATCCGCAGCTCCTACACGCTGCTGGGCCTGATCTCCTTCCTGACGGCGGGCAGCGACGAATGCCGTGCCTGGACCATCAAGCGGGGAACCAAGGCGCCCCAGGCCGCCGGCAAGATCCACACGGATTTCGAACGGGGCTTTATCCGGGCAGAGGTCATCGCCTTCGAGGATATGAAGGCATGCGGCACCATGGCAGCGGCCAAGGCTAAGGGTCTGGTCCGCAGCGAGGGCAAGGAATATGTGATGAAGGATGGAGACATTGTCAACTTCCTGTTCAATGTGTAAACGAATTGCCGCCGGGATTTCCCGGCGGCGATTTTATGCCAGTAGTATTGAGATCAGGTACAGAATCCAGAGATGTACGGGATAGAACAGATAAAATGCCCACTGAACCGCCCTGGAGGAGGTGGATTTTTCCCCGGAATACAGCCAGATGGGAATGAGGGCCAAAATTGCGAAAATTTCGATAAAAACATACCGACCAATGAACCATACGGCTCCCCCAGGAATGATCCATCTGCAAATCAGATACATTCCCAGCAGTTGGACGAGCCATCCATATTTCCGTTCCCGGGTCAGGCCGAACAGCCCGATCATCAGCACACCCGCTCCGCCGTAATCCGTGTTCATAAAGTCCGCAAGGAAGGCAAACAGAAGTAAAACCAGTATTTTCAGCAGGGGCTGAGTCATCCGCTTCATGGCCAGCAGTGCCATGGCACCCAGAAGCAATGTAACCATCACGCTTTGATGCTGCCAGCTCCAGCTGCCGAAGAGGGCCAGGTCGAAGGGGAGTTCTGAGAGGACTGCCCCGATTCCCAGCCGAAGCAGATAGTTTCGGGGGTTTCTGGTATAGTGTGCGCCTTCCGCCAGCAGAAAACAGAAGATGGGGAAGGCCAGCCGCCCGATGATCCGAAGGGTACCCCAGGGAATCAGCGTGGCCCCGATGTGATCCAGCAGCATGATGGCGCAGGCGAGAAATTTCAGTCCCTCCTGGGAAAGAGGACGTTTGGTCATAAGCGATCACCCCGCTTTTTCCATCATTATAGAACACAAGGGGAAGAAAGGCAAGAAAATATCTTTTGATGACAGTTCCTGGGGATTATCGCCGGCCACTTTCAATGAAGTTCAGCAGTTCTTCCGGATTGTCAAAATCGTCGTAGTCGCCCCAGATGCCCTGGCGATGGTAAACGACTCCCCGTTCCTCGTTCCGCTTCAGACGGGCCAACAGATGCTCCAGTCCGTAACGCCGGACAAACAGGGTGAAGGCGTAAGGTTTCCCTTTGGACAGAAGGCCTTTCCGACAATCCAGGTCACATTGGTAACAGTGGGTCAGTCCCCGGGCAGATGCGCATTGAATGTTTTCACAGGTTGCCCGATCGGGACATGCTCCGCTGCTGCAGCCGCCGCAGTGGTCATTTTCCGAACAAAGACAGCAGGCAAGACCGCACACAGCGATTCCCAGTTCCTCTCTCATAGCTGAAACACCCCGAACATTTGTTTCATAATTATGTTTTACCAAATACGGCGAAAAAAGTAAAGAAGAATTTTAGGGGACAAGATAGGAAAGAGCCTTTTGGCTGATATTGCGGCACATCGAGAAACATCGCTGTCTCTGTCAAACAAATGTTGTTGACAATCCGGCAGCGGTGGTATAAAATAAGCGATGTGCCGTGATGCTGCGGCAGGCAATTGCATATCCGGGTGTGGCCCAGTTGGTAGGGCGCCTGGTTTGGGACCAGGATGCCGCGAGTTCGAGTCTCGCCACTCGGACCAATAAAAGCCGCTGTTTTCAAACGAAAACAGCGGCTTTCTTAACTTTTGACGAAAATTAAGTGTTCGTCGCTGGTAGATGACTCCATTTATTTTAATCTGAGAAAGAAATATGAGGCTGGGTTCCACCGCTGCAGAACGCTGACCCAAAAGCAATAAGACTGCTGCCTTGAAACCACTATTCTACTTTTTAAAACCGCCAGTTTTCCGTCTGAAAACTGGCGGTTTTGGCATTTATTTATCGCAAGCCATATATACAGCAAAATCATGACTTTTCCAGTATTGTCATTCCTTTTCTTGGGCTTGACAGAGCGCTTTTTGGGCAGCGATGGTTGCCAAAGTGTCTCCAAGCTGCACAAGCACGGAACTGAGGAGACTGATTTCCTCTGGT
>DSLFC04101__coassemble_340_pt1 | contig 40045 bp, 39 predicted proteins | sample DSLFC04101__metabat2_low_PE_049 | metagenome-assembled genome bin DSLFC04101 | reverse complement strand
AGGATAATCAGGCGCTTCGAGCCAGATTGGAAGCGGAAGCCGCCAGGGTACAGATAAGCCTGTCAGCTTGGGTGCGCCTGTAACGCATCATGGTTTTTCATAACGTCTATTTTTACTAGACCACACTGACCGCAATTTCTTGCTCCTGCACATTTCTATGCAGTCTGCCCTATAGGCCCGTACATTCGCAGGTTCGTCAGTCCCTTTGAGGAGCATTCTCATCATGGGTATTTTATAGACCCCCGGCATATAGGTGACACCATCCACCTCTGGACAGCTTTCGTGATATTCATAATGAATATCTTACGGCCACTCTCTGCCGACTTTACCGAGCTTCAGACATTTAAGATTTCTCCATATAATGCCTGTCGGAGATTAGGGTAGGCATTTCAGGGCGTTACCCCTTCATTCTACCTATTGGATTATCAGTTCTTCAGAGCGTTGGTTTCACCTCTCTTTCTATTGCTCTGCGCCTAACCTTTTCAGTTAGGAACGAGTCGCACAGACGTGAGCATCGTCAATCAGGGTGTCGTAGTATTCGCTGGAAGTACGCTTCCAGGTCAGCACCATTTCATTTTCGTTGCCATTGTCGCCGTAGACGAAAGAATCATCGGAGTTGACTTCTGCGGTGTAGGTAATGCGCAGGGTGTAGTTGGAGTAACCCGCATAAAGTGCGCCGTTGGCATTGGATGCGCTGCCGTTGATCTCGTCCAGACCGGCCTGAGTGATGTCCACAGTCATGTGCCGGTTGTCCTCAGAATAGGTGACGGTGAACTTGCCACTTTCCATGTCCCAGGATGCGGCGGAGTCGGTGCAGTCCTTATCTTTGAAGAACTCCAGCTTGATACCGGCTTCCTTGCTGTACTCCATGCCTTCGCTGAGGGAGTCATAGAAGTTGATGGTCAGCATGCCCAGGGAGGGCGGACAGTCGATGAGAATGTGGGTGTAATCCGATTTGACGGTATCCAGGTACTGCCGCAGAATCGTCTCCCGGCTCATAGCGGTTACCAGGGACACCTCGAAGGCGGAAAGATCGATGCTGGCGGGAACCAGGTCAACACCCTCCGGATGGTGGAGAATGCCCTCACCGTGCTGAATTGGCTCGTCGTTGAGGATACGGCTCAGAGCGGTGGATACAGTAAAAGGCAGCTTGTCCGGTCTGGAATGTCCCAGACTGATGGTCAAGCTGCCTTGTGGGTCTGCATCAATGAGCAGGACTTTCTTTCCTTGCTTTGCCAGGGCGACGCCCAGGTTGACACAGGTGGTGGTTTTGCCAACGCCGCCTTTCTGGTTGACGATGGCGATGATTTGTGTATTCATTGTTTGTGGTCTCCTTCCTTGTGCTTTTTCAAAATCATGACTGCAAGGCCATATTTTGCAATGAGAAGTCCGTTGATAACCAAACGGAACATCTGGTCACTGACCAATTTCTTGTCTCCAAGTTCATCAAGCGTAACACCCCCTTGTTTGGTATAAAAGCTGACAGCAGCTCGGTACAGGATATAATCATCTAGAGAGATTCCAGTCATGGAAGCAAGCTGAAAGTCAATGCCGTTTTTGAGAAAACACTTTTCAGTACGAGAAAGCAGTGTGTCGCTGGCGGTTAGCACATACATTGCAGCATAGTATCCAGGTGTATTTCTCTTTTTCACGAATCCCAAACGATTATGCAGTAGTTTCATTCGGGTCATATGTCTTCCATCTAGCCAAAAGGAATCATGGTGATTCTGGATTAGCTGTGGCAGCCGTTTTCGTACGCTTTTGTTGGGAAAGACGATAGAATGGAGAACATCGCCATAAGAAATTGCGTTTGCCTCGATTCTTTCTGTGATATATGGACACTTTTTCTGGGCACAGCGGCCTTCGGGCAGATGCTCAGTGCAGTACTTGCATTGAACATCCCTAGCGGTGTAAGTAAATTTTCGAATATACATAAAAACCTCCTTAGAACAGATGTGAAATAGCGGGTAGGCTTGGCATGCTCCGTCCGAGGACTGGTTTTATGACTGCTGGAAATAGAAAAAGCCGCCACTTCGAAAAAAGAAAGTGACGGCTTGTTTCACGGATTACAGTCCCCGAAAATGCAAAAAGCACCCAGTGAAACTACTGAGTGCATTGCAGATAAATTTATTCTCTTTTATTCAGATTAGGTCATATTAAGACAAAACGATTTTCAGAAAGAGCTTTTGGAGAGAGTCGAAAAACAGCTCTTTTTGACGCCTAAATTGCTTTGCGGTTGTCCTATTTTTTAGCCCATAACCCTCTGTTTTTGGGTGGTTAACCACTATTTAGCCCATTTAAAATGTGCTAAAATAGATTTAACTTAGCTAAATTGTGTCAAAATATATCAAACTATTTAGATACAAAAATCCCCGAAAACCATCGGCTTTCGGGGATTTTGAATATTTTTGAAGTAGAATCAGCGCTTGCTGAACTTCAAGAGCCAGATGCTGGATTGACAAAATATCTGGTAATTGTTCGATTATACCAGGATATTTACCGATTACTGCGGTTTCTCTCTGGTTCTTGTGCCGGATTTACCCGTGTGTAGAGTACACACAAAAACAGATTTGCTCCTTATGGGTGCCTTGCGCATCGCTGCCCAGGGCGGTGCAGGGCAACCGTAAGAAAAAGGATTTGACAGCTGTTCTTGTATTCACCTCAAATTTAAAATACGGAGGACAGCATAATGGAAAAATATTTCTTCGATCAATGCAGTGGTCTTTGGTATGAACGTCAGGGCGACTACTACATTCCCCGCCTAGTACTGGATGAAATGGATACATCTCCTGTTGGTATGTGGGGCAGGAAGCACCAGCAATATCTGAAAGAACATCGTCCTATGCTCTATTCGGATCTCATTCTCAGCGGAAAGTTGCACAGCTATCTGGCCGACATTGACGCCCAGGCACGAAACAAACTCCATCTGCTCGTAACACAGCTGGCAGAGAAAGAGGGCATTAACGAGCAGCTGAAATCTCATGACCAGATGGCATGGGTTGGAGCCATGAACAACATCCGAAACAGGGCGGAAGAAATCATCCTCCAGGAGCTAATCTATGGGGAGGATTCCGTATGAGATTTCTGGAAGAATTATGGTATGGCAACATTGAACCGACCGAATACGACACAAACGCCTGTAAGGAATATAAGGAGCTACTTCACCTGATTACCCGAAATGAAGAAAAGCTTCAGGCGACCATGACAGATGAGCAGAAGGAACTGTTCTCTCGGTATACGGACGCTGTTCGTGAGTATCAGACCATGACAGAGTGCTTGCTGTTCCAAAATAGCTATAAGCTGGGTGCCAGGATGATGCTTGAGGTCATGGAAGAATAACAATATCGACAGTCAGCAGAGTAGTGATAAGCTGCTCTGCTGATTTTAATCTTTCATACCATTAGAAATCCATTTATCAAAATCGGATTTTACAATATTGGCCGTGTAATATGCACCATCTCCTTCATCTGAATGGTAGGTGAACCAATCTTTTGCTTTTTCTCCAGAAACCTCCTTTAGCTTGTTGATGAAATTAATATAGCTGCAATTCGAATAAACCAACGCAGGATTCCCTTTTTTGTTTCCCAACGAGGAAAAGTTTGATGCTCGTGTTACAGCTTTTCCAATCCACACTTTACTGTTTATTCCGACATCTTTTCTTCCCGCTTTTACAACGAGTTCCTGTGATGTTGACATTCCAATTCCAACCTTTATTTCAGGAAGTGAACGATTGGATAAAAGTTTGTTCAGCATTTTCATATATGTATTTATGTAAAATGTTTTATCCGCTAACTCATAAATATCGTCTTTGGACGGGGTGGTGTATATTGCATACACGCAGTCTCCTCTAATTCCAATTTCTCTTAGATTTTCATCTTTACGCAGAATTTCAATAGCTTCGGATGTAAAACTACGAATAACTTTAGATACCTTTTCCTTGTCTTCATCTGCGAACAATTCAGAAGAATCTCTAATGTCTACAAAGATCCCCGTCACCCAGCTGTAATAACCATTAGAAAAAGTAAACGCATCATCGGTCGGCAGTTCATTTTGTTCTATGACAATTAGCTCATTGTCTAATATTGCTTCTATTCGTTCCTTACCTTTCCTGTAATCGTATGTTTCCATAACTTCCTCCTCAGTAGAGATAAATTCCGATAAATAGAAAAGTGACAAACAGAGCAAAACCTAGAATTGTAAGTTTCAGCCCACGATTATATTTCGCATACTTAGTAGTCGCAATATCTGCATTTACATATATCTGCTCGATTAAGTCATTCAGAAGTTCTTCTCTACTCATTTTGTAAAATCTCTGCTTATAGTCTGTATGGTTGCCGCTTTTCTTTATTCCACCAAAGAAAATTCTGGAGTTAGCATTTTTCCTCCCAATAGCTTCTTCCGATGTGTTGGCAACTAACACACTTCCTAAGTTGAACATTCCAAACCCCATAATTAAAATAGCACTTGCAAAACATATCAGATACAAAATACTACAGAAGTTTTTTAATCCTATACAGCTTTTCAAAATCTGAAGGATTTGGTTTAGGCCTTCATTTGTAAGTATAATAGTGAGCAGAACACCAACTGCTGTTAATATGATAGAAGTTTTATTATCACAGTTTGTAACGAAGCCAATATTTCGATCAAGAGTTTGCGTAGCAATTTCGATTTTATATTCAACCTCATTTTGATCTATTATGGTTATTTCTTGGCCCTTTCTTTCGCTTGCCGCTGCCATATCAAATGTTCTCCTCAATCCATTCATCAAAAGATGTTTCAATTATATTACAGTGATAGTAATCAGCACTTCCGCAATAACTTGTTAAATGAGCTTTTATCCATGATTTGTAACTTTTATTCTCTTCGTATAAATGATCAATTACATTTTCATAAAACAAAGGACTCATTGCTATTTCAGAAATACCATTTCTATTTGCAACATCCGATAAGTGAGCAGCATCTACGACTGCTTTTCCTATCCAAATTTTATCGTTAATACCGCTTCCATTTTGGCCAGCTTTTATAATTAAATCTTGGCTACAGCCTAATCCAATTCCAGCTCGTACTGTTGGAAAGCCGTATTTGTTAAGCAATTTGTTCAACATCTTCATGAAGGAATTTATACGATAGGCGTTCCGGAATATTTCCACTAAATCTGTCTGGTATGGTGCATTATAAATGCAGTAGACGCAGTCCCCCCTTATTCCAATTTCACGATAATTGCTATTATCTTTTAAAATTGAAATGATTTCTGAGCAAAAACTCCTGATTATACGAGCGGTATCTTCATTAGGAGATTTGAATAGTTTGCTGGAATCTACAATATCCACAAACAAGGCTCCCACCCATGTCTTGATTCCATTTTCATAAGTAAACTCCGAATCTGAAGAAGGAATCAAGTCTTTTTCTACTATCTTAGTAGGAGAACGTAAAATAGATTCTACAGCTTCTTTTGATTTTTTATAATCATACATTTTGTCCTACCCCAATTTCTGAAAAATTCGTCTAATTATTTATTGAGCACCCTTTTTCAGATTACAATCTCGGCAAAGCATCTGACAGTTATCAGGCGTCGTCTTGCCGCCTTTGCTCCACGGTGTAATATGATCAGCGTGCATCTGTTCAAACTCAAATTCTTCGCCACAAATAGCACACTTATGTCCTTGTTTCTCGTAAGCAGCCAGAGCGTCGCGGCGGTCAAAGGCACGGATTGACAATTTCTTTTCTTCGCCAGTCAGCAGGTACTCATAAATGCCGGATTTTTTGGTCACATCTTCATCGCCCATGAGTCGCTGAATTTCCGTTTCCAACTTTTTGGGGTCAAGGTCTGTCCGCTTACCATGCTGATTGTAGAAAAGGCCCCACGGCAGCCCCTTCATTTCTTTGCGCTTTTTCGGGAAAATTGCCTGTACCCAGTCGATCACAGAGCGGAAGTAATTCCACAGCTGCACCGCACTGGGGTCATTCTGATGTTCAGCCATGTACGTTTCAATAGTTTTTCCTTCAGCGCTGGCCGCCCAGATAATAGCGGTTTCAAGGTATTCCTGACGAATAGAAGCGCCTTTCAAATAATCACCAGCCAGCGTATCCGCCGCACAGCCGGTCTTGGAGAAATACCGTTTTGCATCAGAGGTCCAGCTACCGGCATAGACGGCGTTCCGCAGCTCCTGATCGGTCAATTCTTCGCCTGCAATGTTAATAATACGGAACCATTCCAGCTTTTCGCTGTCCGTACCATCACAGACATACACAAACAGGGGATAGTCAAGAATCTGCTGCTTCTTATCGGCTGGCAGGTTATAAAAATACTTGTCATCCACAGAGAAAGAGCCGTCCACATATTCACAAAGGGAGAGGGTTCTCTGCTGGCCGTCCAGTACTTCATATCTTGGCTCATCAGGGTCATCTTCGTATTCTTCTCCGCGGTCAACCCAGTACATGACATTCAGGGGCAGCCCCTTCATCACGGTACGAATCACCTCGTTGCGCTGAGCATCCTTGTAGACAAATTCCCGCTGATATTTAGGACGAATATCCAAGTGTCCATCATAGCCGACGACACCTTCCTCTGCGTCGTTGAAATAGCCTTTGCAGACTTCACCAACGGTCACTTTTAGCTCATTGATTTGCATATCATTTCACCTCTTTCGGCGGCTCTGGGTGTTTGTTGCGAATGATAATTCTGGAAAATGGCTTATGCAACTTGCCATCGTTTCCTCTGAAAATAGGATTCCCACGGCGAAAAGATTTGTTCTCACGAAATAAGTCATCGCATTCTTCTTCTGTTAAGTTAGCACTAAAACCAATTTCTCTCCCCAGTGAACTTTCTGCCAAACCAATGATTTCAAACTGCTCTGGATTATATGTTTCGAGAAAATTATCAGGTACACCCATGTGGCCCGCGTAGTCACAAGGGATTTCAGAAATTCGATTCACATCAATTGCATTATAATTTATATAAACTGGGTAATTATTCGGATCGAATCTTCGTACTAAAATCAAATCTTCATGCCGCTTTTTTATATCGAGATTTGTAAACCAAAGGATATTTCCGAACTTTTGCATTGTTCCATCAGGCTTCATAAAATCTTTTACATGATTATATCCAAGCCAAACCTGCCCGTTTTGCAATAACGGAAATATTTCTTTATAATGGATTGCATTCTGATTGCCAATAATAATAAAACGTTTATCATGTTCTATTAAACAGTTCATGTAGTCTCTGAACAAGCTAAACGGCGGATTTGTGACAACAATATCCGCTTCATCCAGCAAAGCCAAACATTCAGGCGAACGAAAATCCCCATCGCCTTCCAGCTCCACCAACTCGTTTTCACCGGAGCGGAACAGTTCTGCCACATCCAGCATGTCCACACCGCCGTCGCCCTTTTTGTCATATACTTGAGTAACCACGGCCTTATAAGGACGCTTGTTTTTATTTTCTTCTACGTCCTTTTCTTCAAAGTAAAAAGTCATCTGGCCGGTTGCATCAAAACCATATTGTAGCTGCTGACCCACAATCGGAGACGAATAATAGCAGGTTGCAATCAGCTTTTTCAACCTCAAACGGTTGAAGTTCAGAGCAAAATACTTGAAAAAGTTACTCTCAAACGGATCATCACAGTTACACAGAACGGTTTTGCCTTGAAAGTGCTTGCGATAGTACCGCATCTCTTTTTCGATGTCCGTCAACTGTGTATAGAATTCATCTTGTTTTGCTTTTGCCGCAGCGGTTAAACTTTTATTTCCAGCCATTATTGCGCTGCCTCCTTTTCCTGATATTCTTTCAGCCATTCACGCAGAAGGGCAGAAACCGTCATGTCTTTATCCAAGGCAATCTGCTTGAGCGCCTTACGCTCTTCCCGTGTCATTGTGATGGTCAGATTCACCATATTTCTTTCAGCCATAATCAGTTACTCCATACCGCAGTTAGTTGTGTACTTGTGTAATAGTGTACCACAAGAAAACTTACAAATCAACAAACTATGATTCGCTCCGTCTATATTTTTTATCTGTAGACTGGAGAAGGACTTTAGAATTGTAAATGGGCAGAATATAGGATATCCTCCCGGCTTTCTGCTCATTCGTTATCGTAATATTTCTTAACATGCCTCTGCGAATATACTTCTATGGAATGGTCTGAACCGACCAGAGGGAACACCCGTTTGGAGCAGCCTCCCTCCAGTATTTGTACCTAGATCAAAACCGCCTGAGAGGGCTTACAGCGGCTTTTTGTGCCAAGATGAAGAATGATACCACCAGCTGCTTTCACAGGCGCATAGAGGAAAAAATGGGCCGAAATCGCCCCGAAACCCGACACTAAAAAGAAAATGGTGAAAGATGAAAAAAGGAAAGTGGATAGGACGGTTATACCGTCCTCAGCGAAATCTGTAAAACTGTTAAATCCCCGGGGCAAAGGATGCATCCAATGTCTCGGGGATATCCATTTTGGGGTTAAAATTGTACGGGTCCGACACCGGTATGGGTAACTGGTTTGAGATAGGGAAATACAGGGATAGATGAGGACAAGTTCCCTATGCGGATATCCACTGGATATCCAGGATAGCCAACTTGTGCACCGCAGGCTGGGGGCTGGGCCCCAAACCCCTTGTCTCCGAGCAAAACGGAGCTGCATTATTGGCTTCTGCTCTAGCCGGGATAAATTGTCGCTGCTATCCTGGAATTTGGAAACCCGAATCAGCGCATCATGGATGGTGTTGGAGTGTCTCTCCTTTGCGGTGATGGCATCCTGACGTGCCCATGGACGAATCCGCAGATTTATCCATGGGCACGAGGGAATAAGAGAACGGTGAACTCTCTTGTAGGAAATGCAATAAATGCAGATAATTCCTTCTTTATGCTGCGGGGTTTACGAAGATCTTTACGTCAGCAGGTCGGCCCACCGACCGCTGTTCCGGTTCTTCCAGGCAGATATAGCCATGCCCCTCCAATAGTTCCAGCGTCGGAAAAATCTCCTCCGTTTTCTTGAAGAACTTTCCTCGGCACATCTGAAAAAGCTCCGAACGCTTGATTACCGATACGTTCTTCTTTTTGAGCTTTGCCAAGACAAATTTGGCTTTCTGGATGCTCAAGTCTGTCCCCATCATAGAATAGGCGTAGGTGGCGTGTGCCAGAAAATACTTGCCGATCTGAATGGCTCTGCTTACGGTAGAGGCAGATACATCCTGCTCCGTGTCTTCTATATCGGCACAGTGCATCAGGCCTGCAATCCGGAGTACCGCTCCGATATATTTGCTGGCCCAATCGGAGATTGCTTGTCCTTCTCCGGCCAGGAATTTTTCGTGTTCCTGGAAGTAATCGGCCAGCAAATCGAATGCCTTCTCAGACAGATGCAGTGTGTGGGGCTCACCGTCAACCGGCAATGCCATCATATGGAAAATCATACTGCGATAGGCAGCAGAAACTTCCGGCGGGACTGGCTGGGCACGAAAGGCTCTGTTGCCAATTCTGGAAGGGGGAGAGGCATACAGGAATCGGGCAATCAGGCCCCGCCCTGTCATGGTTGTGTTGGACATAATCTCATCCAGTACGCTGGGCTGAATGGAAAGGATTGCTGACAGTGTCGGATGCAGGATGCACTCTGCTTCTCGGGTCATTCGATCTACATAAATGGCGTCTCCGCAATGGCCTTTCAGCCAGATGTCAATGTTTGTCTTGTTGGAATATCGGCCTGCCATGATATCAAAAACGCCGCCTTCGGTGGAGATCACGGAGAATACGCCGTTGTTGGATGCCATCAGACTGGTCAAGGCTTCACTGGAACAATCGTCTGCGAAAAACCGAACTGGATTTGCCACAGGTGTATCTTCCAGTTGCTCCTGAAGCTGGCGCAATTCCAGCTCCATCTCCGTGTCTTCTTTCCGCTCCAGCTTCTTTTGCAGACCGGAAATCCTACGTTCCAAGGATTCTCTTTTCAAGCGATTGTCACGAATTTCCGAACTATGAGCCTTGTTGTATTCCCGCTCAAATTCATAGAGAAACATGGTCATATCCCGCATAACGCTGGACTTACGTTCACCTGGGGCGGCAATTACCACCGTGTACAGGCTCAAAGGCTCACAGTATCCTGGTGTACCTTCGATCTTATATTTTCCCTGTAGGCAGGTTGCCAGCACCCCAATGCTAATCACGGCAGCCATGTCCGGGGCGGTCTGGCTATGCTCTGCTACCGCTGTCACGTAATTGCGAATCACTTCCGGCAGTGCATCTACTGGAAAGAGTGGAAGATCGCTCCATTGAGGGGTCAAAGGAATGATAGGCTGAAAAATAGGGGAGAGGGGCTTCCGAGGAGTGTAAACTTCTCTGCACTGATCGATTGCCTTTTGTATGGTAATGGCGCCGTAGGTTGTACCGGATTGTTTCCGGTCCCATTTCTCCCGCATCAATCCCGACTGCCGGAACATAGCGTCCATCTTGGAAGCATCCCGCCCCGTCCAAAAGGCAAGATGCCTGCACAGCGCCAGGTCTGCCTCCGATGGGGAGGAATATCCTTCCGGCGAGCCGTTCCAAAGGGCTGTGAACGCTGCCCCGTTTTTACTGTTTTTTGCCAGTTGCAGAAGCTGCTCCACGAATAAATCAGAGTTTGCTGCATTTATTGCATTTTGTGCACTTACTTCCGGCCTGCGCATGAACTTGTCCAGCAGTGTTTGCAGTTCCTGTGTTCGGTCGCCGAATTCATAATCCTCACAGCGGTTACCGGTAACTGTAATATATTTGCTGGTTGCACCTGCCACATAGACTTCAATCCCGGCCTGGTGGTTCATGATATAAAAGTGTTTGGTATCGTATTGAAATCCTTCTGCGGAAAAGAGAATATGCAGTCCGTTTCCGCTGGGACTGTATTCGGTATAGCTGTGCATCAAGGCCACAATTTCTGCAGCTGTCTGGGAGTAGTACCCGCTGTCTGAAATGCAGTTGTCCAGATCGATCGCACAGATACCGTGAAAGATTCCAATTCCAATCCCGTCATATCCAGTGGCTTGGACTGCTGTTTGGTAAGAAACGAAGCTGGAAGGGTCATTGCTCTTTGTTCCCATACCCGTTTCCGGATGGTAGGGGACCTTTGTTTTCCTTCCATTTCTTTCTTCGTATCGCCAACAACAGAAAAGACCATTTTCTGTGATTTTTTCTGGTAAAGCTGACAAAATCCGACCCTCCTGAAAAATAGATGTTGAATTTGGCAGCTACCGTGGTATAATATCCTTGTCACGTGATAGCCACACGGCAGCTGCCGTTTGTCTGTCGCCTAAGAGTTCTCGTCTGCCAGGATGAGAGCTCTTTTTTTATGCGATTTCCGGTTGAAAGTATCCAATTTCTTCCCAAACCTTTCTGTCGGGGCAGTAATAGTTGTATTCATTGGAATTTTCCAGCTTGATTGCGTAGCCGAACTTTAGAATGCCTTGTTGCAATCCGATACGTACATACTGGGCGTCCTTGTGCATTGCAGCTGCAATCTCGGCGATGGGAACATTTCGTCCTGTAAAGGGCGGAAGTTCAACGTACATTTTCTGTTCCATAAAAGACCTCCTGAAAAAAATACGAACTTTCAGTTCGTGTTCTTATTATAGAGCATCTGCAAATCGTTGTCAATAGAAATACGAATTTTTAATACATATTACGCACTTGAAATTCGTATTCTTTCGTGTTACAATAGCGTTGAGGTGAATACAATGAGCTTTAGGAGTATCAAAATCGGACGTAAAATCAGAGAAGCCCGGAAGGCAGCGAATATGAGCCAGTCACAACTGGCTTACCGTTTGAAAAAAAGCCTGCGGACCATTCAGAAGTATGAATGCGGCGAAATTCTCCCCCCTTTACATGTCATTGATGCCATTGCAGAAATCCTGAATACAACTACTGCACATTTCATTGGCTATGGGAACCAAGAGATTTGCTTGGACACGGTTTCCGATGTGGCTGCGTTCTTCTATCAACTGAACAAAAAGGAAAACCTGCGCTTTGAGATCTCAGTCAAACGGAGCGTAGAGGATCATAAGTGGGAATGCGCAGTCTGCTTTGATGCTAATGATGCAATCGCAGAAATGAACCCATATTTGTGCAAATTTTTGGAGGATTTCTGCAGAGTCAGGCAGGATGTAGAAACCCATCGGATAGACCGGAGCTCCTTCGATTTCTGGATGGAACATCAGCTAATCGACTATGGTGGCCTAAAACTGCGTGATCAGGATGTGATACCTACCAGACTGTCAGATGCCGAAGGACCTGTTGAGGCATGGGATGACTTTATGGAGGTAATGAAAAAAGCTGAAGAACTGGCGAAGAAATCTGCAAAATATGGAGAGAGAAACAGCAATTCCGACAAATGAATATTGACTGGGAGAAAGGAAGTTTGATATTTTTTGAGACTACCCAACGGATATGGAAGCGTCAAGAAAATGTCCGGAAAGCGAAGACGACCCTACGCAGTGAGAAAAACAGTGGGCTGGTATTATGATCCCGTCAAAGACAAACAGGTGCAGAAGCAAATAACCATCGGCTATGCGGCGACCAAAGCAGAGGGGCTGCAAATGCTGGCAGAGTACAATAGCAATCCTTTTGACATCAAGGCATCCAAGGCGACCTTCCAGGAGGTCTATGAACGCTGGTCAAAGGAGAAGTTTCCCACCATCTCCAACTCCAATGTGAAAGGATACGAGGCATCCTATCGGGTATGCGGAACTCTCTACAATAAAGTGTTCCGAGAGATTCGCTTAATGGATCTTCAATTTGTGGTGGATACCTGCGAGAAGAATTACCCCACTCTGAAAAAGCTCAAGGGGCTGTTCAACCAGCTGTACGCTTACGCTATGAAAAACGACATCTGCAACAAGGATTATTCCGAATTTGTGGATTTGAGTCGGTACAAGGATAAAAACCCCAACAAGCGTGACCGGAACAAATTCACGAAGGAGCAGATTGCCCGCCTGTGGGAGCTTGCAGAGGACCCGTACTATCAGATTGTGCTGATGCTGATCTACAACGGCTGCCGCATCTCGGAGTTCCTGGATTTGAAGAAGGAAAACGTACATCTGGAAGAACAGTACTTTGATGTGATTGCCAGCAAGACCGAAAATGGTCTGCGGAAAGTTCCCATTGCCGACAAAGTGCTGCCATTTTACAAAGCGTGGTACGAAGGTTCTAAGTGTGAATATTTGCTTCACACGCCGGACCAAAAGCACTTTGACTACAGAAACTACTACGACAGCTACTTCACGCCACTGATGGAACAGCTTGGATATGACCAGACGCCGCACTGCACCCGGCACACCTGTATTTCCATGCTGACGGAAGCCCACGTAGACCAAACCATGATCAAGAAGATTGTGGGACACGCCGGTGCCATGACGCTCACCGAACGAATTTATACCCACCTGGACATTGAGACTTTGGTGGAGGCAATCAACAAGATTTAACAGAGAGATGAAAAACGGCTCAAGCAAGAAGCAGGAGATACGCTCCTTGCGGAACGATCTCCTGCTTCATATGGCTTTGTATTCGCTTGCGATTGTTGTTCCTTGTGTGCTCCTTGCTCGCTCCTTTCGGAGAAAACCGGATTACATTCCAGGAACACTCACAGCTCCCAAAAGTTGACTTTTTCTGCCAAACAGAGCCAAAAGGAGGGCTGAGAGGCGGTGAAAAATAACTTGTACAGAAACGCTGTTAACGCTTGCTGAACTGAGGCGCGCGACGGGCAGCCTTGAGGCCGTACTTCTTTCTTTCCTTCATTCTGGGGTCGCGGGTCATGAAGCCAGCGGCCTTCAGAGCGGCACGATTCTCGGGGTTCAGGGTGACCAGAGCCCGGGCCAGACCATGACGGATGGCGCCGGCCTGACCGGAAACACCGCCGCCGGCCACAGTGACAACAATGTCAACCTTGCCCAGCATATCGGTGGTAACCAGGGGCTGACGAACGATCAGCTTCAGGGTCTCCAGACCGAAGTAATCATCGATATCACGGCCGTTGACAATGATGGAGCCGGTGCCGTTCTCGTAAACGCGAACACGGGCCACGGAGGACTTACGACGGCCGGTGCCGTAAAAATATTTCTTCTTGCTCTCGTACATTCTAAGTTACCTCCAAATTAGTCCTGGGTCCAGGCTTCGGGTTTCTGGGCAGCGTGGGGATGCTCAGCACCCTTGTACAGGTGCAGACGGGTCAGAGCGCTCTTACCCAGGGTGTTCTTGGGCAGCATGCCCTTCACAGCCAGCTCCATTGCATAGTCGGAACGGTTGGCCATCATATCCCGGGCCTTGGTCTCCTTCAGACCGCCGATCCAGCCAGACACCCGGTAGTAGATCTTCTGATCGGCCTTTTTGCCGGTCAGGATTGCCTTGTCGGTGTTGATGATGATGACGAAATCGCCGCAGTCAACGTTGGGGGTGAAGTCAGACTTATGCTTGCCCCGCAGCAGATTGGCAGCGATCACGGCGGTACGGCCCAGAGGCTTACCGGCGGCGTCGATCACATACCACTTACGCTCCAGGGTCTCCTTCTTCAGCAGAGTAGTGGACATTATGATTTCCTCCAATTGGATTAAAATATTTTGACATTTCCAGGCGCTTGCAGTACAATGTCTGCCAGACGCTTGATTTTTATACCATACCAAAAATCAAATGTCAACACCTTTTTTGCTTAAATTTATGAAAAGCGGAGTTTGCTTTCAAATCCTCTTAAATTCTCGTGAATGCTCTTCTTTTCTCAAATGCCATTTTTACAATCTTTTGGAGGAATCACAACGATGCAGAAACTAATGGGCCTGGTTCGCCGGTGCGTGGATGACTATCATATGATTGAATCTGGGGACAAGATCGCCGTGGGAATTTCCGGGGGAAAGGACTCTCTGGTACTCCTGATGTTACTGGCTGGCCTACGGGAGTACTTTGATAAACCCTTTGAGCTGGAGGCCATCACCATTGATATGGGCTTGGGCATGGACTATTCCCCGATTGCCGGGCTGTGTGAAAAGTGGAATGTGTCGTACACCGTGGTCAAAACGGAAATTGGCCCGATTATTTTTGATTACCGGAAGGAAAAAAATCCCTGTTCCATGTGCGCCAAGATGCGTCGGGGGGCGCTGAACCAGGCAATTCTGGAGAGGGGATTCCACAAGCTGGCGTTGGGGCATCATTATGATGACGCTGTGGAAACCTTTGTCATGTCATTGCTGTTCGAAGGCAGAATCAGCTGCTTTCAGCCTGTGACCAATCTGGACCGGACAGGAATTGTCCAGATCCGTCCATTGCTGTACATTCACGAAAAGACAGTGGACAATTTTGCTCAGCGGGAGAATCTTCCGGTGCTGACCAATCGCTGCCCGGTGGATAAAACCACCAAGCGGGAGGAAGTCAAACAGCTGATTTTCCAGCTGAGCCAGACTTACCCGGATCTGAAAGAGCGGATTTTTGGGGCTATGCAGCGCTACCCGCTGCCGGAGTGGGAACCAAAGGGCCGGTACAAGCGCCCCAAGGACCAATGAGGAAGAAAATCTGGGGGAAAACCCCGTTTCCCCCTTTACAGCACCGGGGTTATCCGCTATAATAAAGTGGATTATGCACTTTAACGAAATGAGAGTTATGCTTATGAATATTGAATTTGATGTGTACAAGCAGAAACTGAACGACTGCCGTCCCGCGCTGGAGGGCCTGGCGGATTCCCTGAATATTGAGGGCCTGCGCAATGAACTGGAACGTCTGCATGCCATGCAGGAGGCGCCGGGATTCTGGGATGACCCGGAAAAAAGCCAGAAAATTGTGGTAAAGACCCGTCAGACGGAGAATAAGGTGGAGCAGTATGAGAAGATGCTGGCTTCCTGGGACGACCTGATGACCATCTGTGAAATGGCGGCAGAGGAAGACGACGACTCCATGCTGGAGGAGCTGAAGGAAGGCTTCGAAAAACTGGCAGAGGAAATGGAGACCTGCCGGCTGGAGACCTTGCTTACCGGACATTACGACAAGAACAATGCTCTGATGAGCTTCCACGCGGGCGCCGGCGGCACGGAGGCACAGGACTGGTGTCAGATGCTCTACCGGATGTATACCCGCTGGGCGGAGCGTCACGGCTTCACCTATAAGATCATGGACTACCAGGAAGGGGACGAGGCTGGCCTGAAGTCGGCGGATATCCTGATTGAGGGAGAGAACGCCTATGGCTTCCTGAAAGGGGAGAACGGTGTGCATCGACTGGTGCGGGTATCTCCTTTTGACGCCAATGCCCGGCGGCAGACTTCCTTCTCTGCGGTGGAAGTGATTCCGGACATTGAGGATGACAGTCAGGATGTGGAGATCCGTCCCGAGGACTACGAGATGCAGGTTTACCGCTCTTCCGGTGCCGGCGGCCAGCATATCAACAAGACTTCTTCCGCCGTTCGTCTGATTCACAAGGCCACCGGAATTGTGGTTTCCTGCCAGACCGAGCGCAGCCAGTTCCAGAACAAGGAAACCTGTTTGCGGATGCTGCGCAGCAAACTGGTGGAGATCAAGGAACGGGAGCACCTGGACAAGATCTCCGATATCAAGGGCGTTCAGCAGAAGATCGAATGGGGAAGCCAGATCCGCAACTATGTGTTCATGCCCTATACGCTGGTGAAGGACACCCGGACAGGCTGCGAGACTTCCAATGTAAACGCAGTGATGGACGGCGCACTGGACCCGTTCATCGAGAGTTACCTGAATTGCCTGGCCACCGGTAACTGGGTACAGAAATAATCTGAGGGAAAATACGGATTTTTTCCTTGCTATTTGCTAAAAGCTGTGCTATACTTTATGGGCTGATGCTAGGCTGTCCGATAGGACAGGCCATTTACCGTTCGCACTCTGCGGATTAGATGGAGGGAGGTTGCGAAACATGGGCGTTTTGGAAACGATTCTGATTGTTCTGGAAGCGATTTGCAGTTTGGCACTGATTGTGATCGTGCTGCTGCAGTCCGGTAAGGAAGCCGGCCTGTCCGGTGCGCTGACCGGCGGTTCTGAGTCTTACCTGAGCAAGAATAAGCGGGGCAGTCTGGACCAGATGCTGGCTTCTTCCACGAAGTGGCTGGCCATTGCCTGGGTCCTGCTGACGCTGGCTCTGAGCTTGGTGTAACATGTGATAAAAGCGGCTGCGGATGGATTCCACAGCCGCTTTTTTCTGTTTACAATTTCGAAAAATATTGGATTTATACCGATGATTTCCGGTTATTTTAAGCAGGAAGTAACGAATTACCCGGAAGAAAATGCCATTACTTTGGGTAGATTTTTCTGTCAACCTGTGGTAAGATACAATTAGATTTGAGATAAGGAGTGTCTGACATGGAAACCAAGAAACTGGCCGGACTGGAGCCTGCTTCTGTATTTGGTTACTTTGAGGAAATCTGCTCGATACCCCATGGATCCCGCAATACCAAGATGATTTCGGATTATCTGGTGAACTTTGCCAAGGATCATGACTTGCGATACATTCAGGACCAAGCAAACAACGTGATTATATTCGTGGACGGGACCTGTGGTCTGGAGGATCACCAGCCGGTGATCCTCCAGGGGCATATGGATATGGTTTGCGAAAAGGATGCAGACTGCACCATTGATATGACTGCTGAGGGTGTGGATGTCACCCATGATAATACCATGGTCTTCGCCAAGGGCACAACCCTGGGGGCGGACAACGGAATCGCCGTTGCTACCATCCTGGCTTTGGCCGCTGATCCGTCCATCGCCCACCCGCCTCTGGAATTGGTGATTACCTCTGATGAGGAGATCGGGCTTCTGGGCGCCAATGCCATTGATCTGTCCGCCCTGAAAGGACGGCAGTTAATCAATCTGGATTCGGAAGGGGAGGGCATCTTCACCGTGTCCTGTGCTGGCGGATGCCGTACCACCATTTCTGTGCCGGTGGAGCGCCGTGCGGTGTACGGACCCTGTGTCCGGCTGGTGGTGGATGGCCTTCAGGGCGGCCACTCCGGGACGGAGATTGACAAGAAACGGGCCAATGCCAACAAGGTGATGGGAGAGTTTCTCAGCCGGATTCAGAAGCTGATGCCCCTGTGTCTGACCAGTCTGGCAGGCGGTGCCAAGGATAACGCCATCCCCCGCAGCTGCCAGGCCATGGTTGTGGCCATGGGAATCCGTCTGGAACGGATCAACGACATTGCCCAGGCCCTTCAGGCGGAGATCCGGGAAAACTATGCAGAACCGGATGCGGTGGTTCAGGCCTATGATGTGGATGCCCTGGGCGGCAACGCCCTGTCCACAGAGTCTACCGCCAAGATTATCGAACTGCTGTGCGCCTACCCCAACGGGGTGCAGACCATGAGCCAGGACATCCCTGGACTGGTGCAGACCAGCCTGAATCTGGGAGTTATCAAGCTGGGCGAGCATTTCAACGTCACCAGCTCCGTCCGCAGCAGCGTGAACGCGGAGAAGGAAGAACTTCTTTCTCAGCTGAAAAAGCTGGCAGAGATGTTTGACGGTGCCTATTCTCAGGCGGGGGAGTATCCTGCCTGGGAGTTCCGAAAGGAATCCAGCCTCCGGGATACCATGGTCCGGGTGTATACCCAGCTGTTCGGCCATGCTCCTCAGGTGGTGGCCCTCCATGCCGGACTGGAATGCGGGCTGTTTAGTGAAAAAATTCCCAATTTGGACTGCGTGAGCATCGGACCCCAGATGTATGACGTGCATACCAGCCGGGAGCGGGTGGAAATCGCTTCTGTGGAGCGTACCTGGCGCTTCCTGCTGGCGGTGCTTCAGGAACTATAAGAAAAATGACCCGGATTTCCGGGTCATTTTTTTGCTTTCCGGGGAAAATTTCCGGCAATCAGCCCTTTCACCCACTGAATGTCCTCCCGGCCGATCACTTGGAACAGAGACAGCAGACTGACCAGCAGTCCCAGATATCCGGCGGCTCTCAGGACCGGATGAGAAAAATGCCCCGCCCCCCAAACGGCGGCAATGGCCCCGGCGGCAGAAAGGGCCGGAACAGAGAAGGATAGCTGCAGCCGAGTGATGGTCAGCAGCCGACGCAGACTGAGCGTGAAGTTGATCAGGTGGGTGATCAGGAAGCTGAAGAAATACCCCTGCATCCCATATTCTGGAAGCAAAAAGAACAGCAGAATCACATCCAGGGCGGAGGTGGTGATGTTGTAGCGGACACAGGCAGTCTGCTGCCCCAGCCCCTTGGTCATGGCATCGGTGATGGCGTCACAGTAGAGCATGGGCACCATAATGGCGTAAAGCCGCAGCGTTTGTCCGGCTTCAGAATTGTGGTATAGGGCCTGACACAGGGGCTCTGCCAGCAGAAACATCAGGCCGCTGAACGCCATGCCATAGAGCATGGCCACTTTCAGGCTCCGCTGTACCAGGTAGGAGATCCGGCCCCAGCTGTCTGCAGCGGCGCACCGGGCAAGCTCCGGGATCAGCAGTTCTGCCAGGCCGAAGAGAATGCAGGCCGGGAACATCAGAACCGGAAACACCATGCCGCTGAGACAGCCGAAGGCTGCCAGAGGGTCTGCAATGCTGACATTCAGCCCCAGCCGTCGGGGAACCATCAGATTCTCGGTGGTGTTGATTCCGGATTTGAGCACGTCCGCCAAAGCCAGGGGCACGGCGGTGCGGATCAGCGACTGCTGAACAGAAATCCGGGGCGCCCGAGGCGGATGTTCCTTCAGCCGCAGCACAATCAGCGCTGACAGAGTCAGCAGATTTCCCAGGCAGCCTCCCAGGATCACGCACTGGCACGCCCGGCCGGGATCGTTTCCGGCCCAGAGACTCAGCGCCCCCATGGTTACCGCCATGGAACACAGTTGTTCCACCACTTCCACCGCCGCCAGGGTTCCGATGCGATTGGAGGCGGTGAAATATCCGGTCATCACCCCGCACAGGCAGGAAATCGGCAGAAATCCGGCAAACAGCCGCAGGGCGGGAATGGTTCGCAGATCACCGATCCAGTGCTGGGCGATCTGCGGCGCAAAGACGTACAGACATCCACCGGAGAGGCCGCTGAAGACGATGCTGTAGAGAAAACAGCCGGACAGTACCCAGGTCACGTTCCCTGGTTTCCGTCGGCCCAGCTGCTCGGCAGTCAGGTACATGGAGGCGGTCCGCACCCCCGCCATCCCTGCCACCATGGCCAGAGAGCCAACGGACATGGTCAGTTGGAGTAGTCCGATTCCGGCGGCGCCCAGGGCGGCGGAGAGGTAGACCTGGAAAGTGGTTCCCACCAGCCGCAGCAGCAGATTGACGCCGGTGAGCAGCAAGGCGGAGTAAAAAATCGGAAGCGATTTGGGCAAAGGAATCCCCCCTTGTCCACAGAGTATGCGGACAAGGGGGGAAAGAGAACGGAATTTTATTGGGGAGTAAAGGCGTTGCAGTGCATCCGCAGGGGACAGTTGCCGCATTGGGGATTCCGGGCGGTGCAGCAGTCCCGTCCGAACAATACAATCCGGTGGCAGAAATCGGAGCTTTCCTCCGGGGGCAGGATGGCCCGCAGCTGCTTTTCAACCTTTTCCGGGTCGGTGCCCTGAGACAGGCCCAGCCGCCCGCAGATCCGGATGCAGTGGGTATCACACACCACGCTGCCCGGTACGGCGTACAGGTCCCCCAACAGCAGGTTTGCAGTTTTCCGGCCTACTCCAGGCAGACTCAGCAGATCCTCCATCTTGTCCGGCACCTTGCCGTCAAACCGGTCCAGCAGCATCTGGCAGGCCAGAACGATGTCCCGGGCCTTGTGTTTGTAAAAGCCGCAGGAGTGAACCAGCTGCTCCACGTGGGCGATGTCTGCGTGAGCCATGGCCTCCAGGGTGGGGTAGGCGGCGAACAGATCCGGGGTCACCAGGTTGACCCGGGCGTCGGTACACTGGGCGGACAGCCGCACGGCAATCATCAGCTCATAATCCTTTTGATAGTGCAGGGCGCACAGGGCGTCTGGATAGCGCAGCTTCAGCAAGCGAATAATCTCATTTACTTTTTCTTCCATGGTGCATTTCCTTTTTTGAAATCTGCTCCCAATATACCACGGAATATTCAAAAAAACAAGCGGATTCCCAAAGAATTTACACTTCGGCAGGGTAAAACCGAGCGGTGAGAGCGGAGATTTCATAGGCAGTCCGCTCCTCACTGCCGGAAGGAGTCACCTTGGTATAGACACGGCTTTGAAGTCTGCCGGAGATTTCGATCCGGTCCCGGGTGTGGCATTGGGCTGCCTCCCCGGCGGTCCGGCCCCACAGAATGCAGGGCAAATAATCTGCCCGCTGAAAAGCCCGGGGGACGGCCAGCATTATGTCGCAGATTTCCCGCCCAAGAGGGGTGCGGCGGTAAGTAGGTTCCCGGCAGAGTGCCCCTTCGAGCAGCACTTCATTCACCGGGTCACCGTCTTCACACAGAATTTTGGAGGGGAAGACAAAGATCAGCAGGTGCCGCTGTCCGTCGTTGCGGACATTGTGAGAGCGGATCTGGCCGATAACCGTGATCTGACTGCCCTGGGAGAGGTCTGTTTCTTTCAGAATCCGTTCCTCCGCCACCACCGGGAGAATATCCGACACGCCGGACAGCCTGGGTACCTCCAAAAGAAACCGGTGAAAACGGCGCCCATGGTTTTCGTGGGAAAATTGGGGCGGCGAGGCCAAGGACCCCCGTAAGGTAATCTGATTTGTGCTTTGTTCCATTGTACCACCTCAAGCAACAGATGTATGGAACATTCTATGAGCGGCCGGGGAAAACAGAACCGCTCCTTAATACGCTGGCATTGCAATACCCCCTGCCGTGACCGACAGGGGGTAAATTGACTTATCGGGAGCCCAGACGGTTTACAAAATCCGAATAACCAAAGTCAGTCAGCCGAATCAGCTTTCCATCCGACGTCAGCTTCCACAGATTCGGCAGGGGCATCCCATTGAAGGTGTTGTTTTTGCAGGTGGTGTAGATGGCCATGTCTCCGAAAATGACCGCGTCTCCCACCATGGGGGCAGAGGAGAAGGCATAATCTCCCACAACATCTCCTGCCAGGCAGGTAGGGCCGGCCAGACGAAGGACGCTGCCGCCTTCCAATTGGGCAGATGCGTCCAAAATGGGGGGCTGGTAGGGCATTTCCAGCACATCGGGCATATGGCAGGCGGCGCTGGTATCCAGAATGGCAATGGCGTGGCCGCTGTTTTCCACCACATCCAGTACCCGGCTGACCAGATATCCGGCGTTCAGGGCCACAGCCTCACCAGGCTCCAGGTAGACGGTGACCCCCCAGGCGTCCTGAGCGAAGCGAATGCAGATTTCCAGCCGGGGAAGGTCATAATCCGGCCGGGTAATATGATGACCGCCGCCCATGTTCAGCCATTTCATCCGGGGCAGAACATCCCCGAATTTTTCGGAAACCGCTTTCAGGGTTTTCTCCAGATCGTCAGAATTCTGCTCGCAAAGGGTGTGAAAGTGCAGCCCGTCCAGAAGCCCCAGGGCCTCGGCGGTCATCTCTCGGTTCCAGACCTGGCGGGTCACCCCCAGACGACTCCCTGGGGCGCAGGGGTCGTAGATGGCGTGCCCTTCCTGGGTGGAGCATTCCGGGTTGATCCGCAGACCCAGACTTTTTCCGGCGGTCTTGGCTTTCGGGCCGAAGGCTTTCAGCTGATGGATGGAATTGAAAACGATGTGGTCGGCATACCGGAGCAGTTCTTCAAATTCAGACTCCCGGTAAGCGCCGCAAAACACATGGACTTCCTTTCCCGGCATTTTTTCAAATCCAAGCCGGGCTTCAAACAGACCGCTGGCCTCGGTGCCGCTGAGAAAGGGAGCCAGAAGGGGATAGAAGTCGTAGTTGGAAAAGGCCTTCTGAGCCAGCAGAATCCGGCAACCGGTTCTCTGTGCCAGTGCGCTAAGAATTTCCCCGTTGGTTTTCAGCCGGGCTTCGTCAATCACATAGGCGGGAGTGGGAAGTCCGGCAAACAGCGCGACCGGATCATACCCCTGCAGACCGGAGAAAGGCGGGGAGGCAAGGTTCCAGCGCCCCATCACTTTACCAGCACCGGGTTATGGGATTCGCTCCGGGGCAGACCGTACCGATCCAGGGCATCCAGGAAGGGATCAGGATCAAACTCTTCCACTGTATGAACACCAGGAGTGGTCCACTTTCCGGTGAGCAGCATCAGGGCGCCGCACATGGCGGGCACGCCGGTGGTATAGCTGATGGCCTGGCTTGCTACCTCCCGGTAGCATTCCTGATGGTCGCAGACGTTGTAGATATAATAGGTCTTGTCCTTGCCGTCCTTCTTGCCGGTGAAGATGCAGCCAATGTTGGTCTTGCCGTGGGTCCGGGGGCCCAGACTGGCAGGATCGGGGAGCAGGGCCTTCAGGAACTTGATGGGGACAATCTCGTGACCCTCAAATTCAATGGGGGTGGTGGAGAGCATTCCTACATTTTCCAGGCACTTCATGTGGGTCAGATAGCTCTGGCCGAAGGTCATGAAGAAGCGAATCCGTTTGACCTCGGGGATGTTCTCCGCCAGAGATTCAATTTCCTCGTGGTGGAGCAGGTACATGTCCTTCTGTCCCACCTGGTCGAAGTCATATTCCCGCTTGATGCTCATGGCGGGAATTTCCACCCAGTGGCCATCCTCCCAGTAGCTGCCGGGGGCGGAGACTTCCCGCAGGTTGACTTCGGGGTTGAAGTTGGTGGCGAAGGGATAGCCGTGGTCGCCGCCATTGCAGTCCAGAATGTCAATGGTGTCGATGGTGTCGAACTCGTGCTTCTTGGCGTAGGCGCAGTAAGCCTGGGTCACTCCGGGATCGAAGCCGCAGCCCAGCAGGGCGGTCAGACCGGCTTTTTCAAATTTTTCCCGGTAGGCCCATTGCCAGCTGTAATCAAAGTAGGCGGAGAAACCCTTCTCTTGGCAGCGCTTTTCGTAGATTTCCCGCCAGGCCGGATCATCTGTGTCCTCGGGTTCATAGTTGGCGGTGTCCATGTAGTTGACGCCGCAGGCGAGACAGGCGTCCATAATGGTCAGATCCTGATAGGGCAGGGCGATGTTCATCACCAGATCGGGCTGGTAGCTGCGGATCAGATCGATCACCTGCTGCACATCGTCCGCATCCACCTGGGCAGTGGTGATTTTGGTGGCGGTTTTCCCTGCCAGATCGGCGGCCAGGGCGTCACACTTTTCCTTTGTCCGGCTGGCGATGCACAGCTCAGTGAACACTTCGCTGACCTGGCAGCACTTGCGGATGGCCACAGAGGCAACGCCGCCGCAGCCGATAACCAATACTTTGCTCATAGTATTCTCCTTTATGTATGTTCCAAATAAGGTTTACTTGTGCAGATATAGAAGCAGCTCCCGCAGCACCTTGCAGGCGGTGGCGGTAGACACTCCGCTGGGGTCCAGCATGGGCGCCAGTTCATTCACATCAGCGGCAACCACGTTGGTACGGCTGACCAATCGGATGGCATCCAGCAGCTGGGGGAAGGTTACACCCCCGGCTTCCGGGGTTCCGGTGCCGGGGAACGCCGCCGGGTCCAGGCAGTCCAGGTCGATGGTGAAATATACCGGTACCCCGGATTCCGCCAGCTTCCGGGTCAAATCCTCCAGACCGTCAAAGCAGAAGGGATGCAGCTCAGTGTGATCTTTGGCGAACCGGAATTCCTCCCGGTCGCCGCTTCGGATGCAGAACTGGTGAATCCGTCCGTCGCCCACCAAATCATAGCACCGGCGGATGACGCAGGCGTGGCTGAGGGAGGCGCCCAAGTAGTCCTGCCGCAGGTCGGCGTGGGCATCGAAGTGAATGATGTGCAGATCCGGGTACCGGTTCAGCACCGCCCGGACGGCTCCCAGTGTGACCAGATGCTCTCCGCCCAACAGAAGTGGCAGTTTCTCGTCCTCCAGAATTTCCGCTGCCCGGCTTTCGATGTCTGCCAGAGCTGCCTCGGCACTGCCAAAGCAAAGCTCCAGATCTCCGCTGTCGAAAATGGCGCAGTCCGTCAGATCCTTGTCCTGGTAGGGACTGTAGGTTTCCAGACCGAAGCTTTCGTGGCGCATGGCGGCGGAGCCGAACCGGGCGCCGGGGCGGAAACTGGTGGTGGAGTCAAAGGGGGCTCCGTACAGCACGATTTTTGCCTGTTCATAGGGGCAGTCGCAGCCGATAAAGGTTTCCACGTTGGGACGCATTATTCTACCTCCTCCAGCATTCTCTCCAGGAAGGCGGGCAGGAAAAAAGCGCCCGTGTGCAGCCGCACGGTGTAATATTTGGTGTCCAGGTGGAGAGAAAGCCATTTTTCTTTGTTCAGGTCATCGATGGGATGGTATTTTTTGCTGGCAAAGCCGAACAGCCAGTAGCCTGCGGCGTAGGTGGGAATGTGGGCCTGATAAACCCGGCTGATGGGGAAGGTGCGCACAATCCGCTGATGGCTGCGCTGCATGGCCTCCGCATCGTGGCGGTAGAAGGGGCTGCCCTGCTGATTCACCAGAATGCCGTCATCCCGGAGGGCATTGTAGCAGATTCCGTAGAATTCCCGGGTAAAATAGCCTTCCGACGGGCCGAAAGGGTCGTTGGAGTCCACGATAATCAGATCATACTGGGCCTGCTTCCGCCGGATAAAACGGAGGGCGTTGTCAAAATAGATGTGAACCCGTTCGTCATCCAGCCGGCAGGCGTTTTCCGGCAGGAAGCGACGGCAGGCCTCGATGACCTGGGCATCCATTTCCACCAGATCAATGGAGCGGATGGTGTCGTAACGGGCCAACTCCCGGACAACGCCGCCGTCTCCGGCGCCGATGACCAGCACGTCCTGGATGTTGGGATGGACCGCCATGGGGACGTGGGTCATCATCTCGTCGTAGATGAATTCGTCCCGCTCGGTGAGCATCACATTCCCGTCCAGGGTCAGCACCCGGCCGAACTCCGGAGTGTCGTAAATGTCAATTTGTTGATAGGCGGTTTTCTGGGAGTACAGGTGTCGCTGAACCCGGATGCTGTGTTTCACGTCCGGGGTATGAAATTCACTGAACCATAGTTCCATTACTACACCTCCTGGGCCAGAATGTTGATGTTTTCAATCTCCGGGTCCTCTGGACCGGTCATGGAGCAGCCCTTGGCCTTGGCATAGAGAATATAGTCCAGGATGGCCTGAGTGATCCGCTCGCCGGGGGCCAGAATGGGGATTCCGGGAGGATAGCACATGACAAACTCACTGCAAACCCGGCCCACGCTCTCCCGGATGGGAATGCTGATTTTGTCAGCGTAGAAGGCCTGCTGCGGGCTGGTTACCACCTCGGGATCAATGTATTCCTGATTCATCAGGCCGCTGCTGTCCTTCTGGTACCGGCGGCGGATTTCCGCCATGGCGCTGACCAGCCTCTCCAGCTCCTGATACCGGTCGCCGATGGACAGGTAGGCCAGAATGTTGCCGATATCGCCGAATTCAATCTGAATGTCGTATTCATCCCGGAGCAGATCGTATACCTCAATGCCTGCCAACCCAATGTCCCGGGTGTGGACGCTGAGCTTGGTGGGGTCAAAATCGAAAATAGAGTCCCCGTTCACCAGTTCCCGTCCGAAGGCGTAGTAGCCGCCGATGGCGTTGATCTCCTCCCGGGCGTAGTCCGCCATGGCCACCACCTGCTGGAAGACCTCCTCCCCCCGCAGGGCCAGATTCCGGCGGCTGATGTCCAGGCTGGACATGAGCAGATAGCTGCCTGAGGTGGTCTGGGTCAGGTTGATGATTTTGCGCACATGGCCTTCCTGAATGTTGGGGCCGATAAGAAGCAGACTGGATTGGGTCAGGCTGCCGCCGCTTTTGTGCATGGACACCGCCGCCATATCCGCACCGGCCGCCATGGCAGAGATAGGCATATCTTTTCCAAAATAGAAGTGGGTTCCATGGGCCTCGTCTGCCAGGCAGTACATCCCGGCGTCGTGGGCCATTTTTACGATGGCTTTCAGGTCGCTGCAGATACCATAGTAGGTGGGGTTGTTCACCAGAACTGCAACGGCTTCAGGATTTTCCCGGATGGCCTTGGCAACCTGCTCCCGCTTCATTCCCAGGGAAATACCCAGTCGGGTGTCCACCTCCGGATTGACGTACACGGGAATGGCGCCGCAGAGTACCAGAGCGTTGATCACGCTGCGGTGGACGTTCCGGGGGAGGATGATTTTGTCCCCCCGCTTGCAGGTGGACAGCACCATACTCTGGACAGAACTGGTGGTGCCGCCCACCATCAGAAAGGCGTGGGCGGCGCCGAAGGCGTCGGCAGCCAGTTCCTCCGCCTGACGAATCACGGAGATGGGATGACACAGGTTGTCCAGGGGCTTCATGCTGTTGACGTCGATGCTGACGCACTGCTCGCCCAGGAAGGCGGTCAGTTCCGGATTGCCCCGGCCGTGCTTATGCCCCGGCACGTCAAAGGGAACCACCCGCATCTGCCGGAAGGTTTGCAGAGCCTCAAAAATGGGGGCCTTATTTTGATTCAACCGACACGTTTGCTTCATATACCGGCACCTCACAAACAAAAAACGCAAGCTGTGCATACGACAGCTTGCGTTTGGCAACCAAATTCCTCCTGTCTCCCCATTTTTCCACAACCGGACGGCAGAAAACGCTCACGGCGGCCCGATGGAACAGGGAGAAGGGACACAATGGCACAGAGTCTATACAGCAAAATACTTTTACTACTCTTATTGACCGTTTCACAAGTCTGCGTAAACACGCATTTCGGTTATAAAGTAACCAACTTATAAAATTTGAGCTTTTAACTCAATCAATAATGCGGCGTAGACCGCAAATCGGCAGTGGACCCGGCTGTCCGTATGGCCTCGACTCCCGGAGGAGTGGTCCCAGTATTCTTCGCCAGAAAAACTCTATGCGGATTGTCTCGTAATATAGCACACCCTGACACGCTTGTCAATGGAGGGGCGAAAAAAATGGGAAAAATCGGATTTTTCTTGCCGGACCTTTGGGGGCTGCCCGGTACCTGAAGGGCATTTTCATTGACAAATATCTGCCCAGGGATTACAATGTATCGTATATTTCAACTTTTTGCTATGAGGTGATTTCCTATGGAGAAACTGCGTACGGAAACTTTGTGCATTCAGGCTGGGTACAAGCCCGGAAACGGCGAACCCCGCCAGATTCCCATTGTGCAGAGCACCACGTTCAAATATGCTACTTCGGAGGACATGGGCAAGCTGTTCGACTTGGAGGCGGATGGCTATTTCTACTCCCGTCTGGCCAATCCTACCTGCGACGCAGTGGCGGCGAAAATCTGCGCCCTGGAAGGAGGCAGCGCCGCCATGCTGACCAGCTCCGGTCAGGCGGCCAACTTCCTGGCGGTGTTCAACATTGCCGGCTGCGGCGACCACATTGTGGCCAGCTCTGCCATCTACGGCGGCAGCTTTAACCTGTTCTCTGTGACCATGAAGCGGATGGGCCTGGAAACCACCTTTGTGGATCCGGACTGCACCGAGGAGGATCTGAACGCCGCTTTCCGGCCCAACACCAAGGCCGTGTTCGGAGAAACCATTGCCAATCCTGCTCTGACGGTGCTGGACATTGAGAAGTTTGCCCGGGCGGCCCATGCCCATGGTGTGCCCCTGATTGTGGACAACACTTTCGCCACTCCCGTCAACTGCCGTCCCTTTGAGTGGGGGGCGGACATCGTGACCCACTCCACCACCAAATACATGGACGGCCACGCCTCTGCCATCGGCGGTGCCATTGTGGACAGCGGCAAGTTTGACTGGACTGCCCACGCGGATAAATTCCCCGGCCTGTGCACCCCGGACGAGAGCTATCACGGCGTTACCTATACCGAGCGCTTCGGCATCGGCGGTGCCTTCATCACCAAGTGTACCGCCCAGCTCATGCGTGACTTCGGCTGCATCCAGTCTCCCCAGAGTGCCTTCATCCTGAATTTGGGACTGGAGAGTCTGCCCTTCCGGATGAAGCAGCACTGCGCCAATGCCCAGGCCATTGCGGAGTACCTCAAATCCCACCCCAAGGTCAAGTGGGTGAAGTATTGCGGCCTGGAAGGGGACAAGTACTACGACCTGGCCAAGAAGTATATGCCGAACGGTTCCTGCGGCGTGATTTCCTTCGGCCTTCATGGCGGCCGGAAGGCGGCTGAAAACTTCATGAAGCACCTGAAGCTGGGTTCCATTGAGACCCATGTTGCTGACTCGCAGACTTGCTGCCTGCATCCGGCATCCAGCACCCACCGGCAGATGACCGACGCAGAACTGGAAGCAGCGGGCGTGGGCGCCGATCTGATCCGACTGAGCTGCGGCCTGGAAAACGCCCAGGATCTGATCGCAGATATTGCCCAGGCGCTGGAACAAGTGTAACCGGGAGGACAGAGCGTGCCCATTCAAATCCCCAATGATCTGCCTGCTGCGGAAATTCTGCACCAGGAGAACATTTTCGTCATGAAACAAACCCGGGCACAGACCCAGCACATCCGTCCCTTGGAGATTGTTCTGCTGAATCTGATGCCCACCAAAATTGCCACGGAGACCCAGCTGAGCCGTCTGCTGGGCAACACGCCCCTGCAGGTCCACCTGGAGCTGATGATGGTCTCCTCCCATCGCTCCAAGAACACCCCTCAGGAGCATCTTCTGACCTTCTACAAAACTTTTGACGAGCTGAAAGACCGGAAATTTGACGGCATGGTGATCACTGGTGCGCCGGTGGAGCAGATGCCCTTTGAGGAAGTGGACTACTGGCCGGAGCTTTGCCGGATTATGGAGTGGAGCAAAACCCACGTCCATTCCACCTTCCACATCTGCTGGGGGGCCCAGGCGGGACTTTACTACCACTATGGTATTCAGAAGCATCCGCTGCCCCGGAAGCTGTTCGGCATCTATCCCCATCACGCTGACTACAAGCGGGCGATTCTGCTGCGGGGTTTCGATGATGTGTTCTGGATTCCACATTCCCGGCATACCACCGTGGACCGGGCGGACATTGAGAAGATTCCCGGACTGAAGATTCTCGCCTCCTCAGAGCAGGCCGGGGTGTATGCAGTGATGAACAAGGAAGGCCGGCAGATTTTCGTCACCGGTCATGTGGAGTATGATGCCGATACCCTGGAACGGGAATACCTGCGGGACAAGAATCAGGGTTTGCCCATCCAGGTACCGGAAAATTACTATCCCCAGGACGACGATACCCAGCCGCCGGTGGTCTGCTGGCGGGGTCATGCCCATCTGCTGTTCAGCAACTGGCTGAATTATTTCGTCTACCAGACAACACCCTACGACATTATGGCGGTGGGCCGGGACTCTACCCCCGGTGAACCCCAGGGAAACTGAGGTGCGCCCATGCTGAAAACCGTTTTCTTTGACCTGGACGGCACCTTGCTTCCCATGGATCAGGAAGAATTTATCCGGCAATACCTGGCCTGCCTGACCAGCGCCATGGAGCCGGAGGGCTATGATCCGGAGACACTGGGAAAAGCCGTCTGGACGGGAACCAAGGCCATGGTCTGCAATGACGGAAGCAAAACCAACGAAGCCGTCTTCTGGGAGAGCTTTTCCCGGAGCTTGGGACGAAACGCCCGGGAGGAAGAGCAGACCTTCCTCCGGTTTTATCAGGGTCCGTTTCAGCAGCTCCGGGCGGTCTGCGGATATAACCCGGCGGCGGCCTCTGCAGTCCGGGAAATCCGGAACCTGGGGCTGAACACTGTGCTGGCCACTAACCCCTTGTTTCCTGCTGTGGCAACCCAGAGCCGGGTTCGCTGGGCGGGACTGGAGCCGGAGGACTTTGCCTGGATAACCACCTACGAAAATTCCCGCTACTGCAAGCCCAATCCGGACTATTACCGGGAAATTCTGGATAAACTGAATCTGAAACCCGGAGAATGCCTGATGGTGGGCAATGATATCCAGGAGGACGGCGCGGCAGCAAAGCTGGGCATGCCTGTTTTCCTGCTGACGGACTGCCTGATCCAGCGGGGTGGGAATGCCGACCACTCCTGGCCCCAGGGAAGTTTTCCGGAATTGCTTGGCTGGATTCGGAGTGAACTTGGTGTATGATTCTCTTTTTGGTGTTGCTGCTGCTGTTGATAGCCGTGCTGGGGGGCGCATTTTACTCCTACTATGTGGCTTTTTATTCCCCCAAAAGCAAGCGGAACCTGCCGCCCCGGTTTGACAGGAAATCCTATGCTCCCTACCGGGGGGAACTGGAGTCAGGTTACCAGCAGCTGCGGCAGCGGGAATGGGAATCGGTGACCATCTCCTCCCGGGAGGGCCTACAGCTGCGGGGACACTACTGCCATGTGGCGGACGGAGCTCCCCTGGACATCGGCTTTCATGGGTATCGCAGCAGTCCTTTCCTGGACTTTTGCGGCGGGGCCGGGCTCAGCTTTGAGATGGGGCACAACCTGCTTTTGGTGGACCAGCGGGCCCACGGAGAGAGTGAGGGATATTCCATCACCTTCGGGATCCGGGAGCGGGAGGATGTGCTGTGCTGGGTGGACTATGCCCGGGAACGGTTCGGGCCGGAGGTGAAAATCCTGCTCTATGGCGTTTCCATGGGGGCATCCACCGTGCTGATGGCGTCGGAGCTGGATCTGCCGGAGAATGTCCGGGGGATTGTGGCGGATTCTCCCTACAATGCACCTCTGGAGATCATCCGCAAGGTGGCCCGGCAGACAGGAAAGCCGGACCGGCTTATCCGCCCCCTGGTGCTTCTGGGCGCCCGGATGTACGGCGGATTTGATTTGCAGGAATGCGACCCGGAACGGGCGGTGAAACACACAAAAGTTCCCATCCTTCTCATCCACGGAGAGGCGGACGGTTTTGTGCCCTGCCAGATGAGCGAGCCGATTTATCGCTCCAATCCGGAGATGGTGACCAGACTCACCTTTCCGGAGGCAGATCACGGCCTGAGCTACCTGGCGGACACGCCGCGCTACCGGCAGGCGGTATGTGCTTTCTGTGAATCAGTTTTGAAATGAAATCCAGCCCCCCCGACGGCGAAAAACCAGCCGTCGGGGGGCTTTTTGGTGGAAATATCTGAAAATCCATACTTGATTTTGTCTAATGAAATGAATACAATAGAACCATCTTTTAACGCCAACGGAAAGGTTGCTGCCTTATGAACAAAGTTTATATTCCCGATGGCTATCAGCCGGTGCTGGACGCCTACGATACTCAGCGGGCCATTGCCTACATCAAAGAAACATTTCAGGAGGAATTCTCCAAAGCACTGAATCTGAAACGGGTCTCCGCCCCATTGTTTGTCACGGAGAACTCCGGCCTGAATGACAACCTGAACGGCTATGAGCGCCCGGTTTCCTTTGACATTCCTGCGGTGCAGACTGATGCCCAAGTGGTGCATTCTCTGGCCAAATGGAAGCGGCTGGCCCTGAAGCGGTACCACTTCACCGTGGGCAATGGACTTTATACGGATATGAACGCCATCCGCCGGGATGAGGACTTGGACAACCTTCACTCCATCTATGTGGACCAGTGGGACTGGGAGAAGGTCATTACCCGGGAAAACCGGAATCTGGACTACCTGAAGCTGATTGTGGCTGCCATTGTCCGGGCAATCTGCGATACCAATGACCGGCTCCATGTCCGCTACCCCCAGCTGCGCACCGAGCTGAGCCGGGAGATTTCCTTCATCACCACCCAGGAACTGGAAGACCTGTATCCCGACCTGAAAACCGGCTCGGAGCGGGAGACGGCGTATCTTCGCAATCATAAGACCGCCTGCATTATGCAGATCGGCGGCAAGCTTCGCTCCGGCAAACCCCATGACGGTCGTGCCCCGGACTATGATGACTGGAACCTGAACTGCGACATCTTTTTCTGGGACCCGGTGCTGGACCGGGCACTGGAAATTTCCTCCATGGGCATCCGGGTAGATGCCCAGTCCCTGGACCGCCAGCTGCGGGAGGCGGGCTGCGATGACCGCCGGGCGCTGCCCTTCCACCAGATGCTGCTGAACGACGAGCTGCCCCTGACCATTGGCGGCGGCATCGGCCAGTCCCGTCTGGCCATGCTGATGATGGGCTGCGCCCACATCGGAGAAGTCCAGTCCAGCATCTGGGATCAGGAGACCGTGGATGCCTGCGCCAAGGCGGGTATCCCTCTGCTGTAAACCGTAATCACATGGATTAGCCCCCGCTTATACAGCGGGGGCTTTGTGCGTTTATTGTGGGATCATGGCAGTGATGCCGCTAAATATCCGGTCAATTTCTCCTTTTTCCGTGTCATAGAATTCCACGGCCTGGTCGATCACCCTGCTTCCGTCCGGGTTGATGGTACTCACCACAATGGACTCCAGTGCGCCGTCGTCCCGGAAAGTATAGATGGTTTCTTCAAATTTGTTGGATGACAAATTTCCGAAATGTTCCAAAACCCGGATAGAATCTCCCTCCTGGGTAATGTCATAGAGCAGGGCGTCATAAATTTCCATGGCGTTTGCCCAGAGCTGGAAGGAGGCGGGTTCCACATACCCGTCCTGGGTGACGCTGCTGGGAGTATCCCCGGACCACTCCACCTGGTAAGTGGTACCGTTGTGGAGCATCATTCCGATTTGATCACGCAAAGAGCCATCCTCATAGAGAAGATAGCGGATATTTTCCAGGTAGTCGTCCCTGGATTTCCACACTTCTGTGGTGTAGTAGTAAGCGCCGCGATCGGCAGTGCCGTCACCGTTGGAATCCATCTGATCGGATAGCCGGTTGGTGGCAAGTAAGTGATAACTTTCCTGGCTCAGCAGGCTGGTCAGGGCATCCCGGCACTGATTTACCAGCTGTGTGGTATTATCAGCGTAGATGCGGAACTTTGCGTACACCGTCTTTGCCTGCTGATCGCCGTCACGGTCCAGGACAACCGTCTGGGCCAGCCGGTAGAATCCCGGGTCCAGGGCACCATAAGTGTCCGTCCAGTCATAGTTCAGGGTCACCGGAGACATTGCATCGGGGTTGGTGAACAGGGGTCTGGAATCCGCCGCCCTATCTGCCAGGGCAGGGACGGAAATCCACTGGTCATCCACCAGATGCTCCACCCAGTAGGCCCCCTGGGTGCTCAGGGTGCCGTCGGGAGTGTTTGCGCCTGCGTCAGCAAAGATCACCTGCATCCCGGTAGGGGTGACATTTTCACCACTGGTGCGGAAATACCAGTCCGAAACCCGCCACAGGAAGCTGTCTGAGCCAAGGGTGAAATCCTGGTCATACTGGTCTTCCCGGGAACGCTGCTCTGTAAGCTGTTCCAACACCTCCAGGGGCAGATAGTCGGTCTGAGCGGCGTTGGAAATGGTTGATTCAATGGTTTGGGCATCGGTATCCAGCACGTCCAGCACGCCGGACTGCCGGGTCAGGGTGTCGGCGGTATTGCCGGTATAGAAGAAATGGTCAAAGTGGATCTGGGCCAGTTCATTGTTTTCATTCAGAAGGAAGGTGACATACTGCCGGTTGCCTGCATAGTCGATCTGGCAGGAGAATTCCCGTGCTGTGGCGGCGGGCAAGGAATCAGACAGGGAAACCCGCATGGTTTCGTATGCGTAGGTGAAGCCAAAGTCGAAGGGCCATAAGGTGATATCTGCCTGCTCCGCTGCAACCCAGGAATCTCCATAGCGGACATAGTAGTTTCCATCATAACACATTCCGCTGAGCAGTGCGTCGGAGGACAGGCTCACCGCCAGAAAGTCTGAGTCATTCTGCATGGCCTCAAGGCGTCTCACGGTTTCGCCGGCCTCATCGGTGACTACCTGAAGAATATGGTAGCTTCTGCTCATGAGGAGATCCCTCACAACTGTGGCAATCCGCTCCCGAAGGGCCAGTTCTTCCGCTTCTGCCTCCGGATCGTTTTCATAGATGAAGAATTCTGCACTGTAGGTATATTCCTGGCCCTGGACGGTGATGGTTTTGCACAGCCGATAGGGGCCGCCATACAGGGGGCCGTAGAGCTCCGACCAGTCCAGTGTCTGTTCCCGTAATCCGTCCCAGCTCAGATTGTAGACGGTATCAAACCAGACAGGGGCCTGCCGCTCCGGCAGGGGCTCCCAGCCGGATTCTGTCTGCGCTTCAATCCAGTAGGCTTCATTCGTCAGGCAATCAGCTGCCTGCTCCTGGTCATCAGCACTCAGACAGATGGTTGCGTGGGTGGGGGAGCTGAAATAAATCTCCAGACTGATCCCGAAGCCGCTGGGGTCTGTGGATTTTTCCAGAGCTCGGAAGTCGCTGAGATCATAGGGATATTCGCCGGAATCCGGAGACCGGGTTTCGGTGATAGTGGTGGTTTCCTCTGCCGGGGATGTTTGCTCCGGAGGATTGGTCAGGAAGCACGCTCCTATAAAAATCAGAGTGGCAATGGCAGCCAAGGAAATCCACAAGCCGGGCTTACGGTATTTCAGCACCCGCAGAATCCGCTGCTTCACGCTGACCTCTCCGAAGGCCACGGGAAAAGCGGTGAGATGGGGGCGTCTGGCGCTGCAGGCCAGCAGGGCGGCAGAATAGTGTTTCCGCTCCTCCAGATCCATTCCCTTGACCACCCGCTCATCACAGGCCATCTCCATGTCCCGGCACAACAGAAGGTAAGCGCACCATACCAGGGGGTTGAACCAGTGAACCACCAGAGCGATGTAGCCCAGAAGTTTAAACCAGTGGTCTCCCTGCTTCAGATGGGCCTGCTCGTGGGCCAGAATGTAGCGCCGGTTGCCCGGACTGAGCTGGGTGGGCAGGTAAATCCGGGGCCGGAGATACCCCAGAATAAAGGGGCTGGGAAGCCGGCTGCTCTCCCAGATTCCCGGGCTGAGCAGAATGGCTTCCCGTAGCCGCAGCCGGAGCAGGACATAGGCGGCGAAACTGTAAAGAGCAAAACCGGCTGCAGCCACAGCCCAGATATACCCGGCGATTTTCGTTGCCGTCAGGGGAGTGCGATGCATCGAGGTGACAGGTGCAGACTCTGCTGCCTGAGTGGGGATCTGTTCCGTCTGGGTGGAGGTTTCCGCCGGAAAGGAGACGGCAGGCTGCTCCGCAAGCCAAATATCCGCTTCCGACAGGGGTTTGAAATCCGAGCCTGGGGTGGTGCTGGCGAATCCTTGACTGGGATTGTCCGGCAGGGCCTGGGTGAGCCAGGCCGGACTGGGCACCGTGGGCTGCAAGCTGAGTGTGCTGGAAATGTCCAAGGGCACCAGCAGCCGCACAACTGCCATCAGCCACAGCAAGCAGACATATTTTTTCGGAGCGCCTCGCAGAATCAGCCGCAGGGCAATCACAACCCCAATGAGAATACCGCCCTGCAAACTGGCCTGGAGGACCTGATTAAACAGGGCTTCCATGGTTATTCCTCCTGGAAGTTGTCAATCAGCTGCTGGAGCTGATCGGCTTCCTCCGGGGAGAGTTTTTTGCTCCGGGAGAAGGCGGCCAGGAAGGCGGGAATGGAGCCTTCAAACGTATCTTCCATCAATTCCTCCAGGCGGCTCTCCTGGGCCTGCTCTTTGGAAATCAGGGAGCGGACGATGGTGTTCTCGTTGACCAGAACACCCCGCTCCGAGAGCCTGCGGATTACGGTGTAGGTGGTGGCCTTGCTCCAGCCCAGTTCCGCCTTGCAAATTTCTACCAGCTTGGTGGAGTTGATGGGTTCGTGCTTCCACAAAATCAGGCAGAACCGATATTCGCTTTCAAAAATCTTGGGTGTTTCCATATAAAGGACCTCCTGTCGCACAACTGAGTTTTATCATGTTAAATCTTACAAGATTAGTTTAACACAGTAAATCTTTCCTGTCAATCATGTTATCAAAAAATGGCGGCATACCAGGAAAGACCAGGTATGCCGCTGAAAAAAATTACAAACCGATTCCGTATTCCTCGGCAAAGCTTCCCGCCGGGAACACAAAGCCACAGGCGCATCGTTCCTCCTGCACCAGGGTTCCGGCTTCTCCGTGGGGACCGTTCATCCTGACAAAGAGCTCGACCATTGCGCCGCACCGGGGACAGGGAACCTCTACCAGTTTGGGAGTGTGTTTTCCCTCCTGACATCCGTCCAACAGCATAAATATCCTCCTTTGAATTATACAAACAGCAGACACCATAGCGGGGCCGTAATCATAGACAAGATGGTGGAAAGAGCTACAATTTTTGCGGCGAAGGGGGCGTCCTGCTGGTACTTGGAGGCCATCACGGCGGTGACACTGGCGGCGGGCATGGCGCTGAGCAGGACGGACACGCCGGTGACCATCTCCTCCAGTCCCGCAATCCGGCATCCCAGGTAAACCAGCCCGGGAATGAGAATCAGCCGGACGGCACAGTAATAAAGGCTGTCTCGGTCAACCATTTTCTTCAGATCTACGGTGGACAAAATGGCACCGATGAGCAGCATGGACACGGAGGTGTTGGCCGAACCTAGAGAGCTGATGGTGGCGCTGATCACCCCGGGCAGTTGAAATTGCCCGATCAGCAGCACCAGACCCAGTTCTACGGCGATGATACAGGGGTGGGTGAGGATCTTTTTGATCAGCTGCCAGCGGCTGGGGCTGACGGTGAAATAGGTCAGACCGAAGGACCACATAAAGCTGCGCTGGGGAATCAGATAGATGGAGGCGTACATCAGCCCGATGGAGCCGAAGGCCCCTTCGGCGATGGGATTTCCCAGAATTCCGGCGTTGGAGCAGATGGTGGCGTACTGTAAAACTCGCTTGCGCTGGCCTTCATATCCGGGATACAGGATATGACTCAGGCCCATGCCCAGAAACTGAATGACGATGGCGGCCAGGAAAATGGCAATGCAGCTTTGCAGAATGTCCATGCTGAATTCTATGAGGAAGGCCTTGACGATACTGCATGGAAGGGTGACGTTGATCACCAGGTCGGTCAGCAGCTGCCGCCCCTCCGGAGTGATGGTGCCCATTCTTGCCAGGAACAGGCCCAGGACCATGATGATGATGAGCATTCCCTGCATCTGCAGCAGGTTGGATAAATTCATAACGGTTCCTCTTTTTCAAAAGCGTTTCCTATCTAATGATACCGATGGGATTTTTCTTTGTCAATATCTGACGGATTGCTCCCAGAAAAGAAATGTGCTATAATCAGGGAAAAATTCAGCTGGGAGGAGAGGAAATATGCTGACGCAGCAACAGATGGAACTTATGACGGAGGCTGTGGCCCGGATTCGGGAGGAGATTGCCCGGGCGGCCATCCAGGCTGGCCGGAGGCCGGAGGAGATTCAGCTGTGCGCCGCCTGCAAAACCCGCACGGTGGAGGAAGTTCGCTTCAGCGCCGGGCTGGATATCGATGTGTTCGGGGAAAACCACGTTCAGGAGCTGGTGGAAAAAACTGATGCCGGAGCCTACCTGGGAAAGCCGGGGCATTTTATCGGCCATCTGCAAACCAACAAAGTGAACAAGGTGGTGGGCCGGGCTGCACTGATTCACAGCGTGGACAGCCTTCGACTGATGCAGAAAATTCACGCCGCTGCCCAGCGGCAGAATCTGGTGCAGGATATTCTGCTGGAGGTGAACATCGGCGGGGAAGAGAGCAAAAGCGGCGTTACGCCCGAGAACCTCTGGTCCCTGCTGGAAGAAGCGGGGAACCTGCCGAACATCCGGGTGCGGGGATTGATGGCCATTCCCCCGGCGGAAGCAGCGCCGGAGGAGACATTGGGCTATTTTGCCCGGATGCGGGAACTTCAGGAACAGGCCCGTGCTGCAGACTTAAAGAATACCAGCATGGACGTTTTGTCCATGGGCATGAGCCAGGACTATGCCGCGGCAATCTCTCAGGGAGCCACCATGGTGCGCATTGGAACTGCCATTTATGGTCCCCGGGATTACTCCCCAAAAGGAATATAGCAAAACATACAACGCCGAAGGGATGATATTTGGCGTTTTTGTGCAATTTCTTGACAAAGAAAAACACAAGCGTTATAATTGTACCATATCGCATCCCATGCGATGGCTCAAACATTGGCGAATATGAAAAAGGAGGGCACAATGGATATGGCGAATATGGAAAAGCGTTATAAGCATGCATCAGAAGTCAAAGAATATCTTGGGTTGTCAGCGGAAGAAGAAAAAATGTTGGAAAATATCATATCGGTCTTTCCCATGGCGGTGCCCTCGTATTACCTGTCCCTGATTGACCCCAGGGACCCGGATGACCCCATCCGGAAGATGGCGATTCCCAGCGTCCGGGAAAGCGACTGGGATGGGGCACTGGATACCAGCGGGGAAGCGGACAACACGGTGGAGGTGGGCTTACAGCACAAGTACAGCCAAACGGCGCTGATTCTGTCCACTAACCATTGTGCCATGTACTGCCGTCATTGCTTCCGCAAACGGCTGGTGGGCATGAGCGATGAGGAAATCAGCAAGAACTTCGACAGCGCTGTCCGCTACATCTCCCAGCACACCGAGATTTCCAATGTTCTGATTTCCGGCGGGGATTCTTTCATGCTGTCGGACACCATGATTGAAAAGTATCTGGCGGCCTTTACCGCTATGGACCATCTGGATCTGATCCGCTTTGGAACCCGGATTCCGGTGGTGCTGCCGGACCGGGTGCTGAAGGACCAGCGGCTCCAGGAGATTCTGCGAACTTACGCCCCGAAAAAGCAGATTTACATTGTCACCCATTTCAACCACCCCAGGGAACTGACCCCCTCTTCCCGGGCGGTGATCCGTCTGTTCAATGAGATGGGCATTATTGTGAAGAACCAGACGGTGCTGCTCAAAGGCGTGAATGATGACCCGATGGTGCTGGGGACTTTGCTGCGGGAGCTGACGGTTGCAGGCGTGGTGCCTTACTATGTGTTCCAGTGCCGCCCGGTTCGGGGAGTAAAGAATCAGTTCCAGGTGCCTCTGCGTCGAGGTGCTGAGATTGTGGACGGCGCCAAGAATATGCAGAACGGCCAGGGAAAGTGCATCCGTTATATCATGTCCACACCCCGGGGTAAGGTGGAGATCATCGGAAGCCTCTCACCGGAAGAGATGATTTTCAAATTTCACCAGGCCAAGGACCCGGCGGACGCATCGAGAATTTTCACCTGCCCGGTTACGGAAGACCAGGGGTGGCTGGATCTGTAAATCTTACGTTTTTTATAGGAATATCTACAGCCGGAAGCAGTCTGCTTC